>JAABUJ010003891.1_pt1 | contig 16253 bp, 17 predicted proteins | sample 5559131 | NCBI WGS metagenome assembly JAABUJ01 (sample SAMN10711875, study PRJNA513366) | rock metagenome | isolation source: Antarctica rocks | place: Antarctica: Victoria Land, Mt New Zealand nord | collected 2016-01-07 | reverse complement strand
GATCCGATCCGCGGGCAGCCGCCCCCAACGGCCACCAACGCCTCTCCCGGCTGCCTGCAGCGTCGTGTCCACTGCGAGCCCAGACCAGCGACGGCACGACCGCAGCGTTCCGGCGACCCAGACGGCGGACCTTCGACGTCCACCCCGGCCCAGCATCCAACCGTGCCGTGACTTCCCGGCACACCATCGGCGAGAAGGCGACGGTGTGAGCGGACCCGTCCCGGTCCTCACGGGCATGCTCAGCCCGAACCCGAGCGACCCGTTCCGATCGGTCGAACCGTTCACCAATACCGTTTCCCGTCTCCTGTGAACCGCAGAACTACTACCAAAACGATAATATTCGCTGCGAGTGAGAGAAAGCTGTGTAGACGATAAAGGGACGAGACAGGTGACCTCGGTTCAACCATTTCTTGAGGGCCCCGCCGCCGGTGATCCATATCCCTCATGTCACGAATCGCCTGAACGACGGCCACGTGGATGGGTATTCGCTCTCCTTCACCGTGGTACGTGATTACCTGCAATCGATGTGACTGGCTCAAAGTCGATGGTTTACCCAGCGCTTACGTTCATCAGACCGTCGGTCGGGTTTCGCCTCGTAGCGTCGTGATCATGCCCTCCGGGCCGCCGGACACGCATTTCGACGAAGCACCTACGGAGATCTCTTGAAATCGACACTACAGATCAAAAATTGGCCGCTGTCGCCCGCACTGGTCGGTGTGACGGCGGGTGGCAATTCCTCGCCGGCCGCGCCGACCTCCACCATCATCGCCCGTAGGTCTCCTGCTCCACCGACAGCTGCGACAGCCTCGACATTGCTGGTGTCGACATCGGCCGCTCCCTCGTGCTGGTCGGCCGTGCCGTCCCCAGCCACCGGGGTGTCGCCGCCGTACACTCCGGCGGCGACAACGTCGGACGGCCCGTCTGGTGGCGAACGCAGAGGGTAACTGCGACTTCGGGTGGTCGAAGGGATTCGATGTCGGCTGTGAGTTGTCCGTCCCGCCGGAAGGGCGGTCGTGGGTGTGAACTCGGTAGGAGACTGGATTCGGCGTTACGGCGTGACCACCATGGTCAGGCAAGCCTTCCCCTACTATTAGCCGACGACGACCGCGCGATCCGCCAGTCGCTGGAGCGTCCAACTGGATTTGGAGGGCTATTCGGTCACCTCGGGCCGACGGGTCAGGCGCTGTCGGCGATCCGCCGGAACCCTGACCTGATCATTTTGTGATGATGCCTGGGGTCGACGGTCCCGGAGAGCAGGGTGGTCCGCGCCGACGACACGCGGCCGATCCTGATGCTCACGGCCCGGGTGGAGCTGGACGCAAGGATCGCCGGACTGGACGCGGGCGCAGATGATCGCCTGGCCGAGCCGTTCGAGCTCGAGGAACCGCTGGCCAGGTTCCTGCGCTGCTGCGGCGAGCACCGACCGAACCGTCCAGCCCCGACGGGCAGATACCCTGTGGAGGGGTTTGCGCCATTGACACCGAAAGCGGACGCCTGAACCCCGACGGCATCTATCGCGATCCCGCCGTGACCACACACCGAACTTCCACATTCGCTTCAAAGGCCGCCGCCGTCTTTTGCGGTAGTTAGGTGGAGCTTTTCTCTGCGCGGTGTTTACGGATTCGCCAGATGACGACTGCGACCAGGACGATTGCGGCGACGACGATGGCCGCGGCGGTGCCAGCCGTCTTTGCGACCCGTTGGTAGGAGTTGCCGGCGAGGTAGCCGAGCAGTGTGAAGCCGACGCCCCAGGTCAGACCGCCGGCGGCGTTGAACGCCAAAAATTTGAGGTACCGCATGCGGGCTGTGCCCGCCAGGGCGGGCATGACTGCGCGGAAGAACGCCACAAACCGGCCGAGGAAGATGGCCGCGCCGCCGCGGCGGCGGAGGAAGTCTTGGGCGTCGTCAAGGCGTGCCCGCCGTTTGTTGAAGACTTTGAGGTTGAGCAGTCGAGGGCCCAGATGCCGGCCCACCTCGTACCCGACGGTGTCTCCGATGATCGCGGCGGCTACGACGATGAGCGCGATAAGCCACAGCTGGACGTGCCCGCGGCTGGCGATCACCCCGCCGAGAACCGCTGCCGTTTCGCCGGGGATGACGAAGCCGATAAACAACGCGTCTTCGGCGAACACCAACACGGCAACGATCGAATACACCAACACGCCTGAAACGTTGAACAAGCGGTCCAGCAGCGCAGTCACCGCACACGTCCCAAGAGTCGACCAGTGCGTTTTGCCATCACGCGGTTGCCTTCCATCTCATCGGCCATGCGGTTGGAGGCCTGACCTGAACTGGACACCCAGCGCTGATGCCCCTTCATCCTCCGCGACATTCGTGACTTCCATGATGCGAGCGCTGTGGACCCGTCGGGCAGGGTCCGGCGCCCTGGCGGTAACTGCGCCTGGGCGTCATGACCTTTCGGCCAGGGTGATTTCTACGCCTCCGGTCATTCCTGCGGCGGCGTTGCAGAGAAACGAGGCGACGGTGGACAGGGCTGTGAACAGCAGGATGTTAATCGCTCCCAGAATGGCGGCGACGATGAATACCCCGTTGGCGGTGATCAGCGGGCCGGGGTTGGTGGTGGCCAGCGTTGCGTAGGCGTCGTTGACGTTGTGCCATACGCCCAGGGATCCGAAGGACAGGTAGAGCACAACGACGATGAGCATCCAGACGAAGAACATCACGATGCTGACGATCGGGCCGACTTTCAACATCGCCCACGGGTCGACCCTGCGCAATTCCACCGAGGCCTGCCGCAGCGGTCGTCGCCGCGCCGTCGGCGACGGGACGGCGGTGCCAGATTGCGCGTCGGTGGCTGTCACGAAAAGCGGGCCTATATCCGCGCTGCTCATCGGCCGGCCAGGTGGTCGACCAGGCCGCCAACTGCGACGCCGATCGCGACGACAAGTTTGACCGCGATCAACACTAGTGTGTCCGATCCGGTGGCCAGGACGCTCCGACGACGGTGTTCCCGTCGGTCACGGGCACCACGACGCGGCACATCTGCTGTCGCCCCGACCGTCGACGACGGTGCCGCGCAGTGCTGTGTCGAAAAGGCATGCACAGGACGCCGGAGCCGCACCCGCGATCTTGCTCCTGCGCCCACTGGAACCAGAGGCGAACCGTCGTTCCGGGTCGGCGTTGGCATTCGCCGGGAGTTGCCGTAGACCCTGGTCCCCGGAGACCGCCTTGTGCGATGCCGCGGCCACATCGTGACGGCGGTGCTCAGCCGGACGATCCTCCGCCTCATGACGGTCCTTCCTTCCTTCGCTGCGCAGTGGTCCTGCGGTCGGTGTGCAGCCTCGAACCCGAGTGGGGTGATGTTTTTGCCGAGCGCTTACCTTTTGCTGGCTGTGCGTTGTCGTTCGGCTCGTAGCGTCGGATGCATGCCCTTCCAGGGCGCGAGATCCGTTCCGACACTCAGCTATGGAGCCCCCGTGAATTCGACTCTACGCACCGCATCAGGCGTCTTCGCTGTCCTGGCCGGGCTGATCAGTGTGGCCGCGTGTGGCAGCTCCTCGCCGGTAGCTGTGACGTCAACTGGAATCGCCAGCACATCCAGCGCCGCGCCGACGACCAGCACCTCCGCGCCATCAGTCATGTCGATAACGGTGCCCTCCTCGGGGCGTTCGATCCAATCGTCCGCACCCGGCACCGTGAACGCTCCGCCGGTGGCGAGCACCTCCGCGGCCACGCCGGGCACCAGTGCCACGAATTCCGCGCAGCGTGAGGTGAATCCAGCTGGCGACATCCCCGACAATCAGGCGTTCGTCCCGTACACGCCCAGCTCCGGCAAGTTCACCGTCACGGTGCCCGAGGGTTGGGCCAGAACGGACACTGCGGCCGGTGTGCTGTTCACCGACAAGTACAACAGCATCCGGGTGGAGACTCGCACGGCGACCAGGCCGCCGACGACGGCCTCGATCCGTTCGTCTGAGGTCCCGACGCTGTCCGGTTCGGCGCCCAATTTCCAGCTCGGGGACATCACCACAGTCAGCCGGAAAGCAGGAACCGCAGTACTTCTCACCTACCATGCAGACACTCCCCCCAATGCGGTGACCGGCAAGGTCACCACCGCAGCGTTCGAACGCTACGTGTTCTTCAAAGCGGGAACGGAAGTGCTGATCACGGTCGGCGCTCCGGTCGGCGGGGACAACGTCGACCCGTGGCGCAAAGTGACCGACTCCTTCAGCTGGCCGGCATGAGTGCCGCGCTGCACGCCGAATCCCTCTACCGGTTCTTCCGCGCCGGCGAGGAGGAAACCCTGGCCCTGCGGGGTGTTTCCCTGGAAGTCCACCCCGGGCAGTTCGTCGCGCTGGTCGGCCCCTCCGGGTCGGGGAAATCGACGTTGATGTCGTGCCTGGCCGGGATCGACGAACCGGACGGCGGCACCGTCCGGGTCAGCGATCACCGGATCAGTCACCAGAGTGAACCGATCCGCGCGCAACTGCGGGCCCGCCAGATCGGGTTGCTGTTCCAGTCCGCCAACCTGATCGCCCACCTGAGCGTCCTGGACAACGTGCGGCTGGCGCAACGCCTGGCCAACCGCAAGGACCGTCCGGGCGTCCCCGAACTGCTGACCTCCCTGGGCATCGATGGACGGTCGGGTGCCTATCCCGGTCAACTGTCCGGCGGTGAGACCGCACGCGCCGGTCTGGCCGTCGCGCTGGCCAACCGCCCGGCGGTGCTGCTGGCCGACGAACCCACCGGCGAACTGGACGCAGAGACCGAAGCGCAGGTGCTGGGTATCTTCTCGGCCCTCGCAGCTACCGGCGTCGCCATTCTGGTGGCCAGCCACAGTCCCGCCGTCGCCGCCGCCGCGGACCGGGTCATCACCATCACCGACGGCGCAATCAGCTGATGCCCACCCAACCGGACCCAGCCGTCCCGCTCACAGACCAGGGAACGAACATGCCAGCCAAGCCGGAGTACATCCTCGTCGAATGCGTCGGTGCGGCGCACACCTACGGATCCGGCCGCACCGCCGTAGTCGCCGTCCACGGGGTGAACGCCCTGATCACCTCCGGCACCCAGGTGGCGTTGACCGGACCGTCCGGTTCAGGCAAGTCCACGCTGCTGCACATGATGGCCGGACTGGTCCCGGCGACCAGCGGCTCGCTGACCTGGCCGGCCTGGGGAGGTCCCCCGCTGGAAGCGGCGGGCAGGATCGGCATCGTGTTCCAGGGGCCCAGCCTGCTCCCGGCGCTGAACGTCATCGAGAACGTCGAGTTCCCGCTGCTGCTCGCCGACGTGAGTGGCCGGGTTGCCCGCAACTGTGCCTCCGATGCGTTGAAGACACTCGGGCTGACCGACCTGGCCCAGCAACTACCCGAGACCCTCTCCGGTGGACAGGCCCAACGGGTGGCGGTCGCGCGAGTGCTGGCCTGCGCCCCCGAACTGATCCTGGCCGATGAACCCACCGGCCAGCTCGATCACCAGGCGGCGGCCCTGGTCATCGACGTGCTGCTGCGGGCCAGTGAAGAACTCGGCGCTGCATTGGTGATCTCCACCCACGACCCGCTGATCGCCCGACGCCTCCCGCAACAGTGGACGATGCGCGACGGCGCGATGCTGGTGCCGGGCGCAGGTCTGTCCCCCGCGGCGGTGGCGTCGTGATCGCCCTGTGGATACGCGGGCTCCTCCTGCGTCGACCGACCCGGTTGGCCGCTGCGGCGTTCGGGATCGCCATCGCCGTCGCCCTGCTGGCATCCCTGGGCGCTTTCCTGGCCCACTCGAAGGCCACCATGACCGACCGGGCCGTCCGCAGTGTCGGCATCGACTGGCAAGTGCAGGTGCAACGCGGCGCCGACCCCGCAGCGGTGGCGGGCACCGTCGCCCGCACCCCAGGTGTCATCACCTCCGCCACTGTGGGTTTCGGGCAGAGCAGCGGCCTGAGCGCCACCGCCGGCGGCAGCACCCAAACCACCGGCCCCGCCGTCATCCTCGGCATCCCCGACACCTACCGCAGCCAATTCCCCACCGTCATCCGCCTCCTTGCCGGTACTGACAACGGGGTGCTGCTGGCCCAGCAGACCGCCTCCAACCTGCACGCCGCCGCCGGCGACAAGGTGCTGATCCGGCGCGCCGGACTGTCGGCGGTGGCGGTGACCGTCGCCGGGGTCATCGACCTACCACAGGCCGACTCGCTGTTCCAGACCGTCGGCGCCGCGGTCGGTGCCTCCCGGACCGCGCCACCGGACAACGTCATGCTGCTGCCACAGACCCTGTGGCACAAGGTCTTCGACCCGCTGGCCACCAGCCGACCAGATCTTCTATCCATCCAGATCCATGTGCTGCGAGCACATGCGCTACCCAGGGACCCTGCTGTCGCCTACGTCGCGGTCACCGCAGCGGCGCACAATCTTGAAGCGGTCACCGCCGGCGGCGCCGTTGTCGGCGACAACCTCGGCGCCGCCCTTGGCGGTGCACGCGGCGACGCCGCCTACTCGCAGGTGTTGTTCCTGTTCCTCGGGCTACCCGGTGCGATCCTGGCCGGATTTCTCACGGCCACCATCGCCTCTGCCGGTGCGGGACGACGCCGGGGCGAGCAGTCTCTGCTGCGTGCCCGGGGCGCCACCGCCGCCCAGTTGATCCGACTGGCCGGCGTGGAGGCCCTGCTCACCGGCGTCGTCGGATCAGTAGTAGGACTCCTCGGCGCCGCGCTCGTCGGGCAGATCGCCTTCGGCACCTCCAGTTTCGGCAACACCACCGCGGATGCGATCATCTGGGGCATCGCCGCCGCCGCTGTCGGGCTCCTCATCGCGGTCCTGACCATCCTGGTACCCGCCCGCCGCGACCTCAAGAACGCCACCGTCGCCGCCGGTCGCGCCACCGTCCGCGGTTTGCGGTACCCGACCTGGGCCCGCTACGGACTCGACGGGGCGCTGCTCATCGTCGCCGGCCTGGTCTTCAACGCCACCAGTCGCAACGGCTACCAACTGGTCATCGCACCCGAAGGGGTACCGACGATCTCGGTGTCCTACTGGGCGCTGGCCGGGCCGGCGCTGCTGTGGATCGGCGCCGGACTGCTCGCCTGGCGAGCAGCCGACTTCCTCTTGGGTCGCGGTCGCCCGTTGCTGCAGAGACTACTGAGGCCGTTGACCGGGCGGCTGGCCGCGCCGGTGGCCGCCGGACTGTCCCGGCAACGACGACCGATGGCCCGCGCCATCGTGCTGCTGGCGCTGGCCTTGTCCTTCGCCGCCTCCACCTCGACCTTCAACGCCACCTACGCCCAGCAGGCCGAAGCCGACGCGCAGCTGACCAACGGCGCCGACGTCACCGTCACCCAACCCCCGGGCACCATCGTCCACCCGGCCGCGGCAGCCACGCTGGCGGGCGTACCGGGTGTCACCGCGGTGGAACCGGTGCAGCACCGTTTCGCCTACATCGGCACCGACCTGCAGGACCTCTACGGGGTCCGACCGGCGAGCATCACCTCCGCAACCGCCTTGCAGGACGCCTATTTCAGCGGCGGCACCGCCTCCGCCCTGATGGCCACCCTGGCCGCCAAACCAGACTCGATCCTGGTCTCCGCCGAGACGGTCAAGGACTACCAACTCCAACCCGGCGACCCACTGAACCTACGACTGATGGACGGCCGCACCCACCAACTCACCGCCGTCACCTTCCACTACGTCGGGGTGGTCAGCGAATTCCCCACCGCCCCCAAGGACAGCTTCTTCGTCGCCAACGCCGCCTACATCGCCCAGCACACCGGCAGCGACGCCATCGGCTCCTTCCTGGTCAACACCGGCGGCAAGAACACCGCCGCCGTCGCGTCAGGCATCCAGAGCATCCTGGGGCACAACGCCACCGTGACCGACATCAGCACCACCCGCAAGACCGTCGGCTCCAGCCTCACCGCCGTCGACCTCACCGGGCTCACCCGCGTCGAACTCACCTTCGCGCTCCTGCTGGCCGCCGCCGCCGGCGGTCTGGTCCTGGGCCTGGGCTTGACCGAACGACGCCGCACCTTCGCCATCGCCTCCGCCCTCGGAGCCCGGCGAAAGCACCTGCGCGGCATGATCTTCAGTGAAGTGGTTGTGCTGGCCATCGGAGGCCTCGCCGCCGGCGGGATCATCGGCTGGATCCTCTCGCACATGCTCGTCAAAGTCCTCACCGGCGTCTTCGACCCACCCCCATCGATCATCGCCATCCCATGGCTCTACCTGGCCGTCGTCGCACTGGTCACCCTCGCCGCACTGGCCGCCGTCGGAACAAGCGCCATCCGCATCGCCCGGAAACCGCCGATCGCCATCCTGCGCGAGCTGTGACCCGAAGCGGAGGCCACCGCTGGTAGTGATCCGAGTAGCAATTCATTTCACAACGTCGGACACCTCACCTTGACGGGGCCGCCGGCTCCGGAACCGTGACCTGCGACGGCGGCGACACCGGCGGCGGCAACTCACCCGGCGGGTCCCGGTGGAGGTGGGCCGTGTTGGTCACCTTGCCGGCATCGGCGTCGGCCTGCGTTACCACATACGTCGCGGTGCAGGTGATCTTCGCTCCCGGTGCCAGCGAGGCAGCACCGGCGGGGCACGTCGGGGCCGACATGGTGCCGGTTCCGGTGAACGCCCCTTCGACTACCTTGACGTCGGTCAGCGTGGTGTTGCCGGTGTTGGTGACCAGGAAGCTGTAGGTCACCGTCTGACCGACCTTGATCGCCAGCTGCGCAGCCGCATCCGCCGACTTCACGATGGCGATCGCCGGGGTCGGCGGGGCCGTGACGATGGCGTTGGACTCCGGCGACACCGGCGGGGTGCCGGCCGACGGGGGTAGCGGTGGCGGTTGCCGTGTTGGTGATGATGCCCGCGTCCACATCGGCCTGGGTCGGCAGATAAGGGGCGGTGCAGGTCACCGACGCGCCCGGCGCGAACGCACCCTGCGGGCAGGTGATGACCAGCGGCGTACCGGTTCGGGAGAACGCCGTTTCGGTGACCACTGCCTTGGCGAGGGCGACATTCCCGGTGTTGGTGACCAGAAACGAGTACGTCACCTTCTCACCGGCCTTGGCGATGGTGATCGGGTTCGCCGACTTGACCAGGTCGATCTTGGGTGCCGGGGTCGCCGTCAGTGTCCCGACGTTGCGGTTGTCATACCTCACTGCCGCTCTCGAAGCGGTAGCCGAACGCCCTCACGGCCACAATCGCCGGTGCGGCCACCTCGGCCAGCGCCGCGGCGGCCTGTAGTTTGGACTGCAGACTGGACACGTGCACGTCAAGAGTCTCCGTCGATCCGAACCACTGCGGGTCCCAGACGTCGGCCATCAGGGTCGTCTTGGACAACGCAGCTCCCGGCGAGACCAGAAACCGGGGCGGCACGTCAAACTCCTCGACGCGCAGCACAACTTCGACATCACCGAGATTCGCACGGCGGTCTGTTCATCCACCCGAAGCGGACCATCTGCCGTCGTCGCCGCTTGTTTCCCCGGCTGTCGCTGGTTGTGCCCGCCGTTCACTCGCGGACGGCCCAACAGTGTCCCGCGCATCACTACGATTCGGGTAGTAGTTCGTCCGAGTGGTGACGCTGCCTTCCGGGAGCACGGTCCCGCGCTGCCGCACAGAAAGGAGGGCTCGACGTGTCTGGTCCGCTGGAGTGGTCTCTGTTCTCGGGGCCGCTGCCCATTGTGCTGTTGATCGGCGCAGCGGCGGCCGGCGGGTTTTTGCTGTTCCGATCGGACCGGCACTGGCGCACCCGGGTGCTGCCCGCGGTCGCGGTCGGGTCGGTGCTGGTGACTTTAGGGTTGGCGTGGGTGGTCAACAGTGTGTGGCGGCCGTTCCCCGACGCGCTGCCCTTGTCGATCTGGGCCTGGATCGGTGTAATTGTGGCAGCGGCCGCATTGGCGGTGGCCCACGTGGTCTCGGCGCGTTGGTGGAAGAAGGCGATCGCTGTGGTTGCGGCTGTCTCGATTCTGGCCGCGGGGGCGAATCAGATCAACCGCTTCTACGGCTATTACCCATCGGCGGCTGCCCTACTGGAACTTCCGCTACCGCACCAACTGCCGTTGCCGCCGATCCAGCATGGCGGGGGACGCGCCGGAAGCGGGTCGCCTGCGTCTGCGCCGACGAAGGTGTGGACGGCTCCGCCCAATATGCCCTCGGCTGGTGCTGTCTCGGAAGTGAATATCCCTGGGGTGCGGTCCGGCTTCCCGGCCCGACCCGGCTGGGTTTACCTGCCGCCGGCCTACCTGACCGCGAACCGGCCGGCCCTGCCCGTCCTGGTGCTTATCACTGCGCAGCCCGGGACAACCCGGGGCTGGATCGACGCCGGCCGTGTCATCACCATCATGGACGCCTTCGCCGCCGACCACGCCGGGCTCGCCCCGATGGTGGTGATGCCCGACCCGCTGGGGTCGACCCTGGCCAATCCGCTGTGCGCCGATACCTCACTGGGGAAGGCCGACACGTATCTGGCCAAGGATGTGCCCGCCTGGATCGCCGCCCACCTGCAGGTGGATCCCAACACTGCGCATTGGGCCGTCGGAGGGTTCTCCTTCGGCGGGACATGTTCGCTGCAGCTGGCGGTGAATCATCCTCGGCTGTTTCCGACGTTCCTTGATATCTCGGGGCAGAATGCACCGACGTTGGGGAGTCCGCAGCTTACGGTGGATCGAGCATTCCGCGGTGACGCCCGCGCCTTCGCCACGATCAATCCTTTAGACATCCTCGCGGCGGCGCACCGGGGTTATGGGAGGTTGCTCTGTGGGTGCCGGGCGCCGTTCACCGGCGTAGCGGGAACTCTCGTCGTCGGGTCCTTGGATCGGGTGTTTTATTCACAGCAACGTCAAGTCCAGGTCGCCGCGGTCGGCGCCGGAATGTCGATTCGGTGGCTTGAGATGCCGGGCGGCCATAATTGGCACGTCGCCGCCGCCGCGTTGAAGCAGGTGCTGCCGTGGTTGGGCCGCAGGATGGGCTTGACCCGATGACCGTCCGACCGGTCGGCGCCGTGTTCCGTGGTGCAGCGGCAGCGCCGTTCTCGGTCGGCTTCGCGGTGATGTTGTGGGCCATCGGCTGGGCGACCGGCAGCATCAACTCCGGCCCCGGAGCGGCCTTGATGGGCCGAGCCGGTGTGGGAGTGGCTGCCTTCAGGCAGCTTCATTGGTGGTCGCCGGTCACGGCGGCACTGTGGGGCGCCAATTGGGGTTCTTATCTGGCGGCCACCGCTCTGCTGTTGGGAATCTGCTTGCCGATGGAGCGTCGGATCGGGACTCGTCGCGCCGTTGAGCTGTTTCTGACTTCTCAGATCGCCGGAGCCGCGATCGGGGTGGCTGCCATCACAGTGGGTTCGGCGGTGGGCGAGAAGTGGTCCACCGAGTTGGCGCAGCACCTGATGGTCGGCCCGACAGCCGGACTTGCGGGGGTGGCGCTGGGTGCAGGTTTCGCCCTGGATGCGCGGCGCCGCCGGCGGATCCACCTGCCGTTTCTGATCGCATTGACCATGCTGGCTCTGTATTCGGGGCAGTTGCCAGATGTCGTCAGGCTGTGCGGTGGTTTGGTCGGCTTGGTGGTGGGCCGGGTCACCCTGCGGGGCAGGCGCATCACGTCCACGCCGGCGACGCCTCGGGAGCAACGCACGCTGGTTGCGCTGCTGGTCGCGGCCTCGGCCGTCGGCCCGCTCCTGGCCGTCATCGGTGAGAGCACCACCGGTCCGTTCTCGGTGCTGCAGTCCCTGCTGCTGTCGGCACCGCCGGAGCCGGCTCAAGTGCAGGCGGCATGTCTGGATTTGACGGATCCGACCTACTGCCGGCTCTTGCAAGCCCAGACGCGCCTGATCGGACTGGGCCCGGCGGTGATGTCGATCCTGCCCGTTCTGCTGGTGCTGGCCCTGGCCGAGGGGTTGCGCCGCGGTCGCCGATTCGCCGGCCATGCAACGATAACGGTCAATCTCGTGCTGGCGGCGCTTGGTGGCCTGCTGTCCTATTTGAACGCTCGGGAACTCGCCGAGGGCCGAATCGCGATGGTGTCGGTCAGCGCCCAAGTGTGGGTGGAGCGAGCCGTTCCCATCGTGCTGCCGCTGCTGATCGCCCTGCTGGTCTTTCGCACCCGCGATCGGTTCCGGGTCACCGCCCCGGCGGGCACCTACCATCGGATGTTTCGCCGGGCGGCCCGCACCGGCGGTGCGGTTTGTGCAGTCTTCGTCCTGGCCGGCTGGATCGTCCGCGGTCAGTTCGACCATCGAGCCACGATCATCCAACTGGTGGCAGATCTGCCCAGCCGGTTCATCCCGCCCGGCTACCTCGGCGTCGCCCAGCCGTCGATCCTGCCCGTCGGCGGTGTCGCTGTCGCCTTGTACGGATGGATCGGGGTCATCTTCTGGGCCGTCGTACTGGGCACGATGGTCAGCAGCTTCTGGCGAAGCAGAATCGAAACTGACAGCGTCGCCGCTTCGCAGGCCAGGGCGTTGGTGGTTGCACACGGCACGAACAGCTTGTCGTATATGGCGACCTGGCTCGGCAATCACTACTGGTTCACTCCCGACCAGCGCAGTCTCGTTGCCTACCGCGTGGTCGCCACCGTCGCGTTGACCGTCGGAGATCCGATCGGGCCAGTAGACCAGCGACAGGCGGCCGTCCACGGGTTCGCCGCCTACTGCCAGGCCAACGGTTGGACTCCCTGCCTGTACAGCGTCACCGAACCGACCGCCGGCCTGGCCAGGGAATTCGGTTGGAAATCGCTGCACATCGCTGAGGACGCCGTGCTGCCATTGGGCGATCTGCGGTTCACCGGCCGCAAATGGCAGGACATCCGCACCGCGCTCAACCGCGCCGCGAAGTCCGGCATGACCGCTTCCTGGATCACCTATCCTACAGCCGGCCGAGGCATTACCTCCCAGATCGATGCCATTTCCGCACAGTGGATCACCGACAAGCAGATGCCGGAAATGGGATTCACCCTCGGGGGAGTCCGCGAACTCGACGATCCTCAGGTTCGGTGTCTGCTCGCCGTCGACAGCCATGACCGGGTCGTCGCTGTCACCAGCTGGCTGCCGATCCATGACGACGGCCGCATCACCGGCTGGACTATGGATTTCATGCGGCGAACACCGGACGCATCCCCTGGTGTGATGGAATTTTTGATCGCCACCGCGACGCAGGAATTTCAGGCCCAGGGCGCCGCCCTGCTGAGTCTTTCCGGGGCGCCGCTGGCCCGCATGACCCCAGACGGCCGATCGCCGGCGTTGCATAAAGTCTTGGACATTCTCGCCGCCTCTCTGGAACCGGCCTACGGATTCCGTTCCCTCCTGGCCTTCAAAGCGAAATTTCAACCGACCTACAACCCGCTCTACCTGACCTACCCCGGCGCCGCCGACCTACCGACGATTGCCAACGCAATTGGCCGCGCCTACCTACCGCACATCACCCCACATGAAGGTTTCAAGCTGGCACGTCGGTTGATCACCCGGCCCCGCCGCCAAAAACCGCCCATCTTGAACATTCCTCCACGCAGCGTTGAGGGCAACCTGCGGAGTGCTCGGCTGTGACCGACCCGGCGCCTAGACACACCACTAGGTCGGGATGGCCGTGGCGGGCGTCTTCCGGCTCCGATGAGCCTTTCTCGGCTTGACTGTGGCACCAGGGGAACGTTCAGAAGGGGTGGAAGGCGTTGACCATCATCAGGATGACGTAGACAAGGGCTGCCAGCTGGGCGACCCGGCTCCGGATGTTGCGGGCGGTCAGGGCTAGTAGGACGGGCATCAGGGTTGTTCCGTACCTGGCGGGGATGACGACGCTCTGATGCAACAGGACGTAGTTGCTGACGACGTACAGCCAGGCGCCGAAGATCGCAACCGTCAGCCCGGCGAACGACAGACTGCGAATCTCGAGGCTGTCGGAGCGGTCCGAGAGCTGATGGACGACGCTGCCGAACATCCAGATCACCAGGATGGGTGCCAGGCCAGTGGTGGACAGACTCTGGAAGGACTGGGCGAAAGCGCCCAGACTGTCCAGGAGCCACTGGACCCGGAAGGCGGGGGTGTTGAACTCGGGGAAGTCGTTGACGGTCGACAGCGAGTAGTGATCACGCACCAACAGCCACCCGACGGTCGCCACCGCCAGACCGGCGACGATCATCGCCGCCCCGAGAAGAAGCTCGCGTCTTGAGCGCAGGCGGCGTTGATCCGCGGCGGTTCCGAATCCAGGCCACAGGGCGAGCGCGAGCAGGAAAACCAGGACGGCCGCGATGACGGTCACATTGGACGCCTTGAACATGACCGGTACTGCGCCGACCATCAACAACAGCCACCCGGGCGCCCGGCGCCGGGCCCAGAGCAGCACGGCGATGCTGACCAGCGCGCCGATGAGCACGTCGCTCGCGTGGGGGGTCACCTGGCTCCACGGGTTCCAGAAGCCAGCAGTTGCCAGTGCGACCGCGCACACGAGCGCGCTGCTGGTTCGCGAGGCGCCCAGCAGCAGACAGAGCCAGAAGACCGCAGCCAGACCGGCACCTCCCCAGAAGATCCCGACGAGCCGCCCAGCATTGACCAGATCCCGGGTCACCCCTACGGCCATCAGTGCTCGCGCGCCGACGTCGGTCATCGCGTAGTAGGTCGGCGGATCGATGTCGGCGGTGTTCCGCGCCGGGTACAGATACCGCGAATGGCTGTCGCAGACCGTCGGACGTGGCGCAACGAACGGCAGGATCCCCCGACACGCGATCGCATTCGAGACGTAGAGGCCCAACTGCTCACCGCGGCCGATGACAAAATGTCCGGTGTGCACCTTCGCCAGGGAGTCGACATAGGTGAACTCGTCCACCGGGCTCAGCGACCGGCTGTGGACGACCTGGTAGCTCACGATGCCGGCAGTCGCAGCTGTTGTGATGAACAGCAGCAGCACGATGCGGCGGATCATCATCGCTACTCCCGGCCGCGGTTTGACGGCCGGCCGGGGAGCCGAGGAGTCATCGGGCGCGGCGAGCTCGCCCGGGCCGTCGACGCCCGAACCAGCGTGTTCGCGGTCGGGCAAGGCGGTTGCCTGGGCCGCTGCGCCGGTCGGAACAACCGGCAGCGGGCCGTCGTCGGGAGAGTGGATCTCGTTCGACGGGCGCAACGGTTCGATCACTTGAATACCCATCCACGGTAGACGTAGAAGTTGGCCACCACATTGGCGATCGCGGCCACCAGCTTGGCAATCAGGTACATCAGCCCGATGGCAGTCAGTCCACCCGTGATCAACAGGGTGCTCAACAGGTTCAACACGACCAACGCGTAGAAGCGGGCGATCTGTCTTCTGGCGCGTCCGGTGCGGCCGCCGGTGAACACCCACTGCCGGTTGAACCCGAAGTTGATGAACGAAGACACCGTGAAGGCGATGGCCGTCGCGGGCAACAGCGCGACGTGCAGCGCGCCGTGCAGCACAGCCAGCGTTCCGAGGTCCGCGACCAGGCTGATACCCCCGACCACGGTGAACCGCGGGGTGAGAACGGATTTGGGCCAGCAGCCCTGGAGTCGGTGGCGGGAAGCTCATTCGCTGCGGCCTGGCGGGCCGCCCGTGATGATCGCTTCACGGAGCGCCATCGAACGTGCCAGGTCGGCCACCTGGGCTTGGATGTCCCGACAGCGGAAATAGAGCCCGGCGCTGCTCAAGGCGAATACCACGACCAGCAGGTACAGCACCAGATCCGTACCTCGTGTCACGCCCAGGAGATTGGCGGCCCACTGAGGTATCGACGTGTCGATGACAGAGGCGGCGGCGAATGCAGTCAACACCAACAAGGCGAGTCGGGTCCCGGCGCGAAGGCCCACCCGGCGACGGTGTCTGAACGCCCAGAACAAGATGACGATGAAGGCTACGACCAGGATGATCTTGATGGGCTCCATCAGCGTTTGCGCTCCTCGAGCAGATGGTTGAGCCAGACGTCGACTGCGATGTTGACCGAGTTGATGGATCTTTGGCCCTTGCCCCTGGAATAGTCGGTATACAGAATGGTCACTGGCTGCTCGGCCCAGCGGACTCCGGAGGAATGGATCAAGCGGAGCATTTCGCTGGCGTGCGCCATGTCGCGCATGCGGAACCGAACCTTCTCCGCGAAGGTCCGATTGAATGCGCGCAGTCCGTTGTGCGCGTCGGTGAGCGACACTCCGGAAGACAGGGTCTCGAAGATGCGCGCGGCGTGCAGCATGAGGCGCCGAGACCGTGGCATGCCCTGCGAAGCGCCCATGAAGCGGGACCCGAGCAGGATGTCGTGCTCGCCGCTGCGCAGTCTGGCCACCATCGCCACTGCATCCTCGACGCGGTGCTGACCATCGGCATCGAA
>JAABUJ010001278.1_pt1 | contig 16256 bp, 17 predicted proteins | sample 5559131 | NCBI WGS metagenome assembly JAABUJ01 (sample SAMN10711875, study PRJNA513366) | rock metagenome | isolation source: Antarctica rocks | place: Antarctica: Victoria Land, Mt New Zealand nord | collected 2016-01-07 | reverse complement strand
GATCCCGGGATAGCCGAGCACGTTGTTGACCGAGGTGCCGTCGGCGGCGAACGCAGCACCGGCGGCGAGCGCGTCCTCGGGCGCGATCTCCGGATCGGGGTTCGTGAGGGCGAGGATCACCTGGCCTTCCCGAACGTGCGAGGGGTCGATCAACCCCGGACGACCCGTGGTGGCCACCACGACCCGCGCCTCGCGCATGAGGTCGTCGAGCTCGGCGATCTCGATGCCCTTCTCACGCGCGCGGTCGTGCGCGAGCTCGTTGGGATCCGAGGCGAGCACCCGCCCCACTCCGCCGTCGTGCATGAGCGCGGCGATCCCGAAGCCGGCGGCGCCCAGGCCGATCTGGCCGACGGTCGTCTCGCGCAGCTCGATCCCCACCTGGCGACAGGCGACGATGACCGCGGCGAGGGCGACCACCGCAGTCCCGTGGACGTCGTCGTGCATGACCGGCTTGGGCAGCGCCTCGATCAGCCGTGCCTCGATGTCGAAGCAGTCGGGGGCGCTGATGTCCTCGAGGTGAATCCCGCCGAAGGTCGGCGCGATTCGGCACACCGTCTCGACGAACTCGTCGGGGTCCTGGGTGTCGATGAGGATCGGCATGGCCGAGATCCCGGCGAACTGCCGGTAGAAGACGGCCTTGCCCTCCATGACGGGCATGGCCGCGGTGGGGCCGATGTCGCCGAGGCCGAGCACACGTGTGCCGTTCGTGCAGATGGCGACGCTGCGCCCGATCATCGTGTAGCGCGCGGCGAGCGTCGGGTCCTCGGCGATGGCCCGGCACGCCCGCGCGACGCCCGGTGTGTAGATGTCGCGCACGTCCTGGACAGTGCTCACCGGGCGCACGGGCTCGATCGTGAGCTTGCCGCCCTCGTGGCGCATGAGCGCGCGGTCCTGGTGCCAGAGGACGCGCACGCCGTCGAGCTCGTCGAGCCGGTCGGACAGGGTCTGTGCATGCTCGGGGTCGCGAACCTCGACGGTGATCTCCCGGATCGACTCCTTGCGCCCGACCGCGACGGTCACCATGTCGCCGATCAGCCCGTCCTCCTCGGCGATGGCCCCGGCGACCCGGGCGAGCTGCCCCGTGCGGTGCGGCGTCTGGACCCGGTAGGTGCAGTCGAGGGCCACGGCGCACAGGCTAGGTCAGAGCGACGAGCCGTGTCACGACCAGATCACCGGGACGCCGTAGGCGGCGAAGGTCGGGTCGCCGGTCACCACCGGCACGTCCTCGGCCTGGGCTTGGGCGACGAGCAGCCGGTCGAACGGATCGCGATGGATGAGCGGCAGGTCGCGGGTGGCATAGGCGTGCTCGGGGCGAATCGGGAGCAGCTCGAACCCTTGCTCGACCAGGACGTCGAGCAACTCGTCCGGCGGCTGGAGCTTGCCAACCACCGCCTTGACGGCCATCTCCCAGATCGACGCCACGCTGACCAACCCGACCGTCCCACGCCGGCCCATCGCCTGCTCGGCCAGCTCGGGCAGCGGCCGCTCGTCGAGGAGCAGCACGAGGGCCTGCGTGTCGAGCAGGAGCCTCAATCGATCATGCCAAGCGCGCGGGCGACGTCCTCCGGCAATTCGTCGAAGTCGTCCGCCATCCAGATCCGGCCGCGCAGCGCTCCCCGCGCATCGAGGATGCTTCGCGGCTTCTCCTCATAGGCCACGATCTTGGCCACCGGCGTGCCCGAGCGCTGAACGACGATCTCCTCGCCGGCGCGGGCCCGCTCGACGAGCTTCGAGAAGTGGGTCTTGGCCTCGTGCATGCCCACGCGGGTTGCCATGCCAGAACCGTACCAGGGCATCTAGTCCATCTAGTCCCACAGACGCATCCACCGAGCGTGGAAGGAGTTCGCCCGCCGCGCACGAAACCCCGCGCAATGACCGAGCACCGCATGAGCCGAACCCTCGTCAAGTCGCCACCCGAGCTGTGGGCCGAGGTGAGCGACCCCGCCGTCCTCGCCCGCCACCTCGGCGAGTTCGGCGAGATCCGCATCACGCGCGTCGAGCAGGAGTCCTCCGTCGAATGGGAGGCCGACCGCGCGAGCGGGGCCGTCGAGCTCGAGGCGACGAAGTGGGGCACGCGCGTCAACGTGATCGCCCGTACCGAGCGTCCCGATCCGCCCCAGCCCGCCGCTACCGGCCTCGAGCGCGCGGTCGAGTCGCCGGCGCCCGAGCGAGAGTCCACCCCACGCCGATCGCTTCTGGCGCGTCTGCTGCGTCGCCGCGTGCGGCCGGAGGATCGACCGGCGGACCGGACTGCCGCGGGGGCGGAGCTTGCACCCGCGGGCGAGGAGCCCGCCGACCACGGGACGGTCGCCGTCCTCTTCGCCATGCTCGACACGCTCGGCTCCGCGCAGCACCGCCCCTTCTCCCGCGGCTGAGCGACCGGAAGGGGCCTGCCTCTCAGCCCGGCTCGCGGCGCGTGGGCGCGGCGGGGCGAGGCCCGGGCTCCGGCGGCCGATCGCCGCGACGCGGCACCGGAGGGTAGGCATCGTGCAGTCTTCCCGGCGCGCGCAGCCGTGCGCGTGCGAGCGCGGCGTCGGCCAGCGGCGGGCCGCTCCCCGTCGGTGGCGGGCTCGGCGGCGAGGGGCGGTGCCCGAAGCCGCCGTCGCCATCGTCCGCACCCTCGTTCGGAGCCTCCCGCGGCGAGGCGAGCAGCACGTCGCACGCCAGCAGGGCGAAGGCGACCAGGTGCACCCCGGTCAGCGCGATGACGGCCATCACCTCCCCTCTCACCGACGCGGAGGGTACTCCCCGCGGCTCGGGTGCGCGCCGGCGGCTAAGCTCGCGCCGTCATGTCGCGCCAGAAGGCTCCCGAGACCTACGAGGAGAAGCTCGCGCAGCTCGAGGAGCTGCGCCACGAGGCGATCCACTCGGCCTCCGAGGCGGCGGTGGAGAAGCAGCACGCCAAGGGCAAGTACACCGCCCGCGAGCGGATCGAGAAGCTCCTCGACCCCGGCTCCTTCCAGGAGCTCGACACCTTCGTGCGTCATCGCGTGGTCGAGTTCGGGATGGAGAAGAACCGGCCGTGGGGCGACGCGGTGGTCACCGGCCACGGGACGATCGACGGCCGCCGCGTGTGCGTCTTCTCCCAGGACTTCACCGTCTTCGGCGGCTCGCTGGGCGAGGTCATGGCCGAGAAGATGTGCAAGATCATGGACCTCGCCGCGAAGATCGGCTGCCCGGTCATCGGCATCAACGACTCGGGCGGGGCGCGGATCCAGGAGGGCGTCGTCTCGCTCGGCGCCTACGGCGACGTCTTCGTGCGCAACGTGCGCTGCTCGGGCGTCATCCCGCAGATCTCGCTGATCATGGGCCCGTGCGCGGGCGGCGCGGTCTACTCCCCCGCGATCACCGACTTCATCTTCATGGTGAAGGAGACCTCGCACATGTTCATCACCGGTCCCGACGTCATCAAGACGGTGACCGGCGAGGAGCCGACCTTCGAGGAGCTCGGGGGCGCGATGACGCACAACACGAAGTCAGGCGTCGCGCACTTCGCCTCCGACGACGAGGACGCCTGCCTGGAGGACACGCGCTACCTCTTCTCCTTCCTCCCCCAGAACAACCTCGAGTCGCCGCCGCGAGTGCTGCCGAGCGACGACCCGATGCGCATGGACGCCGAGCTCGACTCGGTCGTCCCCGACAACGCGAACAAGCCCTACGACATGCGCGACGTCGCGCGCCTGATCGTCGACGACGGCGAGTTCTTCGAGGTGCACGAGCACCACGCGACGAACATCATCTGCGGCTTGGCGCGGCTCGACGGCTACGCGATCGGGGTGGTCGGCAACCAGCCCAAGTCGATGGCCGGCGTCCTCGACATCGACGCCAGCGCCAAGGCGGCGCGCTTCGTGCGCACGTGCGACGCCTTCAACATCCCCCTGCTCACCTTCTGCGACGTGCCGGGATTCCTGCCCGGGACCGCCCAGGAGTGGGGCGGGATCATCCGCCACGGCGCGAAGCTCCTCTACGCCTTCACCGAGGCCACGGTCCCCAAGGTCACCGTTATCACCCGTAAGGCCTACGGGGGCGCCTACGACGTCATGGCCTCCAAGCATCTGCTCGCCGACTTCAACTTCGCCTGGCCGACGAGCGAGGTCGCCGTCATGGGACCGGAGGGTGCGGTGAACATCATCTACCGCCGGGACATCGCGCAGTCGCCGACGCCCGACGAGCGCCGCGCCAAGCTCATGGACGACTACAAGGCGCGCTTCGCCAACCCCTACACGGCAGCCGAGCGCGGCTACATCGACGACGTGATCGTCCCCCACGAGACGCGCCCCAAGGTCATCACCGCCTTCGAGACGCTGCTCACCAAGCGCGACCCCGGACCGCAGCGCAAGCACGGGAACATCCCGCTTTAGGACCGAGCGTCGAGTTAGCGCCGTTTACGGTGGTCAACTCGACACTCGACGGATCTCAGAGGCGACTTCGGCGACGAACGCGCCCGCGGTGACGTCGCCCCAGCCAAAGCGCCTCACTCGGTAGAGGTGGGCGTCGCGCTCGGCGTCCCGTCTGGCTCGATGCGCGTGGTAGCGCCGCCCGTCGAGCTCCACGACCAACATGGGCTCCTCCCAGATAAGGTCGACCTCCAGGTCCGGGCCGGGAAGCCACGCATTGACCCTCGGCAGCGGTAGTTCACCGAGCAGCAGCTTCTCGAGTGCGACGGCCTCGAGCTCAGAGCGGGTCCTGTGGGCGTCCGGATGACGGACTTCCAACACGGTGCGGAGCACGGCCACACCACGGCGCCCGCGCTCGCGCCGCAGGATCTCGTCGACGGCGCCCTGGTCGTAGAGCTGTTGCACGAGAGCGGCGTCCACGGCGCGGGCGACGAGACGTCGGGGCCCGGACCCGGCGACATCGACAAGCGTCCGCGCAACCGAGGTGAGCGGCACGCCGTTGCGCTCTGCGAGGTCGACTTCCGCAAGTCGGGCACGATGGACGACCAACCCGGGAAGCGTGAGCCCGGTGGCCCTCCCTGCCGGAACGGTGACGTGCGAACGCGCTCCCCCGTCATCGAGCAAGCCCCACGCCGCGGCCGCCGAGCGATGCGAGAGCAGAGCACCGTCCCCGCACGCGAGTACCGCGGCGAGCTGGTGGCCGTCCGGGCGCAGTTGGGCGTGGCCGACCGCGTAGACGCCGCGGTGGAGTGCGACCAGCCGGCCGAACTCGAGGAGGCGATCGACGGTTCGGATGCTCAGGCCCGCAGCGGCCAATTGAGTCCGAGCGACCACGCCGTGCTGTCCCGCCGCGATGCTACGAAGCACGGCATCCGGTCGAGTGTTGAATTGACCACCGTATGCGGCGCTAGATCGACACTCGGTCACGGAAGCCGTAGGCGAGCGAGGACTCAGTCTCGCCCCCCGCGGCCGATCACGAGAGCTAGAGACGCACGTGCTGGGCTTCCACGCGCCCCTCTCTCCATGCCTCGAGCGCCGCGGCGGCCACCGCCAGGTCCTGGATCGCCAGGCCGGTCGAGTCGAAGAGGGTGACCGCCTCGGGCCCCGGGCGGCCGGGCGCCTCGCCCGCGAGCACCGCGCCCAGCTCGCTCACCTGCTCGCGGCCGACCATGCCCGCCGCCACCGCGCCGGTGAGCTCGCCGCCGTGGGCGGCCTGGGCCCACTCGTCGCAGAAGAGCGAGCAGGAGGCGACCGCGGCGAGCGTCGCCTCGGCCTTGCCGGGGCCGTCGGCGCCCAGCATGTTCAGGTGCATCCCCGGGCGCAGGTCGCCGGCGTCGACGACGGGCTCGGCGCCCGGCGTGACGCAGCAGACGACGTGGGCGCCGAGCGCCTCGGCGCGCGTCCCTGCACGCCAGCCGAGCTCGGCGGCCAGGGCCGCGGCGGACTCGACGCGCGGGTCGGCGCAGACGCCCGGGCCGTAGCCCGCGGCGGCCAGGCACCGCGCCGCCCAGGCGCCGTGCAGCCCGCAGCCGACGATCCCGACCGTCGTGGCGCCCTCGCGGGCGAGCGCGCGTGCCGCCACGGCCGCGACCGCACCGGTTCTCAGCGCAGTGACCGAGCGCGCGTCGAGGAGGGCGATCGGCTCGCCCGTGCGCGCGTCGGAGAGGCAGACGAGGCCGGTCACCGTGGGCAGGCCTCGCGCCGGATTGCCGGGGAAGGAGGTGACCCACTTGAGCAGCGCGAGCTCGCCCCCGCGCGCGGGCATCGCGCGGAAGTCACCCCACGGCGGGCTGTCGAGATACACCTTGGCGGGCATGACCCACTCGCCGCGGAAGTGGCGCACGAAGGCGTCGCCCACTCGCGCGATCGCCTCGGCGGGGGAGACGGCGCCGAGCACGGCGTCGTGGTCGATTACCGCCAGCTCAGCCATCTCCCGAGCGTCAGCGTAGTCGCCCCGACCGCGATAGCCTGCGGCGCGCCGTGAACCGACGTCCACAGCTCACCATCCTCGGCACGAGCGCCTCCCCGGCGGAGGCCGCGGCCGTCATCGCCGCCGTCGAGCGCTTCATGCGCGAGACGGCGCCGCCGCCCGCGCCGTCCATGGCTCCGCGCCGTCCATGGCTCCGCGCCGCGCGCCTGGAGAGCGTCTCTCGCGCGGGCCAGGCGCCCGCCGCCTGGGGCGACGCGCACCCCTGGGGCTGACGAGCGCCGCCGCTACTGGCCCTCTTCGGTGCCACGGGCGGCGGCCACGGCGCGAATCGTCTCCCGGATGACCTCACCGGGCTCGCCCTTCTCGAGGTAGCGGTCGGCGCCCGCCTTGAGCGCCGCCTCCCCCACCCGGGCCGCCGAGAATCCGGAGAGCACGACGATGCCGGTCTCCGGCGACTGCTCGCGTATGCGGCCGATCGCCTCGAGGCCGTCCATCCCCGGCATGGAAACGTCGAGCAGGATCACGTCGGCGCGGGTTTCGACCACGCCGTGCACCGCGCCGTCGCCGTCGGCCGCCTCGCCGACGATCTGCAGGTCCGGATCCTCCTCCACCGTGAAGCGCATGAGCACGCGGATCTCCGCGACGTCGTCGCACAGGAAGACACGAACGGGAAGGCTCATGGACGGAGACGCGCCGCAGCGAGCAGGCGCGGGGAACGGCGAGTTGGCGACATTCTCTCCCATGATCGACCACGCCGCGGCGGTGGCGCAGGGGAGCCGGACGAAAATATATCCGAGAAAGTCGGGTGTGTTTTGGTAGTTTCGCCCCGCCGCCCCCTTTCGTCCCCGTCGCGAGGTGCCATGAACAAGTTCGAGCGAGCCAAGCAGGAGAAGGACGGCCTCGACGTCTACGACGACCTGATGCGCGCCGCGGGCGGCGGACCTGCAGCGCTCACCGACGACGACGGCATGCGCCTGAAGTGGTACGGGCTCTACCCCCACAACGCCAAGGACGGGCACTTCATGCTCCGTGTGAAGGTCGTCCAGGGGATCCTCACCGCAGAGCAGGCCGAGACGCTCGCGGAGATCACCGAGCGCTACGGACGAGGCGTCGTCGACTGCACCACGCGCCAGTGCGTGCAGATCCATTGGATCCGGCTCGAGGACGTGCCCGACATCTTCGCCCGCCTCCAGGCGTGCGGGCTGACCACCACCGGAGCATGCGGCGACATCACCCGCAACGTCGTGGGATGCACGGTGGCGGGAATCGCCCACGATCAGATCGTCGACGGACACGCCACGGCGGAGGCGATCCACGAGCGCATGCTCGGCAACCGCTCCTACTCCAATCTCCCGCGCAAGTACAAGGTCTCGGTCACCGGCTGCGCCGAGGACTGCGCTCGCGGCCTCATCAACGATGTCGCGCTCTCGGGGGCGATCGCCGATGACGGCACCCCCGGGTTCAACCTGCGCGTGGGCGGCGGCCTCTCCTCTCACCCTCGCTTCGCCCGCTGGGTCGACGTCTTCCTGACTCCCGAGGAGGCGCCCGAGGTCGTCGAGCACATCACGGCGATCTTCCGCGACTCCGAGGAGAACCGCAAGGCCCGCGGCAAGGCGCGCCTCAAGTTCCTGCTCGACCGCGTCGGACCCGAGGAGTTCCGCGCCGAGCTCGAGCGCCGCGTGGGCCGCGAGCTGCGCAGAGGCGCGCCGGCGGGGCCCGACCTTCACGGTCACGACCACATCGGCGTGACCGCGCAGGCCGACGGCGTGCACTCGGCGGTCGGGTTCTGCGTGCCGGTGGGGCGCCTCAAGGGCGCACAGCTCTTCGAGCTCATCCGTCTCGCGCGCGAGTACGGCACGGGCGAGCTCCGCCTCACCCACCAGCAGAACGTGGTCATCCCCCACGTCCGGGACGAGCGGGTGGCGGAGCTTCGCGCCGAGCCGCTCGCGGCGGAGCTCTCGCCCGAGCCGCCGCTCTTCACCCGCGGGCTGCAGACCTGCACGGGCAAGGAGTTCTGCGGGCTGGCCAAGGTCTACACGAAGGGTCGGGCGGCCGAGATCGCGCAGTTCCTGAACACCCACGCGACCAACGGCGGAGCCGTCGGTGCAAGTCACCTTGGCGAGGACTTTCGGCTGCACTTCGCCGGGTGTTCCTCGAGCTGCGCGCAGCACCAGATCGGCGACATCGGGATCGAGGGGGTGCTGAAGAAGGTCGACGGCGAGTTCGTCGAGGCGATGGACATCCGTGTTGGAGGACGGCTCGGGCCCGAGCCGAAGTTCGGCGACGTGGTCGTCAAGAAGGTTCCCCACTGGGAGCTGAACGAGAAGCTCCTGCAGATCCTGGGCCTGTACGAGCAGCACCACGTCGAGGGCGAGACCTTCCGGGCATTTGCCGCCAGAACGGAGGCGGAGTGGTGGGAGGCGCGCCTGGCCGAGACCAAGGTCGAGACCGAGCTGGTGGGCGTCGAGGCGTGATGGCCGCGCCGCCGGCCGCCCATCCCGGCCTGGAGGACCGGAGCGCCGAGGATGTCCTCGCCTACCTCGTCGAGCACTTCCACCCCCGGCTCGGGGTGGCGTGCTCGTTTCAGAAGGAGGCCTCGGTGATCCTCGACATGCTCGTGCGGGTCGAGCCCGAGGTGCGGTTCTTCACGCTCGACACCGGCCTGCTCTTTCCCGAGACGCACGCGACCTGGCGGGCCGTCGAGGAGCGCTACGGCATCGCGGTGAGCGCCTACCGCGGGATCTCGCTCGAGGAGCAGGCCGCACGGCACGGCGACGCGCTGTGGGCGCGCGACCCCGACGCCTGCTGCTCCCTGCGCAAGGTCGGCCCCCTCGCGGAGGCGCTCACGGGACTCGACGCGTGGGTGAGCGGGCTGCGCCGCGAGCAGTCGCCCGAGCGGGCGCAGACGCCCAAGCTCGCCTGGGACGAGCGCCACGGCCTGTGGAAGGCCAACCCGCTGGCCGACTGGAGCGAGAAGGACGTGTGGCGCTACATCGCCGCGCACGAGGTCCCCTACCACCCTCTGCACGACCGCGGGTATGCCTCGATCGGCTGCACGCACTGCACCGTGGCGGCCGGCGGCCGCGACGGGCGGTGGATCGGAAGCGCCAAGACCGAGTGCGGCCTGCACGCGGAGGCGAGCTAGCGCGTGGACCTCCTGATCGTCCTCTTCGGCTTCGGCGTTGGGATCCTTGTCGGGACCACCGGCGTGGGCGGCGGCTCGCTCATGACGCCGCTGCTCATCCTCGCCTTCCACACCAAGCCGACGATCGCCATCGGCACCGACCTCGCGTACGCGGCAGTGACGAAGACCGTCGGCGGCTGGCGCCACCTGCGCAAGGGCACCGTCGACATGACCATCTCGCTGTGGCTCGCGGTCGGCAGCGTGCCGGGCGCTCTCGGCGGCGTGTACGTGCTCCACGTCCTCGAGCACGCACTGGGGCGCAAGTCCTTCGACGACCTCGTCCTCATCCTCGTCGCCGGGGCGCTGCTCGTCACCGGCGCGGCGGTGCTGGCCCGTGCGCTATTCATGCCCGGGGCGGTGGCGCGGGAGCGCGACACGATCGACCCCATGGAGCGCCGGCACAAGGGCGCCGCGGTCGCCATCGGCCTGGCCGTGGGCTTCGTGCTCGGCCTGACCTCGGCGGGCAGCGGTTCGCTCATCGCCGTCGGGCTCATCATCGTCTTCCGCCTCGCGCCGCGGCGCATCGTGGGCACCGACGTCTTCCACGCGGCCATCCTCCTGTGGGTGGCGGCCACCGCGCACTTCTTATCGGGCAACGTCGACCTCGGTCTCGCGGGGAACATCCTCGTCGGCTCGATCCCCGGCGTGTGGCTCGGCTCGAGCCTGGCGCTGCGCCTGCCCGAGGCGGGACTGCGCCCGACCCTCGGGGTCGTCCTGCTCGCCGCGGGCCTCGCGCTGCTCAACAAGGCCGGCGCGACGTTTCCCATCGTCCTCATCTTCGCCGTGCCGGTCGCCGTGGGTGCGCTCGCGGCGGGGCTCCATGTCGCGCGCACGCGCGACCGGATGGCGCCCGGCCGCGCGTGACCCGCACACTCTCCTACCTACGTCTCCTCGAGGCGGAGGCGATCTTCGTCATGCGTGAGGTCGCCGCCGAGCTCGAGCGCCCCGTCCTGCTGTTCTCGGGCGGCAAGGACTCGATCGTGCTCCTGCGCCTGGCCGAGAAGGCGTTCCGTCCCGGGCGCTTCCCCTTCCCGTTGATGCACGTGGACACCGGGCACAACTTCCCCGAGGTCGTCGAGTTCCGGGACCGTCGGGTGGCCGAGCTCGGCGAGCGACTCGTCGTGGCCTCGGTGCAGGAGTCGATCGACGCCGGGCGCGTGGTGGAGGAGAGCGGCGCGGGCGCCTCGCGCAACCGCCTGCAGACCACCACGCTGCTCGACGCCATCACCGCGCACCGCTTCGACGCCGCGTTCGGCGGAGCGCGCCGCGACGAGGAGCGCGCACGCGCCAAGGAGCGCGTCTTCTCCTTCCGCGACGAGCTCGGCCAGTGGGAGCCCAAGGCCCAGCGTCCCGAGCTGTGGAGCCTCTACAACGGGCGCGTGCGCCCCGGCGAGCATGTCCGGGTCTTCCCGCTCTCGAACTGGACCGAGCTCGACGTCTGGCGCTACATCGCGGCCGAGGGCCTCGAGGTGCCCTCCATCTACTTCGCGCACACCCGACGGGTGATCGCCCGCGACGGGATGCTGCTCGCCGACTCGGCGTGGGTCGGCCGGCGTCCGGGGGAGGAGCCGTTCGAGACCTCGGTGCGCTACCGCACGGTGGGTGACATGTCCTGTACCGGCGGGGTGCCCTCCACCGCGGCGACGCTCCCCGAGGTGGTGGCCGAGATCGCCGCCACGCGGGTGACCGAGCGCGGGGAGACACGCGCCGACGACCGCGTCTCGGAGGCGGCGATGGAGGACCGCAAGCGAGTGGGGTACTTCTAGTGGTCCCGGCCGCCACCGCGCCTGCGCCCGACAGCGCCCGCGCGCCGACCGACGCCCTCGCCGAGCCCGCCGAGATCCTCCGCGTGGCCACTGCCGGCTCGGTCGACGACGGCAAGAGCACGCTGATCGGCCGCCTGCTCCACGACTCAAAGGCGATCCTCTCCGACCAGCTCGAGGCCGTCGAGCGCACGAGCCGCCAGCGCGGCGACGGGCGGCTGGACCTCGCGCTGCTCACCGACGGGCTGCGCGCCGAGCGCGAGCAGGGCATCACGATCGACGTCGCCTACCGGTTCTTCTCCACTCCGCGGCGCTCGTTCATCCTCGCCGACACGCCGGGGCACGTCCGCTACACGCGCAACATGGTCACCGGCGCCTCGGGCGCCGACCTCGCGCTCGTTCTCCTCGACGCGCGGCACGGGGTGCTCGAGCAGTCCCGGCGCCACGCCTTCATCGCCGCCACGCTGCGGCTCCCGCACGTCGTCGCGTGCGTGAACAAGATGGACCTGGTCGAGTGGGACGAGGCGACCTTCACCCGGATCGCCGCCGACTTCCGGGCGTTCGCCACGCGGCTCGGGCTGCCCGGCGTTAGCGTCATTCCCATCTCGGCGCTGCACGGCGACAACGTCGTCTCCCGCTCGGAGCGCTCGCCGTGGTACACCGGGCCACCGCTGCTCTCCCACCTCGAGCAGGTGGATCTCGCGGGTGACCGTCGCGAGCTCGGGCCGGCGCGGTTCCCCGTGCAGTGGGTGATCCGGCCGCACGACGACGCCCACCACGACTACCGCGCCTACGCCGGCCGTCTCGACGGCGGCGTCCTGCGCGTCGGCGACGAGGTCGAGGCGCTGCCCAGCGGCGGGCGCTCGCGGATCGCCCGGATCGACACCTTCGACGGCGCGGTGGAGCAGGCGTTCGCGCCGATGTCGGTCTCCGTGCTGCTCGACGACGACCTCGACGTCTCGCGGGGGGAGACGCTCTGCGTCCCAGACGCCCGTCCCGCCGTGGCCCGCGAGCTCGAGGCGACGGTCTGCTGGCTCGGCGAGCGGGCCGTGCGCCCCGGCGAGCGCTTCCTGCTCAAGCACGCCACCCGCACGGTGCGTGCCGAGGTCCTGGCGATCCCGTCGCGCACGGACGTGACCACGCTCGAGGCCGTCGCCGAGCCGGGCGAGCTGGCGCTCAACGACATCGGTCGCCTGACGCTGCGCGCCGCTGCGCCGCTCGCGCTCGACGCCTACGCGGAGAATCGCGCGACCGGCAGCTTCATCCTCATCGACGAGGCCACGAACGCCACGGTCGGCGCGGGGATGGTCGAGCGCGCGCGCACCGCGACCCCGCGCAGCCCGAACGTGGTCTGGCAGCGCGGTGCGGTCTCGCGGGAGGAGCGCTGGGCCGCGCTCGGCCACGGCGGCGCGACCATCTGGCTGACCGGGCTGCCCGCCTCGGGCAAGTCGACCCTCGCCGCCGCGATCGAGGCACGGCTCGTGGCCGAGGGCCGGCCCGCGTACCTCCTCGACGGGGACAATCTGCGCCACGGCCTGAACGGCGACCTCGGGTTCTCGGCCGCCGACCGAGCGGAGAACGTGCGCCGCGCCGCCCACGCCGCCCGCCTGCTGGCCGACGCGGGCACGGTGGCGCTCGTCTCGCTCGTCTCGCCCTACGCCGCCGACCGCGAGACGGCGCGCGCGCTCCACGCCGCCGACGGCCTTCCCTTCCTCGAGGTCTGGGTCGACACCCCGCTGGACGAGTGCGAGCGCCGCGACCCGAAGGGCCTCTACAGACGGGCCCGCCGCGGTGAGCTGTCCGGAATGACCGGAGTGGACGACCCCTACGAGGACCCGTCGAGCGCCGAGGTCATGGTGCGGCCGGGAGAGGACGGCGTGGCTCTGGTGCTGGCGGCGCTGGGCGCCGGACCGCGCGGGAGGGCGTGACGCTCGCGCCCGCGGCGTATCGGCGACCTGCTCGTCGTAGGTCACAAATGACCTATAATCGTCCCGGTGGAGGCTGGAGAGCTCGTGCGTCAGGCCCGAAACCGACACGGGCTCACGCAGGCATCGCTGGCCCGCCGCGCCAACACCACACAGCGCCAGATCAGCCGGATCGAGCGCGGTGACACGTCGCCCTCCGTCGCGACGCTCGCACGGCTGCTGAGGGCCATGGGCGAGCGCCTCGAACTGCACGCGACGCCCGGCCCACGCGACAACCGCACCGACGAGGAGCTTCAGGCGGACTTCCGCGAGCTCACCGCGTCGGAGCGACTGGCGCAGACCGCGGCGCTCAGCCGCACCCTCAGCGGGATCGCCACCTCGCGAAGCGGTGGATGAGTGGATGCCGATGCGCTCTCGGCGCCGGCCCTTCAGCCCGAGCGTCTGCTGCGGGTGCTCAGCGACCATGCCGTCGATCTGGTGATCATCGTCGGGTTCGCCCTGGGCGCGCATGGGGTCGTGCGTGGAACGAAGGACATCGACATCGTCCCGGCGCCCCACCCGGCGAACCTCGAGCGACTCGCCGACGCCCTCGGCGCGCTCGACGCCGAACCATTGCTGGCCGACGACTTCGACCCCGAAGAGCTCGGGATCAAGCCGGACGCGCAAGGTCTGGCGCTCGGCGGCGACTGGGTGCTGCGCACGCGCCTCGGCCGGCTCGACGTCATGCAGACGGTCGCCGGGATCACGGATTACCGGGTGCTGCGGGCTGGTGCCGTGGACGCCGAGGTACCGGGCGCGGGAAGGTTCCGCTTCGCCGGAGTCGACGACCTCGTCGCCATGAAGACGGCGGCGGGTCGACCCCAGGACGAGATCGACATCGCGAGCCTGGCGCGCGCGCGACGGCGCTGAGCGAGGGGCTCGACCACCGCTTCAGGCACGCTCAGCGGCCGCTGACGCCGCTCACTTCCTGGCGTCCACCGCGTTCTGAAGCTGGTCCTTACTCATCTTGGAGCGGCCGTCTATCCCGCGCTGTTTCGCCTCGTTGTAGAGCTGCTCGCGCGTGCGGCCCTTGGGCTTGTTCGTGCCCGACTTCGCGCCGCCGCGCTGGCTCGGCGACTTGCCCTGAAGGGAGGGCTTCGAGGCCGTCTCGGTCTCCCCGGCGCGGGCGCGTTCCTTGTTCACCGTCCGCGCCGCGATCTCCGCCGCTCGCTTCTCGGACTTGCCCTGGTCCTCCTGTGAGTCCTTGATGTGCTCGTACTGGCGCTCGCGCTTGGAGCCCTTCCTCACGCCGGACGGGGGCATCGGCTCACCTCTTGATCGCTTGCCGCCCGGGGCGTACCCGCCGAGCCCGCGCCCGACGCGCCCGCCGCTAGGATCCGCGCCGCCGTGTTCTCCAAGGTCCTCATCGCCAACCGGGGCGAGATCGCCATCCGGGTGATTCGCGCCTGCGAGGAGCTCGGCGTCGCCACCGTGGCGGTCTACTCCGAGCTCGACCGCGAAGCCCTGCACGTCAAGCGCGCCGACGAGGCCTATCTGCTCGGCCCCGGGCCCGCCGCCGAGAGCTACCTGAACGTCGAGAAGCTGCTCGAGGTCATCCGCGAGTCGGGCGCGGAGGCGGTGCATCCAGGCTATGGGTTCCTGGCCGAGAACGCCGTGTTCGCCCGCGCGCTCGAGGAGGCCGGCGTTGCCTTCATCGGGCCGCCCGCCGACGCCATCGACGCGATGGGCTCGAAGACCCGCGCGCGGGAGCTCATGGCCGCCGCCGGGGTTCCCATCGTGCCGGGCACCACCGAGCCCGTGCCCGACATCGAGCGGGCGCGCCAGGTCATCGCCGAGACCATCGGCTACCCCGTCGCCGTCAAGGCGGCCGGCGGGGGCGGCGGCAAGGGCTTCCGCGTGGCGCTGGAGGAGTCAAAGCTCGAGGACGCCTTCGAGGGCGCAGCCCGCGAGGGCGAGAAGTTCTTCTCCGACGCCACGGTCTACCTCGAGCGCTACCTCCCCGACCCACGTCACGTCGAGGTGCAGGTGCTGGCCGACGGGCACGGGAACGTGGTCCACCTCGGCGAGCGTGACTGCTCGATCCAGCGCCGCCACCAGAAGCTGATCGAGGAGGCACCCGCGCCCCTCGTGGACGACGAGCTGCGCGACCGGATCGGGAGGATCGCCACGGAGGCCGCCCGCGCGGTCGGCTATCGCGGGGCGGGAACGGTCGAGGGACTGCTCGCCAAGCACGACGGCGGGGAGGCGGACGAGTACTTCTTCCTGGAGATGAATACCCGCGTGCAGGTCGAGCACTGCGTGACCGAGATGGTCACCGGCATCGACATCGTCAAGGAGCAGATCCGCATCGCCGCCGGCGAGCCGCTCTCCTTCTCCCAGGAGGACGTCGCGCTGCGCGGCCACGCGATCGAGTGCCGGATCAACGCGGAGGACGCGTCGAAGAACTTCGCCCCGGCGCCGGGAGCGATCGGCGCCTACCGCGAGCCGACGGGTCCCGGCGTGCGGGTCGACTCGGGCGTCGGCCCCGGCTCGGAGATCACGCCCATGTACGACCCGATGGTGGCCAAGCTGATCGCCTGGGACGTGGACCGCGAGCAGGCCACGCGGCGCATGCTGCGCGCGCTCGGCGAGTACGAGATCGAAGGGCTGAAGACCCTCATCCCCTTCCATCGGGCACTGCTCTCCACCGAGCAATGGGCCCGCGCGGAGACCTGCCGCGACCTCACCGAGGACAAGAAGTGGCTGAAGGGCCTCGCCGAGCCAAAGCCCGAGGCGCCCACCGGCGGGGAGGAGGACCAGGCCGAGCAGGTCGAGCAGGCCTATACCGTCGAGGTCTCGGGCCGGCGCTTCGACGTGAGGGTCATCGGGCCGGCGTTCGCGGGCGGAGCACCCAGCGCCAACGGGGCGGCCCCGGCGCGCAAGCCGCGCCGGCGCGAGCGCGCCAGCGGAGGCGGGGGGGGCGGCGGCGACACGCTCGCCTCGCCCATGCAGGGCACCGTCCTTCGGGTGGCGGTGGAGCAGGGCGCGGAGGTCGAGGAGGGTACGCTCATCGCCGTC
>JAABUJ010003888.1_pt1 | contig 16259 bp, 12 predicted proteins | sample 5559131 | NCBI WGS metagenome assembly JAABUJ01 (sample SAMN10711875, study PRJNA513366) | rock metagenome | isolation source: Antarctica rocks | place: Antarctica: Victoria Land, Mt New Zealand nord | collected 2016-01-07 | reverse complement strand
ATAGTCCCAGGGGTAATTTCGATGCCTGTGGTCGAGTTTGCTCATATCCATCGGCGTTTTCTGACCCAAACTCGCTCACAGCCCCAATTTGTTCAGGCTACCTGGGCAGTGACGCCTTACCCGGGATTTGCTGAGAACAACGCAGCCTTGCCCGGCTTGTCCTTCCAATCGTCAGCATCGGCCGGTGGCTCGCCTTTTCGGGTGATGTTCGGCCATGCCAGGGAATAGGTGCGGTTCTGCTCGGCCCAGGCGGCGGCACGGTCATCGCTGTCCGGCACGATCGCTTCGGCAGGGCACTCCGGCTCGCACACGCCACAGTCGATGCACTCGTCGGGATGGATCATCAGCATGTTCTCGCCGACGTAAAAGCAATCCACTGGACAGACCTCGACGCAATCCATGTACTTGCACTTGATGCAATTCTCGGTGACTACGTAGGTCATCACGCACTCCTCATGCGAAAGGCTCGCTCGTCAGGTGGGGCGATATGCCGTCGTTTCATCCCTGGCGCAAGGCGTGGCGCGCCGCCGTACGCAGGTTCGGCGATCTCTTCGTACAGCAGCCGCGCTTCCGGCGCCGGGCCGCGGCGCTCCCCTAGCAGGAGAACGCGCACGACCCGGATGTGGCCTGACACCGCGAACGTCAGCACATCGCCGGGCCTGAGGCGGGCATGCGCCTTGTCGGTCGGTTGCCGGTTGATCCGAACCGATCCGTCCGCCACCAACCGGGTGCAGGCCGAGCGGGCTTTCAAGAATCGCGCGTACCACAACCATTTGTCCAGCCGCTGCCAGGCGCGGTCCTCGGCCTCCGTCATCAGGAACCGCGCAGCGTCGCCAAGGCGGCGAACGGGCTGTCGATCCGCAGTGCCGGGGCCACGACCGCCCGCGTCCGGTCGGCGCCGTGCGCCGGACGGGTGCTCATCAACGGCGGCGACGGCGGCCCGAACGCATCGGGCGCAAGGGCAGCGGCCGGGATGATGCGCACGCCGAGAGCATGCAGGACCGCGGGCACCGCCTCGGCGCGGACCGACAGGCGCGACGGCAACCCATCCGGAAGGGCCGACGGACCGCGCCGCGTCAGCCAGGCCAGGTCCGCGGCGACCCGCTCCGCCACATCCAGCCGGAGCAGCACGGGTCCCGCCATCACCCATCCCATCGCTGCGGCAAAGCCGGACGGCCAATCGGGGGGGGCGAGCGACACCAGCCCTGGCGCAGGAAGCGCCGGCGCTGCCTGGCGCTGCGCCACCGACCAGAGCAGGGCGCGCAATGCCATCGCCCGCGGCTTCAGCGTCGCCGGCACGAACAGCGCAAACCGCCCGGCGCGCACGCCGAGCGCTTTCAACCGGGCCCATTCCGTGGGCGGGAGCTCAATTGGAGCTGCGATGCCGCCGGCTTCGACAAGGCGGTGCAGCGGACCGCGAAGGGCTGGGTCGGCTTCCCCTTTCGCTGCCGCGCCCAACACCCCGCCCAGCTCGCGCGCGATCATCTCGGTCACCAAGCGTTGCAACCGCAGCCGGATGCGCTCGCGCTGCGCCCCATCGAGGAACTCGCTGTCGAGCACCTCGACTTGCGGACGCAGGAAGGCAGCGCCCGGCCGCAGGCGCCCGACCGCGACGCCGTCCCAGGTGATCCGCTGGTCCTGCTGGAGCGCGAACGCGGTGTCGGCCGCGGACTCCAGTGCTGCGACCCGGCGTGGCACTTCCTGCCGCAGCGCCCGCCGGGCCGCCCGCAGGACCAGCCGCTTCTCCGGCCCCTCCGCCAGCGGATCGGGGACGAAGTCGAACCCGGCGACGTGGCCGACGGAATGGCCCTCCACCACGATCTCGCCGCGGACCGTCACTGCCGAAAGCAGTTCCTCGCCCTCGCTTTCCTCCAGCCGCCGCATCAGGTGAGCAGAGCGCCGGTCCACAAAGCGCGTCGTCAACTTCTCGTGCAGCGCGTCCGAGATCAGGTCCTCGACTTCGCGCGCCCTGGCCTGCCACGCCGACGCGTCCCGCACCCAGCCGGGCCGGGCGGCGATGTACGACCAGACGCGAACGCCGGACAGGCGCTGCATCAGCGTGTCGATGTCGCCGTCGGCACGGGACAGGCCGGTGATTTGGCTGTTCAGCCAATCGTCCGGCAAATGGCCCTGCTGCGCGATATGGCCGAATACCCGGGCGCAGAACCGGGTATGGCTGTCATCGGCCAGCTTGCGAAAATCTGGAATTTGGCATGCGTCCCACAGCATGCGGACCATTCGCCGGCCAGTCGCCAGGCTGCGGATTTCGGTCTCCCGCGATAGGGCGGTCAGCGTTTCGAGATCCGACGCGTCGCGCCCGCGCACTAAGCCGGGCCGCGGCGGCGCTGCGAGCAGGCTGTCGAGCAGGCGGTCCACGTGGACGAAGTCCAGCTCCGCGTTGCGCCAGAATAGCTGTTCGAGCGGCTCGAACCGGTGGTTCTCCACATCGTCCACCATGTCCTCGTCCAGCGGCGGGCAGGTGGTCGTGGTGCCGAACGTCCCGTCGCGCATGCCGCGCCCGGCCCGCCCGGCGATCTGCGCGACCTCCGCCGCCGTGAGCCGCCGGGGACGGTGACCGTCGAACTTGGACAGGCGTGCGAAGGCGACATGGTCGACATCCATGTTCAGCCCCATCCCGATCGCGTCGGTCGCGACCAGGAAATCGACCTCCTTGTCCTGGTACAGCGCGACCTGGGCGTTGCGGGTGCGAGGGCTGAGCCGGCCCATGACGACCGCGCAGCCGCCGCGCCGCCGCCGGATCAGCTCGGCGATTGCGTATACCTCGCCGGCGCTGAACGCCACCACGGCGCTGCGCGGGGGCAGCCGCACCAGTTTTTCCGGCCCGGCGTAGCGCAGCTGCGACAACCGGGGCCGCGTTTCGATCTCGGCCTGGGGAATGAGCCATTGCAGCAAGGGGCGGATCGTTTCCGCGCCCAGGAACATGGTTTCGACCAGGCCGCGCGCGTGCAGCAGCCGGTCGGTGAAGACGTGGCCGCGGTCGGGGTCGGCGCAGAGCTGGATTTCGTCCACGGCCACGAACTCGGCTGCGCGGTCGAGCGGCATGGCTTCGACCGTGCACGAGTACCAGCGCGCGCCGGCAGGGACGATCTTCTCCTCGCCGGTGATCAGGGCGACGTTGCGGACGCCCTTCTTGGCCACCATCCGGTCGTAGTTCTCGCGCGCGAGCAGACGCAGGGGAAAGCCGATAATGCCGGAGGCATGCGCCAGCATCCGCTCGATCGCGAGGTGGGTTTTGCCCGTGTTCGTCGGCCCAAGGACGGCCTTCACCCGGGAAGGGAAACCGGACATGGAAGGATGGTTGGGCGTTCCTCGGGCAAATGCAAGCGGCAAGCAGGGCGCCCGCTTGCCCGGCCTGCCTTCCCCACTGGGCGAGCTGGCGCCGGCCTCTAAGCCGGTATGCCGTCCAGCGCCGTTCGCGGAGCGTTCCCGCAATCCCGCCGCACGTATCGCCCATGTCCCCGGACCGCCCGCAGGTCGCCCTCGGTCCAGGCCAGCAGGCCGCCGGTAATCGTGTGCTGCGCCACGCCCGACACGGTCATGCCCTCGAACACGTTAAAATCGACGTTCTGGTGGTGCGTGCGCGCCGATATGGTCCGAGTCGCCGCCGGGTCCCACACCACCAGGTCAGCGTCCGATCGGCGGCGATCACGCCTTTGCGCGGATAAATGTTAAAGACTTGGGCCGTGTTCGCCGACGTGATGCGGACGAATTCGCTGGGCGTCAGTCGCCCCGTTGCCACGCCGTGGTGCCACAGCACGCTCATCCGGTCCTCGATGCCGCTGGTGCCGTTGGGAATGCGCGTGAAATCGTCGCGCCCGGCGGCCTTCTGCGGCGCGCAGAAACAGCAATGGTCGGTCGCCGTCGTCTGCAACTGCCCGGACATCAGCCCGCCCCACAGCGCCGACTGATGGCGCTTCGGGCGGAACGGCGGGCTCATGACATGCGCCGCTGCGGTTGTCCAATCCGGGTCGCGATACACATCCTCGTCGATCACGAGGTGCTGCGGCAGCACCTCGCCGTACACGCGCTGCCCGGTCGCCCGGGCTCGCGCGATCGCGTCCGTCGCGTCCGCCGTCGAGACGTGCACCAGATAGATCGGCGCGCCCAGCAGCCCGGGGATGGCGATAACCCGCTGCGCCGCCTCGCCCTCCACCGCCGCCGGACGGGACAGCGCGTGCCCTTCCGGCCCGGTCACGCCCACCGCCAGTAGTTTTCGCTGCAGGTGCGCCACCGCGTCGCCGTTTTCCGCGTGGACGTTGCACAGCGCGCCCAGCGCCGCCGCCCGCTCGATCACGCGCAGCAGCACGCCGTCGTCGACCATCAGCGCGCCCTTGTAGGCCATGAACAGCTTGAAGCTGCTGACCCCGTGCTCGCGCGCCAGCTCGCCCATCTCGCCGCTGACGGCATCGGACCACGACGTGACGGCGACGTGCAGGCCGTAATCCGCCGCCGCCTTCTCCGCCCGGCCGCGCCAAGCGCGCCACGCCTCCACCAGCGAGCCGCCAGCGTCGGGGATGACGAAATCGATGATGGTCGTGGTGCCGCCCGCGAGCCCGGCGGCGGTGCCAGTGAAGAAATCGTCGGTAGAGACGGTGCCCATGAAGGGCATCTCCATGTGCGTGTGCGGGTCGATGCCGCCGGGCATGACGAGCATCCCGCCGGCGTCGACGATCTCGGCGCCCGGTGGCGGGTCCAGGTCCGGGGCGACCTCCGCGATGTGCCGGGCCTCGCACAGCACGTCCGCCCGAAACGACCGATCGGCGTTGACCACGGTCCCGCCTCGCACCAGCAGTGTCATCCGGAACTCCTTTCGCTCGTATTGAAGGCGTTTGCGCGCAATTGGGCAGATCGTGTTTCCACGTGACAACCGAACAGGCAAAATCGGTTGACGCCGGGGGGCACGACCTTGTTAGTCTAATGTCGACCTTGTTAGTCTAATGTGATGAGCGTTCAGGCCACCACCCCCGAACCGGCCGTTCTCGCCGCCAACTTCGCGGACGCCCATCCACCGCTGACCCCGGCGCAAGCTGCCGTCGAGGCCGACCGCTGCTACTTCTGCCACGACGCGCCCTGCGTCGAGGCTTGCCCCACCGGCATCGACGTGCCCGGCTTCATCCGTTCGATCGGCACCGGCAACCTGCGCGGCGCCGCCATGGCCATTCTCCAGGAAAATATCTTCGGCGGCAGTTGTGGCCGGGTGTGCCCGACCGAGGTGCTGTGCGAACGCGCTTGCGTGCGCAACGCCGAGGAGGACCGCCCCATCCGCATCGGCGCGCTGCAGCGCCACGCGACCGACTGGCTGATGGAGCGCGACCCGGCGCCGTTCGTGCGCGCCGCCCCCGCGCCGGGCTGGGTGGCGGTAGTGGGCGCGGGACCCGCGGGCCTGTCGTGCGCGCATCGCCTGGCGCTGCTCGGCCACGCGGTAGTGGTGTTCGAGGCAAAATCGAAGCCGGGCGGGCTGAACGAGTACGGCATCGCCGCCTACAAGATGGCCGACGACTTCGCCCAGCGCGAGGCGGCGTTCGTGCTGTCGGTCGGCGGGATCGAGGTCGAATACGACTGTCGGCTGGGGCAGGACGTCACGCTGGCCGATTTGCGCGCTAACCACGACGCGGTGTTCCTCGCGTGCGGCCAAGCGGGCGTGCGGGCGCTTGCAGTCGAAGGCGAGACGCTGCCCGGCGTGGTCGACGCGGTCATGTTCATCGCCGGGCTGCGGCAGGCGGCGGACAAGGCGAGCATCGCGGTCGGGCGGCGGGTGGTGGTGATAGGCGGCGGCAACACCGCCATCGACGCCGCCGTGCAGGCGCGCCGGCTCGGGGCCGAGGACGTCGCCATCGCCTACCGCCGTGGGCCGGAGGCGATGTCCGCCACGGCGAAGGAGCAGGCCTGGGCACGCGAGCACGGCGTGCGCTTCCTGCACTGGGCGCGTCCGGTCGCGCTTGTAGCCGAAGCCGGCGCCATTGCCGGCGTGGCGTTCCAGGATGCGCGAAGCGGTGAGACCTATGCGTTGCCGGCCGACCTGGTGCTGAAAGCGGTGGGGCAAATCATGGTTCCGGAGCCGGCGGCGGGCGTCGCGGTCGAGGCAGCGCGGATCGTGGTGGATGGGGAAGGTCGAACGTCCGTGCCCGGCGTGTATGCCGGCGGGGACTGCACGCCCGGCCCCGACCTGACGGTGCAAGCCGTGCAGGACGGCAAGCGCGCGGCGGAGGCGATACATCGGGACCTGATAGGGGCGGCATGGCCGAGCTGAGCACGTCGTTTGCGGGTATCCCTTCGCCCAACCCGTTCTGGCTGGCCTCGACGCCGCCCACCGACAAGGCGTACAACATCGTCCGTGCGTTCGAGGCCGGTTGGGGCGGCGCGGTATGGAAGACGCTTGGGCAAGACCCGCCGGTGGTCAACGTCAGCAGCCGCTACGGCGCGGTCGGCTACGGCGGCGCGCGGATGGCGGGATTCAGCAACATCGAGTTGATCAGCGACCGCCCGCTGGAGACGAACTTGGCAGAGATCATGCAGGTCAAGCGCGACTGGCCGGACCGCGCGGTCGTGGTCAGCCTCATGGTCCCATGCGACGAGCCGAGCTGGCGGGCGATCCTGCGCCAGGTCGAAGACACCGGCTGCGACGGGGTAGAGCTGAACTTCGGCTGCCCGCACGGCATGTCGGAGCGCAACATGGGCTCCGCGGTCGGCCAGGTGCCGGAGTACGTCGAGATGGTTACCGCGTGGTGCAAGGCGCACTCGAGGCTGCCGGTGATCGTCAAGCTGACGCCCAACGTCACCAACGTGCTGCTGCCGGCGCAGGCGGCGCTGCGGGGCGGCGCGGACGCGGTGTCGCTGATCAACACCATCCAGTCGATTACGGCGGTGGACCTGGACCGGATGGCGCCGGAGCCGGTGGTGGACGGTTTGGGCACCCATGGCGGCTACAGCGGCCCGGCGGTCAAGCCGATCGCGCTGCGCATGGTGGCCGACATCGCGCGCGACCTGCCGGCGCTGCCGATCAGCGGCATCGGCGGCATCGGCACTTGGCGGGACGCGGCGGAGTTCATCGCGATGGGCGCCGGGTCGGTGCAGGTGTGCACGGCAGCGATGCATCACGGCTTCCGGATCGTGCAGGACATGATCAGCGGGCTGTCGAACTGGATGGACATCAAGGGCTATCGCACGCTCGACGATTTTCGTGGGCGGGCAGTGCCGCGCTACGTGCCGTGGAGCACGTTGAACCTGAATTTCAAGACGCTGGCGCGGATCGACCAGGATCTTTGCATCAAGTGCGGCCTATGCCACATCGCGTGCGAGGACACGGCGCATCAGGCGATCGCGGCGCTGCGGGTTGGCGCCGCGCGCCGCTACGAGGTGATCGACGCCGAATGCGTCGGCTGCAATCTATGCGCCCATGTCTGTCCGGTGGAGGGCTGCATCACCATGCAGCCGCAGGCGAGCGCGGCGGCGGCGCTGACTTGGAAGGACCATCCAAACAACGCCTCCCTGGCGGCTGAGTGACGCCGCCAGCCTGACCCGGTTGCGCCGATCAGCGGGCCCCCCCACCCGCTGCAGCGCGGTCCGGCTGGTTGCCGTTCTCCGTGCCTGGTGGTTGCTTGTCCGCCCGTGCTTGCGCTGCGGCACGAGACCGTGTGCGAACGTTTTTGGTTCCCGGATCTCCTAGCGTCGGATTGCGACCCGTCTGGGTCGTCGGCGGAGAAGCCGGGCTTGAGCTGGTTGCAGGCTGCGCCGTTGCCGCTCCTACGCTCAGGCCTGAAATGAGTCCGACCATCAAGGTCAGTCTATGTGACGACATGAATAATCTCCAGTTTGCAGCACGCACAGGAACTGGTCCTCGAACGCCGATCCATCCCCGTCGTTGCACCAAGTTGGCGACCTCAGAAATGGTAGCCAACCTCGACGAAGAAGGCGTCCTGCTGGGTTCCGGCCGTGTGCTGTGGCACGTCGCCAAATTTATTGTGCCAGTACTCGTAGCCGACCCCGGCCTCTAATTTGTTCGGCGTGTAGCCAATCAGCGTCCCGACATCGACCATCAGCTTCGGGTGCAGCAGGATCTCGGTGCGATGATAGTAGTCGCCGGTCGCGCCGCGGCCTTTCGGTCCGATGTAGTCGCCAAAGCCCGTGAAGTTCAGCGGCACTGGGCCGAGCGCAAAGGGGTACGACCATGCGGTTTCGATTTGGAAGGTCGGATCGAAGTTGGTGCTGTTGCCGTTCGGGAGAAACGCATTGGTGTTCCACTCATGGGACATGCCGATCGTGATGTTCCAGAACCCCCTCGGCAGATTGATCGAGAACTGCGGCCCGACAATGATCAGGCGCTTGTAGGAAGCGAATTGATCGTCCTGGGTGTCGATGTCGAGGCCGAGTTCAAGGCCGATGTCGCGGATCGGTCCGAACGAGAACATGTTGGTGCCGGTGATCTTGTTGCCGCTGAGGACGGTGCGGAAGGCAGCGTAGAGTTCGAACGAGTTCGAAGTGGCGTGGCCCGTCACGCTGTTGGCCGGATCGCCCTTGGCAGAGAAATCCTCCAGATCGAGGCTGACGAAGTTCGATCCATAGGTCCAGCCGTTCGCATACGAGATGTTGCCGGCGACTTCGTCCAGGTTGCCGCGATAGCCGGGCTGCTTGTCCTGGCCGAGGTAACGGAGATTCAGGTAGGTGTCCTGGTAATCAATTCCCCACGCGAATGCCTGGCACGGCGCCAGTGCCAATGAGGCGAACACGATCGCGGTTTTCGCCATGGAGACTTGGTTCATTCCTTGCACACTCCGAGGTAAGCCGTTTGCTCGGAAGCGACGATAGCAAGGGCTGTGCCAAGTTGACGGAGCGATTCCTCAATCCCTGGCAAGCTCCAGCGCTGCCATCCTGTGCCGTCGAATAAGCGCTCCCACGTCCAGCCCCGGAATGCGGCCATCCTCCACCACCCATCGCCCTGCGACCATCACGCGATCCGCCCGGAACGCGCCTCCCAGCACGACCGCGGCGATGGGGTCGCCCACTCCGGAAAACCGCAGTTCTTCCAGCGAGAACAGCGCCAAGTCAGCCGCCGCTCCCACGGCGATGCGCCCCAGCTCGGGCCGCCCGATGCAATTCGCCGAGCCCTCGGTGGCCCAGCGGAGCGCATCGCGGTGGCTGACCGCTGCGATGCCGTTCACCCCTCGTTGCAGCAGAAAGGCCGCCCGAACCTCCTGGATCAAATTGGAAGCGTCGTTCGAAGCCGAGCCGTCCACGCCGAGCCCGACGGCCACGCCCGCCGCCTCCATCGCGCACACCGGGCATGTGCCGGATGCCAGCAGCTGGTTGCTGCACGGGCAATGCGTCACGCCGACGCGGGCGCGCCCGAGCCGCGCGATCTCGGGCGCGCTGAAATGGATGCCGTGGGCCAGCCACGTCCCCAACCGCAACCAGCCGCAATCGTCGAGGTAGTCGAGCGGTGAACAGCCGAAGCGGTCTTGGCAAAACACCGCTTCGTCCTCGGTTTCAGCCAAATGCGTGTGCAGGCGCACGCCACGGCGCTCGGCCAGGGCTGCGGTTTCGCGCATCAGCCGGGTCGTGACGGTGAAAGGCGAGCACGGCGCGAGCGCGATCTGCAGCATGGCGTGCGGCGCCGGGTCATGAAGCAGGTCGATCAGGCGCTCGCTGTCGGCCAGGATGGTGTCGGCGTCCTGCACCACGCTGTCGGGCGGCAGGCCGCCATCGCGCTGCGACAGGTCCATCGAACCGCGGGTGAACACGGCGCGGATGCCAAGCCGCCTTGCCGCTTGCGCCTCGATCGCGATGGCGTCCTCCAGCCCGGCGGGGAACACGTAGTGGTGGTCGGTGGTGGTGGTGCAGCCCGACAGCAGCAGTTCGGCGAGAGCGACCGTAGCGGCGGCGTCCAGCGCGTCCGGCGTCAATCGTGCCCAAACCGGGTAGAGCGCCTGCAGCCAGCCGAACAGCGGTTTATCCAGCGCAGCCGGAAAGCAGCGCGTGAGCGTTTGGTAAAAGTGGTGGTGGGTATTGATCAGCCCCGGCAGCACGACGTGGCGGCTGGCGTCGAACACCGCGGCGGGCTGGCTTGGCGCGCCGCCGGCGGGAACGAGCTCCGTGATGCGTCCGTCCTGCACGACCACCCCGCCCGGAGCGTCGCCGAGCAGGGCCAAGGGGTCGCGGAGCCAAATTGCCGAGGAGGTCTGTGACATAACGCTATGGCATGACGTTTGCGTGTTCCTTGCAAGTGCAAACGCGTGAGGATGTCGTGTCGCAAGCTGTGCAAAGATCCGCCACGCCGCCGCCTGTCCGCCTCGTCATCCTGGCGATCCAGCACGTGCTGGTCATGTATGCCGGCGCGGTCGCGGTGCCGCTTATCCTGGGCGCCGCGTTGAAGCTGCCGCGGGACCAGGTGGCGCTGCTGATCAACGCCGACCTGTTCGCCTGCGGCATCGCCACCTTCATCCAGGCCTACGGCGTCGGCCCGGTCGGCATCCGCCTGCCGATCATGATGGGCGTCACCTTCGCCTCGGTGTCGCCGATGCTGGCGATGGCCAACAACCCGGCGCTCGGCCTGCAGGCGATCTTTGGCTCGGTGATCGCCGCCGGGGTGTTCGGCATCGTGATCGCGCCCTTCGTCAGCCGCCTGCTGCGATTTTTCCCCTCCGTGGTCACGGGGTCGATCATCACCGTCATCGGCATCACCTTGATGCGGATCGGCATCAACTGGATCGGCGGCGGACGCCCCACCGCTCCCGATTTCGGCGCGCCGGGATACCTCGGCGTCGCTGGCCTGGTGCTCGCGGTCATCCTGCTGCTGCTGCGATTCAGCACCGGGTTCCTCCGCAACACCGCGGTGCTGGTCGGCATCGTCACGGGCTACCTTCTCACCTTGGCGCTGGGCTGGGGCAGCCTGGCCGGGTTGGAGGCGCAACCCTGGGTCGCCATCGTCATGCCGCTGCAGTTCGGCCTGCCGCGCTTCGACCCGGTGGCGTGCCTGTCGATGTCCCTGGTGATGATCGTCGTCATGATCGAGAGCACGGGCATGTTTCTGGCGCTCGGCGCGATGGTGGGCCGCCCGGTGTCGCAGGACGACCTCGCCCGCGGGCTGCGCGCGGACGGCGTCGGCACGCTGATCGGAGGGCTGTTCAACACCTTCCCCTACACCTCGTTCTCGCAGAACGTGGGGCTGGTCGGCGTCACCGGGGTGACGAGCCCGATGGTGTGCGTCGCCGGCGGCGCCATCATGCTGCTGCTCGGGCTGCTGCCGAAGCTCGCGTTCATCGCAGCCTCGGTGCCGCAATGCGTGCTGGGCGGGGCAGGAGTGGTGATGTTCGGCATGGTGGCTGCGACCGGCATCCGCATCCTCGCCTCGGTCGACTACGAGGCCCGGCGCGGCAACGTGTTCATCGTGGCGATCTCGATCGGCTTCGGCATGATCCCGCTGGTGGCGCCCACCTTGTTCAAGTCGGCGCCGGACATGCTCAAAACCATGTTGGACAGCGGCATCCTGCTCGCCTCGGTGGTGGCGGTGGCGTTGAACGCGTTCTTCAATTCGGGCCAGCTCGCCGGGGCGAACGCCGCTCCACTAGTGGTAGGCGACCATGTGTGAGGAGATTTGCCGATGCCGTTGATCCAGAACAGCTACGGCAAGGGCCGGGTGCGGGTGATGCGTGTCCAGCGCGATGGCGACCGGAACGAGGTGCGCGAATTGAGCGTGCAGGCCATCCTGGAGGGGGACTTCGCCGCCGCCTACACCGATGGCGACAACCGCACCGTCATCGCCACCGACACCATCAAGAACATCACCTACGTCGTCGCGCGGGAAAACTTGGCCGCCGGCGCCGAGCTGTTCGGACAGGCGCTGGCCACGCGGTTCCTGGCGCGCTATCCCCCAGTGGAACGGGTGCGGGTGACGACGCACGAGACACGCTGGGCGCGCGCCAGCTTCGGCGGCACGGCGCACCAACACAGCTTCGTGCTGGACGCGAACGGACGCCCCACGGCGGAGGTGGTCGCCACACGCGACGGCGCGACGGTGGTGTCGGGGATCGCGGGCTACACCTTCATGAAATCGACCGGGTCCGGCTGGGTGGACTACGTCATGGATGAGTACACCACCTTGGCGCCGACAGAGGACCGCATCGCGGCGACCGCGATGGATGCGACTTGGACCTGGCTGCGGCCGCCGGCGGACTACGAGGGCGCCAACGCGCGCGTGCTCGGCACGATGCTGGAGGTGTTCGCCACCACCTACAGCCGCGGCGTGCAGGACAGCCTGTTCCGCATGGGCGAGGCCGCGCTGGCGGCGATGCCGGAAGTGGCGACCATTCGCATGGCTTGCCCGAACAAGCACTACATCCCGGTGAGGCTGGAGCCGTTCGGCCTGGCGTCGGACAACATGGTGTTCATGCCGACCGACGAGCCGCACGGCCAGATCGAATGCGTGGTGGGCCGCTGACCTTTCGACACAATATGACGTAAGTGGACCTGCCGAACATCGCCTCTGTCGCGTCGCCGCGCACCCGTGCGGAGTTGCCGCCCTGGAACGCCGAGGCCGCGTGGCTGGCGGGTGGCACGTGGCTGTTCTCCGAGCCGCAGCCGGCGCTGCGGTCGCTGGTCGACCTTGCGGCGCTGGAATGGCCCGCGCTGGAGGCGTCGGCGGCCGGGCTGCGGATCGGTGCGACCTGCACGATCGCAGCGTTGGAGGCGTTCGCCGCACCCTCCGAGTGGCAAGCAGCGCCGTTGTTTGCGCAATGCGCGCGGGCGTTGCTCGGGTCGTTCAAGATTTGGAACATGGCCACGGTTGGCGGCAATGTCTGCCTCTCGCTTCCAGCGGCGCCTATGCTGGCGTTGACGGTGGCGCTGGATGGCGTCGCCTGCGTGTGGCGCCCGGACGGGACCGAGCGCCGGGTCGCGATGGCCGATTTCACCCTTGGCCCACAGCGCACGGTACTCGCGCCGGGCGAATTGCTTCGCGCGGTCGACCTGCCCGCCGCCGCCCTGCGCCGGCGGACTGCGCTGCGCCAGGCGTCATTGACCGTCGCCGGACGATCGGCTGCGCTGCTGGTGGCGACCTTGGACGCAGACGGCACGTTCGCGCTGACCGTCACCGCCAGCACCGTCCGGCCGCTGCACACGACTTGGGATCGCCCATCTCCGGCCGTGATCGACGCTCACATTGCGGCGCCTCCGTCCGAGCTTTGGTACGATGACGTGCACGCCACGCCGGCGTGGCGGCTGCACATGACACGGCGGCTCGCGACCGAACTTTGCACGGAGCTGCTCGGATGACTTCCTTGCACGTGAACGGCATCGAGTACGCATGCGATCCCACGCCGGGCCAGTGCCTGCGGACGCAGTTGCGGGCGTTCGGTCTGTTCGAGGTCAAGAAAGACTGCGACGCCGGGGATTGCGGGGCATGCACGGTGCTGCTGGACGACGCTGCAGTACAAAGCTGCCTGGTGCCGGCCTGGCGCGCGGCGGGCCGGGCGATCACCACCATCGAGGGGTTGCGCGGCGGCACACTGCACCCGATGCAGCGAGCGTTCATGGACGCGCAAGGCTTCCAGTGCGGGTTTTGCACCCCGGGGATGATCGTGACGGCCAGCAGCCTGACCCCGGCGCAGCGCCGCGACCTGCCGCGGGCGATGAAAAGCAATCTGTGCCGCTGCACCGGCTACCGCGCCATCGCGGAGGCCGTGGTGACGGGGGCGGCCCGCTACACGCTGGACGTCGCGCCACCGGGCCTGCTGCACATGCGCCTGCTGCGCTCGCCGCACGCTCACGCCCGCATCCGCGCCATCGACCGGTCGGCTGCGCTCGCCATCCCCGGCGTCGCCGCCGTGTTCACACACGAGGACGCGCCGGCGCGGCTGTATTCCACCGCCCGCCACGAGGATTTCCGCGCCGATCCCGACGACACGCGCCTTCTGGATAACGTCGTGCGATTCGTCGGCCAGCGCGTCGCCGCTGTGGTCGCCATCGACGAAGCTGTCGCCGACGCCGGCTGCCGGGCGCTGAGGGTGGAGTATGATGTGCTGCCAGCCGTGTTCGACCCCGCGGCTGCGATGCAGCTCGGCGCGCCCGTGCTGCACGACAAGCCCGTCAACCGCATTGCCGACCCGGGGCGCAACATCGTCGCCACCGTCCACGGCCGCGTCGGCGACGTGGCGGCCGGGTTCGCCGCCGCCGACCGCATCGAGGAGATCACCTGCGATATCCAGCGCGTCCAGCACACGGCGCTGGAGACGCACGCCGCGATCGCCTGGATGGAGGACGATCGATTGATGGTGCGGACCAGCACGCAGGTGCCGTTCCTGGTGAAACAGGCGCTGTCGGACCTGTTCGGCCTGCCGCCGCACCAGGTGCGCGTGCTGTGCGAGCGGGTCGGCGGCGGCTTCGGCGGCAAGCAGGAGATGCTGGTCGAGGACATCGTCGCTCTCGCCGCCTTGCGCCTGGGCCGCCCGGTGCAGCTCGAACTGACGCGCGCCGAGCAGTTCGCTGCCACCACCACGCGCCACCCGATGCGGGTGACGGCGCGCGCTGGCGCCACGCAAGACGGCATGCTGACGGCGCTGTCGCTGGAGGTGGTGGCCAATGCGGGTGCCTACGGCAACCACACCGCGACCGTGCTGGACCATGCGTGCGGCGAGGGGCTCGGCGTGTATCGATGCCCCAACAAGGCGGTGGACGCGGTGGCGGCCTACACCAACACGGTGCCCGGCGGCGCCTTCCGCGGCTACGGCCTGAGCCAGACGATCTTCGCCGTGGAGCAGGCGATCGACGCCCTCGCGCACGGCCTCGGCATCGACCCGTTCGCCTTTCGCCGCCGCAACGTGGTGCGGCCCGGCGACGCGCTAATGGGCGCGCATGGCGGGCTGGACGACGTGGAGTTCGGCAGCTACGGCCTGGATCAATGCCTCGACCTGGTCGAACAGGCTCTGGCGGCAGACGGCGGGTTGCCGGCGCCGGACGGGCCGGAGTGGTGCATCGGGGACGGCCTGGCAGTGGCGATGATCGACACCGCGCCGCCGTTCGGCCACCGGGCGGAGTCGCGCCTGTTGCTGGCCGTGGACGGAAAATTCGATCTGCGCGTCGGCACCGCCGAGTTCGGCAGCGGCACGTCCACGGTGCATCGCCAGGTCGCGGCGACCGTGCTGGGAACGACGCCGGCGTGCATCCGCCTGCGGCAGTCGGACACCGATCTGGTTGGGCACGACACGGGCGCGTTCGGCAGCACCGGAACCGTGGTCGCGGCACGGGCGACTGAGTTCGCGGCGGTGGCGTTGCGCGATCGCATCCTGGCAGAGGCGACGACGCTGTCCGGCTGTGCGCCAGGCGAGTGCCGGTTGATCGAGGATGCGGTGCTGTGCGGCAACCGGGCGATCCCGCTGCGCGACCTGCCGGGCGCGGGCGGCGGGTTGGCCGTGCTGCGAAAAGCGGACGCGGCCCCAAGATCGGTCGCGTTCAACGTGCACGCGTTCCGGGTGGCGGTGCATCGCGGCACGGGCGAGATCGCGATCCTTCGCAGCATCCACGCGGCCGACGCCGGGCGCGTGTTGAACCCGATGCAGTGCCGCGGCCAGGTCGAAGGCGGCGTGGCGCAGGCGCTCGGCGCGGCTCTGCACGAGGCGGTGCGGATCGACGCCGCTGGCGCGGTGAGCAACCCGGCGTTCCGCGCCTACCACATCCCCGCCTGGGCCGACGTGCCCGCGACGGAGGTGCTGTTCGCCGACACCTCGGACGCCTTTGGGCCAATGGGCGCGAAGTCGATGAGCGAGAGCCCGTTCAACCCGGTCGGCGCGGCGCTGGCCAACGCGCTGGCGGACGCGACGGGGGTTCGGTTCACCGCACCGCCATTCACTGCGGACCGAGTGTGGGCAGCGTTGCAGCAATGCGTGAATGGCCAAAGTCGAAGCTAAAACGCGGCCCGCGCCGTCAGAATCCAGGCATGGTCGTAGATCGGCGTCAGCACCGGCTCACGGAGCTATGCCGGAGAATGGGTGATGGCTGAGTGAGAAAGGCGGCGTATCGAGGTGGGTGGAAGCCTGCCTGAACCTCCCGAAGGAGCGATACGCCTATGACAAGCACTACCACTGTTGTTTCCCTCCGTCAGCCCGATACGATCGATGATCCGCTGACGGCGGTCCTGAGAAGCGGCGCGCGCAGGCTGCTGGCCCACGCCATTGAGGCGGAAGCTGACGCGTTCCTGGCGGCGATGAAAGGTCGAACGACTGCCGGACGGGCGCGAGCGCGTTGTCCGG
>JAABUJ010003885.1_pt1 | contig 16285 bp, 20 predicted proteins | sample 5559131 | NCBI WGS metagenome assembly JAABUJ01 (sample SAMN10711875, study PRJNA513366) | rock metagenome | isolation source: Antarctica rocks | place: Antarctica: Victoria Land, Mt New Zealand nord | collected 2016-01-07 | reverse complement strand
CGACGCCTACCGCGCCGCCACCGGCGACGACGGCTTCGCCGTGCTGTTCGTCACACCCCGTCCCGAACGGGGGGAAATAGCGCTGGCCGCAGCGCGCGCCATCGCCCGGACGGAGCGCCGCCCTCTCTTCGACGTGCGCGCCACCACGGTCGCCGACCTGGCCGGCCATGAGCCTTGGGCCCCCATCTGGTGGGATGCGAACGGTGGCGTTAGCTCCCTCGGGCGACTATGACGGGTACAGATAGCGCCGGACGTCGGATGAGGATGCGCGAAGTCCTCGCCGCTCCCTTCTCCCTCCGCGCACGCTGGCCTGGGCGACGCCCGCCTCACCCTCGTCGTCGGATGTATCGTCGGCTACCCACTCGTCGTCGGCACGCTCACGCTGGGCGTCGTTCTCGGTGGCTTGGGACCGCTCGCCAAACTTTTCTAACCGTTAGAGCGATCCGAAACGGCCGCTGACGCGCTATTCTATTCCAGAGTCACACCAAACAGCACACTTCCCCTGAGCAGACCATCGCTCGGCCGGTCGGCATAGGGCATCCGCGCGGGAGGTCCTGTTCAGCGGACGTTTCGGCTCCGGGGGTGTGGATGGTCCAGCGCGATTGATCGGTCGAGGCTGGCGTGGAGGACACCCGGCAACTCCAGCGATGCAAGGATGTGACGGGCCGTTCCTTCGACCACGACCGTGCGGCCGACCGTTCCCCCGCGCGGCCGGAGGCAGAGGTCTCGCAGCGCGTCCACCGTGCGGCCGGTATCGCGCGCAAGCTGCTGCTCGCGCCGCGCGAGCAGCGCCCGCCGCCACGCCGCGCGCGAGGGGAACTCGGATGGGTGAAGGTCCGGCTCCCCAGACTCCTCGTTGTCCGCATCCGGGCCGAGGACCATGACGGCGTGGAGGATCGTGTCGTCCGGCGCGTCCGCCAGCGCGTCCCTCAAGTGTGGGTCTATTTTGGCGCTGTATCGCCCATCCAGTTGCATCGTCATAGTGCCGCCTTCACCTGGACGAGCCCCCTGCCTTGCCGATTCGCAGGCAGGCCGAGATCCAGGCATGTGGAGAGGAGTTCATCCTCGAGTTCGAGTATTGTTATAGTGGGGCGCTTCTCCAGGATGAGCGCCGCCACGCCCGAGACGATAGGGGTTGCCATTGAGGTCCCATCCCACGCCTCATATCCACCACCCATCACTGCTGAGTATACCCCTTTGCCCGGCGCGACGAGAGCGGGCACCCGATACTGGTGATGATCAACGACGAGCGTCCCGCCGCCGCTAAAACCGGCCACGCCGTACGCCTCGCCCCGACGGTCGGCGGCCCCGACGGACATGGCCTCGGCATAGTTGCCGGGGCTGCGTGTCCTGTTCCGGCCCTCGTTGCCGATGGCGAAGACGGGGAGAATGCCCACGAGTCGCACGTCCGCCAGCGCCGCGCGCAACTCCTCCACGTACCCTGGGATGCCGGCCGACATGTTCACGATCTGGGCTTCCGGTTGCCGGCTGGCCCATTCCAACGCAAGAATGAAATCCGATACCTTTCCTGTCCCGTGCGGGAGCATCATGCCATTCAAGAGGCGCGCCCCCGGCGCGACGCCAATCGTCGCGCCACAGATGAGCCCGGCGACGTGCGTCCCATGTCCCTCGGTGTCGATCGAGGGGCTGACCGGCCGGGCGTCCCAGACCTCGGGCCGGGCGTCGAAGGTGACCGCCTGGGTCACTCTGCCGTCCAACTCCGGGTGGGTTGGGTCGATCCCGGTGTCCAGCACGGCGATGACCGTGCCCATCCCCGTCCCTTGAAACCCACGCGCGCGCGCGGCAGCGAGCCCGATGGCCTCCAGGTGCCAGAGATCGGATGCCGCGATCGTCTCTTTGGCCGTGGTCGCGACGTGACGCGGGGGGATAAGCTCGATCGGCTCGTCGCGCAGGACGAGCACGTCGGGCAACTCCCGGCGCATCCGCGCGGCGTCCCCGTCGGACAGTTCCACGATAACCGTCCCCGTGATGGGCGCATCGCGGACAGCCGACTCGTCGCGCGCTCCAACCACCCCGGTCCGCCGCTTCGCATCGCTTTTCCGTTGCCGCGTCGGCGGCGCGCCGTCGGCCGCCGACAGTCTCCGATCGGCGATCCAGCGGTGTATATCCCGATAGATCGGGTCCTCGGCACGCAGCCGGGTCATTCGCGCGATTTGCGATGCACGATCCTCCGCGGCCATGCTCACCGTGGCGACAGCGATGGACCGCTCCATGATTGTCTCTCTCGGACGAACGATATACGTGTTCATGGCACCGCCGGGCGCGTGCTGTCGGTGATGCGCCTCCGTCGTCGGCCCCGGGCCTCGCGCACGATCGCCTTCAGTCGCGCCGGGTCGGCCTGCACCGCATGCCACCAGGCGAGCGCGCGGTCGACGTCCGCGAGGGCCTCCGCGCGTACCTGCTCGACGGGGACGCCTCGCCGCCGAGCCAGGTCACGGAACCCGCGCTCACTGACCGCCCGCCCCCATGCGCCCACGAGCGCGTCCAACTCGGCCCGCTCGTCATTGGTCAAGGGACGCCGACCGCGCAGGTCGAAGAGGTCCGAGAGGCGTCGGCTCTGCCCCGGCGCGAGGACGTCATCTTCCTCGTCATCCAATCTATCCGTGCCGATCTCGCCCTCGTCGCCCATCGGCATGACGTCGACGAGAAAGAGGAGGATGTCGTCGAGTCCCAAGTCGAGCACCGCCGCCGCAACGGTGGCGGTCTCCATGTCGGGCTGGCGGACTCGCTCGCCGCAGGTCAGCCGGTCGAGGGTCCGCGCATCCACCGCTAGGTTGAAGCGGCCGGCGATCTGGCGCCGTAGGTCGTCCACGCTCATGTTGCGCGCGCGGAGCACACCGCCAAGCCGCGAATAGACCATGACGCCCATCGATCACTCACCCCCTACTATGGTTCCACCTTGCACGCGTGATAGGCCCGTTACGTCTAGTATAGTAGATGGCCGAGACCGGGAAGGAGAGAAGGGACGTATGTTCTAGGAAAGGGACAAATAAAAAACCATCGGTGTTTGCACACCGTTGCCCCTATCCAAATGCAGCGCCCACGATCATCGCCATCCCGGCCACGATGCCTCCTGCGGCAGCGGTGAGGCGCACAAGAGGCGCACAAGCGCCGCGCGACGGGGCGATTTTCAACGTGTTTCGGCGACATGAAAGTGCGGCGATTACGGGTAAAATGGCTGTCGGCGACACCCCGCGACCCCCTACGACATGCTGTGGATGGGACTTTGGATCAGAAGGTTGCAGGTTCGAATCCTGCCCGCCCAGCCATTTTTCGCCCGTACATGTGGCTGTTTTGACCCCCGAGATCGCCGCGGATGCTCCTTCCCAGGGCCACATCTCACAAATATCTCACGAGTGATCAGCCGTGCTCTCCAGCAACCGCGTCCGCCGATATGTACGGCCCAACCGCGTATGATGTTCAAGTGATCGATCAGGCGGCACGCACAGCCAGAGCGCCCGGTTGGGCGGCTTTGGCAGGATGCCTCTGTCGCTACCCGCGTAGAGCACCAGGAGATGGTCGAGCGCGTTGACCCAGGCGCTCGTGATGGTCTCTCCCACTACCAGATGGGCCATATGGCGTCCTCACTCCTCCGCTCGCCGCACCAGTCCCCACGCTTGTAGGCCGTGCGCCGCGACGTATGCCTCGGGCAGGTAGGCGTATCCCCCATCGCCCCGGTCGTCGCCCCATGAGTTGCGGACGATGAAATGGCCGGACGCCGTGGGGTCGTCGTCGTAGCCAACCAGGAGTACCGCGTGCCCGCCGAGTGCGACGGCGCCGGGCGTGGGTAGGGTAATCCACCCCTCGGGAGACGGCGCATACCATGTCGCGTAGAGCCGGATCCCGAGGACAACGGCCAGTCCTTGGTCAAGCGCATCCCGTAGCGCGGCGGGCGTGGGTTCGAGGGCATGCCCGCCGCGCAGACGGCGTAGCGCTGCTGCGGCGTGGGCCTCATCCGGAGGCCGGTAGCTTGCCGCCCACTGGTCGCGCGTGTCGTCGTAGGGCCAGAGCTGTTCGGGCGGCTGGCCTACCTCGGCCAGCGCCACCGCCGCCGCGGCGAGGGTTGTCCCCTCGGCCGCGGCCGGCAGGCCGTCGCGACTCTTGGCCGCCCAATGCAAGAACTCCGCGCCCAGATCCTCTCCGTCGGCGCGCAGCATCTCGTGCCCGGCTGTCGCCGCGAAGGCGACGCACGTGCCGCGGCGCCCCTGATCCTTGATGGGGGACTGGCGATCGCGGAGGTCGAGCACGCTGCATGCCTCCTTACGCCACCAGCACCCGGGGCTGGACGATGCCGGGCGCGGGCGGGGGACTCGCGGTCACGGCGACGCGCGCGGTCTCGATGGCCGCGCCCCGCTGCCAGGGCCGGCGCTTCTCCAGGATCACATCCCCCCGGCCGGGCGCGTCGACCCGGAACAGGAATCGGCGCCAGCCGCGACCACCAATCTCATCTCCGCCTGAGGCGAGGTAGTCATCGCGGACGAGCGTCAGGCCGGCGGGCGGCGCGGGCGCCTGCCAGACATAGCCACTCGAGGGGATCTCCGGGGCCTCCAGCACGATGGCGTCGCCTTCTACAGTGGTCACGGCGTCGAGGCGCGTGACCAAGACGCGATGCACATCCTTCCAGGAGTCGGCCACGACGTCGGAGCCGCCGCGATCCCGCTTGATCGCCTGCGGCGCGACGCGGAGCAACTGCTCACTCTGCCGCGTCGTAAGCACGCCCATGTCGGCCAAGTGGCGCACGGTGGCGGCATAGCTCGTCCCCAATGCGAGCGCAAGGGCGTAGGCGCCGTCGGCGTCCAGACCATCGGGGCGCAAATCGAGGATCGTGAGCGTGTCCAGGACCAGGCGCCTCGGCATCAGGAACCAGGCGGCGAAGGCCTCAGCCAAGCGCTCGCGGTCGGATGCCGGCGTCGCCCCGCGCGCGAGCATCTCGGTGTCGCTGTCGAGGATGATGGCGTGGTCGCGGAGGTGGTGGCCGAGTTCGTGCGCCGCAGTGAAGCGCTGCTTGCTCGGTGGATGGGCCACATTGATGAGCACGGCGGGGATGGCGCGGCCATCGCGCGGGTCGGGCGGCAGGTACAGGCCCGCGAGATGGTCGAGGCGTCGGCGAAAGACCAACACCCCGGCCGCGTCTAGCGCCGCGAACGGGTCGATGGGCCGCGACGTGTCCACACGCAGGGCGCGATGGGCGCGCGGCCTCCCGCGCCGCAAGGAGGTGGATGCGCGGCCAGGGCAGGCTCATGACGATGCCTCGCCCGCCATGTCCCCAACGGGCTGCCGGCGCCCGTACGCCTTGACGAACTGGGCGAAGCGTAACACCTCCTCGCGGTCGCGCTCGGTGAGCCCGGTGGCCTCGCGCGCGAGCGCCCGCACGCTGGCCGGCTCGTCCAGCGCACCCTCCAGGAAGTAGGTGACCGGATACTGGTAGAGCCCGGCTAGGGCCGCGAGTTCGAGCGCCTCCACCTTGCGCTTGCCGTTCTCAATTGCGGAGATCGCGACCCGCGAGATGGCCGTATGGTCCGCCACGAACTGCTGGGAGAGGCCGAGGTACTCGCGCGCTTCGCGCAGGCGTTCAGCCAGCCGCTGCTGGCGTTCCTCATCCGTCGTCCGGATCGGGGAATCCTCCATTGTCGTTTCCTCCTTAGACATTGCTCATGCGTCGTGCAGCTTCGCGCGCACCAGGGCCGCCAGGCGCGGGATCGAGCGACAGACGTGACTCGTCACTTCATCATCCTCTATCGTGATACCGAAGCGCTCCTCGGCGGCCGCGACGAGCTCCACGCCTTCCAAAGAGTCGATCCCTCCGTGGTCGCCGACGGCCGCGCACACGTCCGCGAGCGTGTCGCCGCGCAACTCAGCCAGCGCCTTGAAGAGAGTCTCCTCAATATCCACGCCCCCGTTCACCTCACCTAATGATCGCTTTCAGCGCATAGCATAACGACCTGCTTCATTTTCCTACAGCGTACGGCAAAATTGCAGCATTGTCAAGCAGGAAGGGGTGCGTATGATGGATTTCACTACATGAGTCGGACCGCGAGCCTAAGCGCGCGGACGGCGTTGGGTTAAGCGGTGTAGAGCCGGAAGGCCTTGCCGATCCTGCCAGTAGCGATCCCCACTATCGTTGAGCGGGAGAATATGCGGGGTCGCCAACGTGTCGCTGATCCGCGCGCTCCACGGCATCCCTCAGTTCTTCTGGCGTCGCGGCACCGTCCAGTCGTTGGCTTCCTCTCCTCCTACCCGTTCCCGACGTAACGGCGCAGATGCCGGCGGGCGCGGTAGTCGGGGATTCACACCACCTGGGCCTCTTTCACGTTTCATAACCACATGCCAATGCAGCGATATACAAGGGCAAAAATAAGAGCCGGGGCGCATTGCATCACGGTAGATCTTACTTTCAGGGAGATGTTGCCTCACGAATAATGTAACCCGAAGCGATCGTGCCATCGGCACAGTGGGGGGAGAAAAAGTGAGGTCCATCATGAGTTTCCAGGCCAAGCGCGAGCTCTTAGGGCAGGCCGCCCCGCGCTACCACGAGGCGAGGGGCGCACAGAAGCGCCACATCCTCGCTGAATTTGTCGCCGCGACGGGCTACGCGCGCAAATACGCCATCCGTGTCCTCGGGCAACCAGCCGTCCCCGCGGCCGGCCCCATCACGCGGCCACGGGAGCCGCGCTATGGTCCCGCTGTCGTCGCGGCCCTTGAGGTCGCCTGGGCGGCGGCCAACTTCGTCTGCGCCAAGCGTCTGGCGCCTTTCCTGCCGGAGTTAGTGGTCTCCTTGGAGCGCCACGGGCATCTCGCGCTCCCCGACGACATCCGGGCGCAGCTCCTGGCGCTCAGCCCGGCCACGGCCGACCGCATCCTGCGGCGCATGCGCGCGGCCGATCGCCCCCACGGCATCGGCACGACCAAGGCTGGCACGCTGCTCAAGCACCGTGTACCGATCCGCACCTTTGCCGAGTGGGCCGATGTCCGCCCCGGCTTCATGGAGGCCGACTTGGTCGCGCATTGCGGGACCAGTGCGGAGGGGGCCTACCTCTATACGCTGACGCTCACCGACGTCTCGACCGGCTGGACCGAGTGCCTCGCCCTGCCGTACCGTAGTCCCGAGGCCGTCACCCAGGCGATCGACCACGCGCGGCGCCTGCTGCCGTTCCCGTTGCGGGGCCTGGACACGGACAACGGCGGCGAGTTCTTGAACAACCATCTGCTGGCCTACTGCGCCCGCGAAGCAATCACCTTCACGCGCGGGCGGGCGTACCGGAAGAACGACCAGTGCTATGTCGAGCAGAAGAATAGCTCCGTGGTGCGGCAACTCGTGGGCTATGATCGCTTCGCGGGCGAGCGCGCCTACCGCCAACTCGCCGAACTGTACCGGGCAGTGCGCCTGTATGTCAATTTCTTCCAGCCCTCGCTCAAGCTACAGCTCAAGCGCCGGGAGGGCAGCCACGTCTATCGCCGCTACGACGCGGCCCAAACCCCGCTCCAACGCTTGCTGGCCGCGGGCGTGCTCGACGACGTGTCGCGCGACCGGCTGCACACGCTCTATGAGGCGCTCGACCTGGTGCGGTTACTGCGGCAACTCCAGACCTTGCAGGAGGCGCTGTGGCGGCATGCCGTCGTGAAGACGCCGCCTCCGACAGGGCCGATGGAGCGGTTCAGCGCCGGAGCGTGCGGTCTGGCGCCCGGCACGGGCGCGGAGAGCGACGCGCTGGGTCGGCTCACGCACACCAGCCACACGCGCACCTATCGACGAACGGCCAAGGCCACGGGGCCGCGCCCCTATCGGACCCGCGAGGATCCGTTCGCGGGCGAGTGGGACGAGATCCACGGCTGGTTGGCCATCGAGCCGGAGCGCACCGCAAAGTCCATCTTCCTGGAGTTGCAGCGCCGCGATCCCGCGCGCTATCCCGATGGGCAACTCCGCACCCTCCAACGGCGCATCGGTGCGTGGCGCGCCACGGCCATCCTTGCGTTCGACGACGGGTGGCTCGATGAGGACACGCCCCTCGGTCAGAGAGGGCCGGGCGCCCTACGGCTGTGCAGCGAGAGCACCGTCGCGGCCGCTGCAGGGTGAGCGGCGCGATGGCTCGTTGTATGTTACGCTAGTTTCTAGTAAAAACTAGCGTAACAATGAAAGGACGGATTTGGCGATCAAAGAACGGCGCATCAAATGTGCTGTCTGTGGCGAGCGCGAGACGGTCATCCGGGGCGAGCGTGGCCCCCTCACCGCCTATTGCGATGTCTGTCGAGAGGAGCGCAAGCGTGAGCAAGCGCGTCAGCGTATGGCTGCTCTGCGTGCCCGTCGGCGGTAACGACTGTCCGGCTACGCCGGACCAAGGGGCAAGCCCGGCTTTGCCCATAAAGTCGTCCTCTGTCGAACGTTCATCGTCTACAAGTCTGTGACGAGCATCTCAATTCGGTCCTGTGCTATTAACGGTGGGCCAAACCGTACAGGATGCGGAACCGTCGGACTTTATGGGCAAAGCTGGGCAAGCCCCTTGAACCCCGTTTCGGCTGCGACGGCCACAGGTCAGGTCCTGGCGGCACAACATCTCCACAGCTGACCTGTGGCCGTCCTCGCCGATCGTTATGGTCCCGTTGCGGTAAGATATCCCATGAGGCAACAACCCGTCGAAGGGTTACATTCTTCCATGAGGCAATACGCATTCTAGTTGACGTTAAACACAAGGATGGCCGCGCCGAGGGCGAGCAGGTCACCCTCGACGTCGGCGCAGAGGCTCCAGAGCGCCTCGTCCGGCACCGCCCCCTCCCGTTCGTCCCCGTCGACACCTGGGGCCAGGGGCGCCGGATCGCTCGAATCGTCGCCGACGGGCGCGCGACATCGTGGCGGGTCCGGCGCGGGTGACCGGAGAGCGTCGAGTCGACGCCAGGCCAGCGTCATCGGGTCGTAGATGTCCATCTCGGCGTGGCCCTCGTCGCGCCGGGCGGACACCATGACGGTGGTGCGCACGGCCTGGTCGCCCAGCGCCCAGCGCGCGACCCCGTGCGCGTGCGCCCCCTCTATCCAGGCCTCGCGCGTGAGCAGGCGCAGCGCGACGGGGGGACCGCCGCCTGCGGGGGTGACGCGGTCGCGCGGGATTGCTCGTGTAAAGATCGGTGTCTCATGCATCGACGTGTCTTCCCGCGGCCCGTTGGGCCGCATGTGTCCCCGTGCTCCCCGGAACCCCGCGCATGTGCGCCTCTCCGGGCGCGTCGGCTCGGGTCGTGGCTCCGTGGCGCCTCGGGGGGATGGCCTGTGCCGGTCGCCGCGGTGTGGCGACCGGCCCGACGCGCCCGTTGGTGAGCCGGCACGCCCGTTGGTGAGCGCGACCGGCCACCCGTGTGACCGGCGCGCCGAACACCGTCGGTCGCCTACCCGGCATCGCCACGGCGCGGGACCATAGGCATGAAGATATAGGTGAGCGCGGCCTCGTCGTCGACGGCCCGCAGGACTCCGGGACGGGTCGGGCCGTGCAGCGCCAGGGTGACGCGCCCGGCGCCCGCCAGGGCGGACAGGATCGCGGAGAGGTCGCCGGCCTTGAAGGTCGCGCCGGCCGGACCGCCGGTGACGGCCGCCCGCGCCGCCGCCGTGGCCCCGAGCCCGTCGGGGACGGGGATCCCTCCGTACGTCGTCGCGTCGAGATGTCCGCGCACCTCGATGTGGTCCGTGTCCAGCGCGACGGCGAGGACGCACGCGTGGTCCCTGGAGGCGGGGCGCAGCGTGGCCGCCGCGACCGCTGCGGCGAGGTCGGCCCGCGCGATGCCGGCCTCTGTCGCCTCCTCCGTCGGGACGAGGCGGCGGTAGTCCGGATACGCCCCCTCCATCAAGCGCGCGACCAGCCGTACCGTCCCCCAGGACACGGTGAGCATCTCGGCGTCGATCGCGAGCGTCGCCGGGTCGTCGCCTTCCGGCAGCAGCGCCGCTAACCGCCGCAGGATGCGGCCGCGCACCACGACGGAACGCGGCACGGCGCGGCCGGTGGCAATCTCCTGGCTCGCCGTCGCCAGGATAAATCCATTGGCCCCGACTACGGTGACCCGTCCCGGCTCCCGCGCGCAGAGCCCGCCGCCCAGGATGCCCCGGTCCACGTCGGCGGTGTCGGCCACGGCGAAAACGACCGCCGTCAGCAGCCGCTTGAGGACGCTGGCCGGCAGGGTCGCGGTCTCCTCATCATGCACCGGGCGTGTGTCGGGGAAGAGCGTGGGATCGATGCCCGGAACGGCGCCGGTCACGCCGCGACACGAGGCGGCGAGCGTGTGGTCGTCGGCGCCGGACGCCAGACGCACGCGGCCGGGCGGCAGTCGCCCCAGGAGGGCGCGCAGGTCGCGGGCGGCCGGGACGGCGACCCCGCCCTTGCGCACCTGCGCGGCGACGGTCAGGTCGAGCATCATCTCGAGGTCGGTGGCGCGCAGGCGCAGTCGACCCCCCTCCGCAGCCAGTTGGATGGACCCGAGTGCGGGCAGGTGGCCCCGCGGCCGCGCACAGACGGGCCAGACCGCGCCGACGGCGCGACGTAGCGGAACCAGGGGAAGTGAGGCGTCCATGCGGTTTCTCCTTCCTGACGATGGTGATGGGCTGGTGATGGCACGCCCGCTGACCACCCACGGGGACGTGGCCAGATAGGCGCGCCCGGGAGCGCGGCGGCCGCCGTGGTGGGGCTGCGTGCGCGCGGGAATGCGCGTCATCGTTCGTCGTGGCTTAGGGGGAGCGACACGGTCACGCGACGACGCGGGAGCGACACGGTCACGCGACGACGCGGAAGCGCGTGAGCACGCGCGCGAGCAGTCCCGGCAGTCGCGCCAGGTCGTCGGTGGCGATCACCCACTCGCGCCCGAAGATCGCCTCCATTTTGGCGACACCGTACTGCGGACCCAGGTAGAGTCCCAGGACCACGATCCCCTCGCGCCGCACTCGGGCGATGGTCGCCGCGACCTCCGCGGGCGTTTCGTCCGTCGGGTCGCCGTCGTGGATATAGAGGATGAGCTTGGTCTCTGCGGCTTGGACGCGTAGCGCGTCCCGGGCCGTCCCGAGCGCCGTGCTCACCGCTTCGTTGTCCGAGCCCGGGTAGAGGCCGGCGATCAGCGCGCGGCCCCTCGGCCTGCGCGGCGTGTCGAAGCGCTGCAGCCACGCCACGGCGCCAGGGAACTGGAGGTAGCCGCGCCGGTGCTCGGCGCTGAATTCCTGGCAGGCGAGGCCGATGGCGTGCGGGATGCCGGCCCCGGCGCAGCCGCGCTGCAGCAGCATCAGGGCGGGCCGGACGTGCGGCATGCGCGCGTGCGGGTTGTCGAAGCGCGCGGGATCGGCCGGGCCGCCGTCCGGGGCTACCCCTCGCGGTATCCCATACGCATCAGGCTAAGAAACATGGAGGGAAGCCGCTTTGGCATCATAAGGGTGTAGATAACCTTAGGAGACAAAGGAGCTTCCCTATGACCACGGTACCACAACTGACCCAAGCGTTGCAGGAGGTGTTCACGACGACAGCGGATGCGCTCGCGCGCCGGACGGGCTTTGTCCAGCGGACCTCCAAGCTCACGGGGGCGCTCTTTGCCCAAACGCTGGTCTTTGGCTGGCTGGCTAATCCGCAGGCGTCACTGGACGGACTGGCCCAGGTCGCGGCCGCTGTCGGGGTCACGCTCCGGGCGCAGTCGCTCGACGCGCGGTTCACGGAGGGCGCGGCGGTGTTCCTGGACAACCTGCTGGCGCGGGCGGTGCAGACGGTCATCGCCGCCGATCCCGTCGCCATCCCGCTGCTGGAGCGTTTCACGGCGGTGGTGCTCTTGGATTCCTCGACCATCACCCTGCCGGCGGCGCTCGCGCTGTGGTGGCCGGGTTGTAGCGCGGGCACGGCGGCGCTCAAACTGCATGTGCGCTACGATCTGTGTCGGGGTTGCCTGAGCGGGTTGCTGGTGCAGGAGGGGCGCATCTCCGACCGTAGCACCACGATGCAGACTGCTCCCCTGCCGGCGGCCGCGCTGCGCATCAGTGATCTGGGCTTCTTCACGTTGCGCGTGTTCACGGCCATGACGGCGCAGGGCGTGTATTGGCTCTCGCGTCTGGCGCCGGGGACCGCCGTCTATACCGCGGACGGGGCGCGCTGGGACGTGCTGGACCTGCGCGCCGCCCAGGGCACCGCGACGGTCGACCTCACGGTGACCCTCGGCGTGGACCACCGCCTGCCGGGCCGCCTGCTCGCCGTGCGTGTCCCGGAGATGGTATCATACGATGTAGTGATTGTTTAATCGTTGTGATTGTAGGATTGGGGACGGAGGGGTACGATGGCGCGACAACAGACCGCCGGCGCCGAGATGTGCGCCGCGCGGTGTATTCACGCGGAGGACGTGGCCCACACCCGCGCGCGCCTAGAAGACGACGGGACGTATAGCGAGTTGGCCGAGGTGTTCGGCGCGCTGGCCGACGCCACGCGCGCTAAGATCGTGCATGCCCTGCTGCACCAGGAACTCTGCACCTGCGATATCGCCGCCATCGTCGGCATCAGCGAGTCCGGCGTCTCACAGCACCTGCGCCTGTTGCGCGCCCTGCGTCTGGTGAAGTCGCGGCGCGCCGGCAAGTTCGTCTACTACAGCCTCGATGACGCGCACATCACCCTACTCATGCAAGTGGGCTTGACCCATCTCGGGCACGGCGTGGGCGACGAGATCGGTACGCTGGAGCTGCCGCGCGCGGCCTCGGCGTGGGAGACGCGGTGATGGCCGACGAGCACGGGCACGACCATGCGCACAGCATGACGGGGCGCACGCTGCGCACGGCCTTCTTCCTGACCGCCATTATCCTGGCCGTGGAACTCGCCGGCGGCCTGCTCTCCCACTCGCTGGCGCTGCTCTCCGACGCCGGTCACGTCCTGACCGATATCGTCGCCCTGGGCCTGGCCTGGTATGCGACAGCCCAGGCCGCACGGCCCGCCGACGCTCGCAAGACCTACGGCTACCACCGCACCGGCATCCTGGCGGCCCTCGCCAACGCCGTCACGCTCATCCTGATCGTGATCGCCATCGCCTACGAGGCCATCCAGCGTTTCCAGCACCCCGAAAAAGTCACGCCCACGCTGATGTTCGTGTCGGCCGCGGTCGGCATCGCCGTCAATCTCTACATCGCCTTCGGCCTTCAGAAAGAGGGCGGCGAGAACCTGAACAACCGCGCGGCGCTGCTACACGTACTAGGCGACATCGGAGCCTCGGTCGGCGTCATCGTCGGCGGCGGCGTCATCCTATTGACGCGCTGGTATCCGGCCGACCCACTTATTTCGCTCTTCATAGCGGTGTTGATCGCGCGCGGGGCCTGGCACATCCTGCGCGAGGCGGTGGATATCCTGATGGAGGCGACGCCCAAGGACGTCAACGTGGCGCAACTGGTGCGCGACGTGGTGCAGCAACCGGGGATCAGCGACGTACATGACCTACACATCTGGTCCATCGCCGGCGGCATGAAGGCGCTTTCGGCGCACGTCCAGGTCGATGATCGTCCCCTCTCCGCCTGCGATGAGCTGCTCGTCGGGGTCAACAAGCTGCTGCAGACGAAGTACAAGATCGGCCATTCGACAATCCAGGTCGAGTGCGCGGGCTGTGACCCCAACCATCTGTATTGCAGCATGGACCCCGAGGGCGGGTCCGAGCATCAGCATGCGCATGGGGACAATCACGGGCACGACCACGATGGTCCCACGGATGGGTTACATGTCCCTATGACCGCATCAGGAAGGAAGAAATAGATGGCACAGCCCATGATAACAATCGAGTCGCCCCGCACGCGGAAAGAGCGCGACCAGGCGGTGCGCGCCGACGTGCGTGTGGAACAGCTCACCATCGCCTGGATGGTCGTCGAAGCGGCCGTCGCCATCGGCGCCGGCGTGCTCGCCCGTAGCATCCTCTTGACCGCGTTTGGCATCGACAGCATTATCGAACTCGTCACCGGCGGCGTGTTGCTCTGGCGTCTGCTGACGGAGGCGCGGGGCGTGTCGTTGGCGCGCGTCGAGCGCGCGGAGAACCGGGCCGCCTGGATCACCGGCGTTGGGCTGGTCCTGCTGTGCCTCTATGTGGTCACCAGCGCGGCCCTGGGCCTGTTCACCCATAATAAGGCCGAGGTGTCCATCGTCGGAATCGCGCTCTCCGTCGCCGCCGTCATCGGCATGCCGGTCCTGGCCCGGCGCAAGCGTGCCATCGCCGCGCGCATCGACAGCGCCGCCCTGCGCGGTGATGCGGCGTGTTCGATCACCTGCGCGTACATGGCGGGGACTCTGCTCGTCGGGCTGGCTCTCAACGCCGCCTTCCAGTGGTGGTGGGTCGATAGCGTGGCCGCCCTCGCCCTGCTCTACTGGCTCATCCCCGAGGCGCGCGAGGCGCTGGAGGGCGCACGGGCCGGGCGCGGCGGCTGTAGCTGCGGCGATGACACATGTGGGACATAGCCCCCATGGAACTCATGGGAACGATCACCTGCCCCTCCTGTAAGGGAACCTCGACCGACACGATGCCCACGGACGCCTGCCGCTATTTCTACACCTGCCCGCACTGTGCGACGCGGCTACGACCACGGCCCGGCGATTGCTGTGTGTTCTGCTCCTATGGTGACGTGCCCTGTCCGCCCACACAGGCCGACGAGTCCTCCTGTGTGGAGAGTTAAAGGAGAAACGCGTTGACACGGATGCAATGCGGGGTGGCCACACCGTGACGCAGACAATCGTCGGCCTCTTCGCGGAGCCGGCGGCCGCCCGAGGCGCGCGCGCTGAGTTGATGGCCGCCGGCCTCATCCGCACCACCACCTACCGCGAGGACGTCGCGGACGGAGTGGCGCACGGCCACCACCTGGTGCTCGTGGAGGCCGACGGTCGGGAGACCGAGGCGCGCGAGATCCTGCTGCGCGCGGGGGCCGAGGGCCTGGAGGCGCGGGCGGCTGGCACCGGCGTGGCCCAGGCGCACCTCCAACGCGACGGTGCGCCGACCATGCGCGAGCGGCCACGGGAGGAACGGCATCCGCATGGGGGGGCCTGGTTGCGCGACATCGTGTTCGGGCTCAACGACGGGCTGGTGACGACGCTCGTCTTCATCATCGCCACCAGCCTGGCGGCACAGACGCACGCCGCGTTGCTGCTCGTCGTGCTTTCGGAGGTCACGGCAGGCGGCGTCTCGATAGCCCTGGGCGGCTACCTCTCCGCGCGCACGGAGGGCGACATCCTGGCCTACCGCATCGAGACCGAGCGCCGGGAGATCGAGACCGAGCCGGAGGAGGAGCGCGCCGAGTTGCGCGAGATCTACCGGAAGAAGGGGCTGACCGGGCGCCTACTTGACCGCGTGATCGCGCACCAGACGGCCGACCACGACCGCTGGCTCAACGCGCTGGTGCGCGACGAGTTGGGCGTGGTCACGGAGGAGCCCGTCGTGCCGTGGCGGCAGGGCCTCCAGATCGGGGCCTCCTTCGTCCTCGGCGGGCTCATCCCCACACTCCCGGTGCTCCTCGGCCTGCCGTCCCCGGCGATGCAAGGTGCGGCCTACGCGCTCACCGCGCTCACCGCCCTCGGATTGGGGGCCATCAAGGCGCGCTACAGCCTCAAGGGGCCGCTGCGCAATGGGCTCGAATTCCTCGCTATCGTCACCGCCGGCACCCTCGCCGGTGCGGTCATCGGCGCGGCGCTCCACGCAGTGTAGCGGGTACGACGTCCACCATTCAAACGGCGCGGCTCTACACCCTCATCCCGCTCCTCGCCGCGACGCTGGCTGGCGCGATCGCGGCCTACAAGCCACCAGCGCGGTGCGGCACATCGCCGCCGGCGTCATCTTCGCCGCCTCGGCCATCGAACTGCTGCCCGAACTCCTCAAGCACTCGCCCGCGCCCACGCTCATCGGGTTCGCCCTCGGCATCGCGACCATGTTCGCCCTGCGCTACGTGACGGATCGGGTCGAGCGCGCGGGCCGGGGCGGCGCCGGCCTCATCGCGGCGACGGGGGTGGACTTCCTCGTGGACGGCGCGCAGACGTCCGATCCGTGCGGCGAGGGGTGGATGTGTGTTGAACAGCAGGCGCGCCTGCTTGAACAGCAGGTGTTGTGCCCGCTCTGCCTTGCGTCCGCCGTGAGCGACGACCCCGGCCCGTGCCATCAGGCCCAGGGCGTCGGTCAAGGCGAGGGCGTCGCCATTAGTTCATCTTGGCAATAGGAGGAGAGACGCATGGCCCCCTCCCCGTCGCTCGGGTTACGCCGCCCGGCGCCGTTGTTGGCGGTCGAGGCGGCGGTTGACCAGGCCAACTACGGCGCGCGT
>JAABUJ010003883.1_pt1 | contig 16287 bp, 24 predicted proteins | sample 5559131 | NCBI WGS metagenome assembly JAABUJ01 (sample SAMN10711875, study PRJNA513366) | rock metagenome | isolation source: Antarctica rocks | place: Antarctica: Victoria Land, Mt New Zealand nord | collected 2016-01-07 | reverse complement strand
GAAGCGGCCCGGAGCGGCGAGGGAGGGGGTGGGCGCGAGGTAGGTGAGTGAGAGTGATGGGATTTTTGGGGGGGGCTTGGAGGAACGGCGAAGTTGGGGATGATGGCGCGGGCATTAGGAATATATGAGGAGTGGGCTGGGAGAGGCGCGTATGCAGCATGCCCGTATAGAGATGAAGGAGGCACAACTGAAGATCGAGCCGGTGCTATAAGCTATGTTCCATATTATGTAAAAAAATTCTACGCGCTAATATACCAAATTGCACTCAAGGGCCTCTGTTCTGCCAAACGACGCTCTCACTGTCCCACTACTGTTCATATTCTGTTTCAAAAGAAGATATATGTTGGAGATATCCCATACGATGGCAGCAATGCGTGCCAACCTACTAGGCAACGATCCACAGAAACCTATCTCTTATTGCTCATTTCGGATCCTTCGACTATGTCACTGAATCACCTCAACACCTGTCCACTCTACAAATGGGCTCTTCACTGATAGTCCGAGCAGCCGTCATTGCGTCAATGGGGTTTCTAAGGTCGTAAACCAGCGGGCTTCTCTATAGCGAGCCCCCGAAATTAGAACCCTGTCAGCCATGGGGTGATTATGTTTCTCATATCTGACATTGCCACGAGCTGAACATAGCTCTTTTCCTCAGCCACTGGCTGGCCATACATAAATTATCATCATGGATTTCCTTAGTAGAATCAATGAAACAGACCATACTCGCCTCCTAAGCCTCCACCATGAACATTATCGAACCTTCGCTGTACAAGCCTTTCATCCAGCAAAGCGCTCGATATGCACCAAGCATGTCTCCTTACCCAGTCACCTAAAACCACCACTATCGTAAGCTAGCACCTGTAATCCCGAGCCCGCCTTCTCACTTGAGCAGCTGGGGTACGGGTAGAAAGGTAACAGCAGCATCAGCCATAACAGCACTTTTCACCATTTAGTATTGCCCTGGCTATATGTTGAGATTCTGGACTGGCCATTATGTAGTCAATCGGGTGGTTAGATTGATAATAGTTAGCAGGGTTCTACATCAAGGGGCTTCTCTCCAGCGACGATGTGGTTGATGATAGAGCGATTGGTTGTTAGTAGTGAAAAAAGGGACAGATTGGGACCGATACTGGTTCAGAGATAGGACTTGCTGTTGAAGGGTGAGGAAGGAAAGGATTGAAAAGAATTCTAGGGGCAATTACTACCCCGTGTCTTGTTGTCTGAGAAGGAGCTGTCGAGACTAAGATATATCGATGCGACCGCGACGGAGATCCATCATATGTGCGTCCCAAGGTTTCGCTGAGATCCAAGATGGCTATTTCGTACAGAGAGATAAATTCCAGCCGCTGACCTTGTTCTTGTTTGCGAGGGGTTTACTGTCAAGGCCAAGCGACTGGTCCCGTTGTATGTTTCAGGAGTGGCTACAAATGTTGCAGATGGATGCAAGGGCGACCGTCGAGACTCTTTGTAAGTCATACCTCTTGATAAAGGTGGCTCTTTTGCCTTGAAGAGGAGCTGGGTGTGACTGATGGCCTTATTTTTCTCATTTGGTGGCTTAAAGTTAGTCTGTCGGTTGGTATGGGGATGCAGAGGCGAATACTGCTCCACATTAGAATGTCAGATTAGGCAGATAGCAACGATCATAAAGCTTCTTGAAGTGTTCCCACGTTAGAGGCGTGTGCATCTGACATATTGTGCTGCTTACTCGAACCGTAAGTGAGTAATAAAGCTGTAGACCGATACTGTGTTGGTGGGCACAATGCAGGTTTTCTATACTGATAAGGATAATCCTTCCCTGTAATTTTCAGGAGGAAGGTTTGGCGCAGTGGGAATGCAATCCGAAGCTACCGGCCGGGGCTTAGGATTGCGTTCCCCTTCTATCAACCGTAAAGGGCTACGAGCCGCCATTCACGTAGCTAACCCATTGGGCGACCTCACGATAGACGAAACGCATGGAAAGCCAGGTTTCTCATAAGTACCGAACGAGGTACTGAACTGTTTTGCCCTTTTGCTCCTTTGATACCCATTGAGGATCGTTGTAGAAGGGAGGAGTTGGAGAGAAGGGGAGGGGACCTTTAAGGAAACGCTAGCGGGGGAGCCCATATTGGTAGGTTCTGAAGGTTCAGCGTTCGAGACGTAGGGGTTCCACTTAGATTTTTTCTTTTTTTCGTTTTGGATCGCTCCTTCGCAGCTAGCAGTAACGACTATGATGCTGAGCGCTTCAACATCGGAGAACAAAGAAGCATGCCCGAGTGATCGTGAAAGAGTGAGCACCAGGATGGCCAGTCCATCACGAGGCCGACCCAAATGTGGGCGCACGTGATCTCGGTACTCGCTAGGGCTCGGCCTCATGGGGCTCTGCCTCATGGGGCTCGGTTCAAAAGTCCATAAGACAAATGGGGCTCGGCCTCATGGGGCTCGGTTCAAAAGTCCATAAGACAATACGATAGCTTGAGGATATGAGAGAGTCACTAACCACGTCGTAACACCTTACAGAGCAATTTAGTACATCTACTCACTGATATTATCGGTCCAGCAGCTAATAATTCGTCAAGGGGTTATACGACAGCCACAAGAGGTTCCTCACATCAACCACCTGTAGGGTCTTTCCCAGCAAGACTCTACGCCTATCATGATTCCTCTAAGCTTGAATGTATGATGGTTTATCTGGGACATCTGGTACCTCAAGCAAACGTCCATTGAGAGAACTTCCTAAAACAGCAGTCCCGCGCGCTTACGCGCAGCGCTTAAAGCTGCAAGGGTCTTCCCCAGATTCCACGTTCCCCTACCACGTGTAACACGGTGCTATCCATGAGATCGAGTCGATCGCAACAATGGACGCTACCACAACACCGCCTGTCTCCTCTCTCGTAATTGATCGCACCACAATCCTTTCCCTTTTTTCCACCCTCTTCCTCCTCATCTCCGCCTACATCCTCTCCCTCCGTCTCCTCCCCACCAGCACAACCACCAAACTCCGCGTCCTGTTCATCTGGCACGCTTTTGACGCACTGATCCACTTCTGTCTCGAAGGCTCCTTCCTCTACAATTGCTTCTTTACCTACACCACCATCCCGCACACCAGCGACTACCCACACCCTGCTTCTATGCCCGCAGTGGGACACTTCCTTGGGTATGCAGATCGGCTTTATGGGAGTCAGTATGGGAGTAACCCATTTGCGAGACTGTGGCAGGAGTATGCGAAGGCGGATAAGCGGTGGGCAGGTGCGGATCTGACGGTTATCAGCCTGGAGCTGCTGACTGTTTCTGGGGCGGGGCCTTTGGCGGTGTGGGTTTGTGAGCTGATCAGGAGGGGTGAGAGTGAGAGGGGAAGGTTGTGGTTTTGGGGGAGTGTGCTTGCTACGGGGGAGCTTTATGGCGGTATGTTGCCTCTGAAATGGGCAGATGCTGGCGCTTGGTCTGGGGGTGATTTGCTGATTGGTGCTTTGGATACAGGGTTCATGACATTTGCGCCGGAATGGCTATCTGGGAGTACGAATCTCCACACGAGCAATTTTATGTATCTGTGGGTCTATTTATTTTTCTTCAACATGCTGTGGGTGGTCATTCCACTGTGGGTGCTCTATGAAGCATACCATGAGATTAATCTTGCATTCGCAAGAGCTAGTGGCGCGATAGGCCGCGAGATAAAGAAGGAGCTGTGATGTCGCTTTGGGCCTATTGTAATAGGTGCCAGGATATGGGACATTTCGCTGCGATTGCTGCTCTGTCACCCTCCACAATCTCGAGCCAGATGCCTTCAGACAGAGGTCTTGCTAATCGCCATCCTGCTGCCATTAACGCTGCCCCGAATCCCGAGTTTGGACTATGATGTTGATTTCGTCTGCAAGTGGCCCACTGTTCTTAAACACGCAATGTTAGCACTTTTCCATGGTACAACGTTTTACCGAGACCAAGGAAATACGGTGTCCTCCAGGGCGCTTACTTACAGCGGATCGCCACTCCGTTCATGTGAAGGTTTCCTTTCGAACAAATGCACATTGGTCCTTTCCATCCACGTACTTTCATCTTTCGCCACGTTCCTCAAGGTCTCCTCTGTAGGCGGCATCCAGATCCAGGTCAGGTTCTGTCGTTGAAACACTATGGAAGTGTCATCGGATCCGTCGTCAGAATCGCTGTCGGCATTGTCTGTGTCGTCGTCTTCGTCGTCGCTGTGGACCGGTGGCGCCTCAGGCCCGTCCTCAACGTCTTGCCTGAATACTGTAGATGCATCCCATGGGTAGGGCTCGTCTTCATAGGATTCGAACGCGGAACGCTCTGCCAGGACTGTAAAGCCGTTTCCGAATTTCTCCCTCAGCTTTCTGCAAACGCTCTGGATTTGGCTTACTTGAGCGCGTATGAGTTTGTCGTTGTATGACACCACGGGCATGCGGATAACTATCTCGACCTTTTGAAGTACTGGGAAATTGATAAGCCGCCGCAGTGTACGGCTCGGATTCTCCTTGAGGTATTTGTCTCCGCTCTTTAGACATCTGCCCTCGGTGTTAATGTTGATCCTGATTCTTCGAATATGATCGTGAGGGACAAGAAAGAAAGCGTGGTTGTTCAAATGTTCCTCAAAGCCTAGGGCGAAAGTACAGAGGTCTTGCCAGTCAACTTGGAACCGATTAGAAGCCCAGAAGACAGCACGTGCTTCGCGGGTAAATTGAAACGTTGGCATAATGCCATATTCCAGAAAGTCGAGATCATCTATAACATGCCTGTCTACAGCCATTTTAGGCCAGAGACCAGTATGCTTGTCGTATCGCAAAGGGCACGCGCCAACGAGGGCTTGGCCGAAGATCATGGCCCGGACTTCAGACGGCAATGAATCAAAAGTCAGGCCTTGGGAGGTGTCATCGCGTACGACAGCGATTGTCTGATAGCAATTTAGCAAGACACGTCGCATGACTGGCAGTGAAAGAGAGATATTTAGACCTTGGTTGCATCATAGCCTTCCATGCTCGTTTCCATGTTGCTGATTAGGTAGCTATCTGTAGGGTCTTTCCAAGGATGTGCTACAGGGTTGTCTTCTGACCAGCAAGATACCGGCATAGGAACGCTGGCGAGACAATGAGGTGGAGGTTGCAAAATGCTTAAAGCAAAGGTCTACACAACGTAAGGCTGACAGGTATTGATGCTGGCCACAGTTGCCGTTGTGTTGTCATGAATTAGATTGAGATCATGTTCGAAATAACCCTCACTTAAAAGCGAGGCGCTAGTGAATGACGCACATGTTGATAGATGGCAATTGAAGATATCGGAGAGGTTTGAAACAACAACATTCCCATGGGCTGGAAAACCAATGGAGTCCCACAGCTAACAAGGCAAAGTGTTAAAGCATCCGCCTTGCTAGTCAAAACACCGAACAGGAGATTTCGAAGAAGGCACTGGGACAGATCCTTGATTGGACAAACCCGGTTGTGTAAATCTGAACGAGCGAGTATGCTAAACCCTAGGTATTCGAGTAAAGTACTATATGTGTCCCTTTGTAGACGCAATCACACTTGCGTAGATGTGGGCTGGCCACACACCCTTCGATCACGAGAAGCTCAACAATTGCTGATAGGACTGGTCACAGACAGACAAGAGACCTTAAATGATCATGAAGAGAACGTACAGCATATCGTAATGACTACAGGACGATACCTTAGAATTCGGTCAGCGCGTTCGCGATGCTTTGATCATATGTGGTGTATGTTAGGCTGCACCAGCATAAGGTTTTTAAGCTTGTCTCTGTTTCTTCCGACGAGGACTTTGGTAACGTCTACGTACCTTAGTATTGCAAATGTGTCTGTGGCGTCTGTAGTCAAGGGTCGATATCTGCTGGAGTCATTGAAACGCCAAGACGTCAAGCCGTCTGACTCGCTGCACCTCTACGGAGTATCAAATCTTTCGACCGCATCTGCAACGGCATCCACGACGTGTGTTCGCCGACCTACTGTAGTCATGCGACTATTAATCTTCCTCTACGGTCTCTTCGCATGGCTCCTACCATCCGTCACCGCCACTGCCCTGACCTACAAGCTCGTCCCAAATGAGAAGGCCTGCTTCTACTCCTACGCCGACCAGAAAGGCCAGAAGCTAGCTTTCTACTTCGCCGTACGATCTTCCTATAGCTATCTCACGAAACCTCGGACTAACGCATCGTTCTAACAACAGGTGCAATCTGGCGGCTCCTTCGACGTCGATTACAGCGTAGTTGGCCCCAATGACAAGATAATAATGGAGGGCTCGAAAGAGCGACAAGGGGACTTTGTGTTTACAGCGAAAGAGCAAGGCGAATATCGCTTCTGCTTCAACAACGAGATGAGCACCTGGGTCGAGAAGATGGTCGATTTCGAGATCGCCGTATGTTCCCTCCCATGCCCCAGCACATCAGCATCCATCAGCCCTCTGCGCCCTCTCCCCTCTCATCGCCCTGTTCAAACGCGCAAGCCCCCAGAACTAACACCCAACCGTCCCATACAGGTCGAGAACGAGTCCCGCGCCGCCGCCCTCCCTTCCAAACAAGGCACCTCCCCCGAACAAACCACCGCGCTTGAAGAATCCATCTACAAAGTCTCCAACTCGCTGTCCACCATCAACCGCAACCAGAAGTATTTCCGAACACGCGAGAACCGAAATATGAGTACGGTGAAGAGTACAGAGGGTAGGATCTTCAATTTCTCGCTCGCGGAGAGCGCGTTGATGGTTTGTATGGCGGGGCTGCAGGTGTTTGTTGTGCGGTTCTTCTTTCAGGGGGCGAGGAAAGGTGGGTGCGGTTTCGTTCTACTGTGGGGTAGGGAGGCTAATGGTTGGGGTAGGTTATGTATGATTGCTTTGCGTGTAGCTATTAAGTTGCAGCGATTATCAATGTCATGGTGCCATGCGCTGGCGTGTCAGACTTTGCAAGCTCCCACCATCTTCGACTTCGCAGCACAAGTCCTTATCGCATCAGGTGGATGTCGGTGTGTTCATGAACCCTTGAAATGCTGTTAGACTCGCCATGTTCTCTCCCATGAGCCTGAGCTTTTTACTTTATCCCATGCACTAGCATGATCTACTTTGGAAGGGCTGATGAAGATGGCTGAAAGGAATATGTGCACTCCTAATGCATTATCCTCTCAGACGTCATCTTGTTTAGCAGTTTGGTGAAGTAATGATTGCCCCCTTTGGCGATCGGTAACTCCTGGTCGGTCAATTCATCGTTACTTCGTCAAAGCGTTGCTTGTTTTCTTCTAGGAGTTGGTGCGCACTTTCTTACCAGTGCATGGCGTAGAGTCTCCTCTGTTTGAGTCTGCCTTTTTTTTACTCGATGAGGGATGAAGCCTAGGAACAGTGTTTCAAAGAGCAGCGGTCACCTCGATTTCTGCCCGGGTTATGACATAGATGGTATTTGTGACATGGGCACTTAGTGGCTTTCATTAATATTTTTCGATGTAATACGACACCTCAGCGTATCCACTGATGAGGTGCCGCAAAAGGCCGATCCTCCATGGACCTCGGATACGCCCCACTCCATCTTATATCCTGCATCCAGAACATCCCCGACGTTCCCTGCTGAATAATCATGAAAGCCGTCAAACATCCCTCACCGTTCCCCTTCCAGCTCCCACACTCCGCGCAGCCTCCCTAAGATTCAAGCTCCCAATCCTCTGCACCAGGTTACTACCCACCGCATCCACGGCGCCCATAGGCTTCATGAGACTCGGTCCCTTTGCTGCTTCCTTCTCCACTCGGAACAGGCGGACATTGGTGCCGTTCCAGACGCCGACGGTGCCTTTCTGAACGACCATCTCGGAGGCGAAGATGAAGCCCCAGAGCAGTGACTCGTACCATCCGAGGGAGAGGGGCGTCCATTCGAAGAGCTGGATGCGTGGGGGAGATGGTTCGATGGTTGAGGGGAGGGTAGATGGGGGAGAGGGGTGGGAGAGGAGAGTAAGGACGGTGTGCAGGGCGAGGGATGGCAGCCAGGTGTCGATCTGCAAAGTCATGTTAGCTATCGACTCGGGATGTAAAGCCAGACAAACGAAAAGACTGACCCATTGAGCAGAAGGTTCGAAAGTCCCAGTTGGTGACATGAGGCTCGCATAATGGCTACTAAGACTGGTACTGCTGTTCTGTCGCAAGAACGTAGGCTGACCAGCAGGCATCTTGCCGCGTGCCTTTTCGGACATTCCACGAAGCTGACTGGGAAGTGGTTCATCGACTAAAGAAGCCATCGAAGGCGTTCTAGAAGTTTGGGCAGAGGGCGAGGAAAGTGGGGGTGTTGGTAGCGTGTCTTGATCTTCTTCGTGGTCTGAATCTTCGTCGTCTCCGATGGCGAAAGCACCGCCCTCTTCAGGGACATTGCTTAGCGAGGATGTGCGTGCACTCTGCGGACTTCGGATGCTGTCTATCGAACCATTGCGAGACTGACGCGTCGGACTGGTTGCGGTTGCTGAACCGTTCGCTGGATCCTTTCTGCGCTGTTTCTGACGTTCTATTTCTTCTTGTCCGCTTTCCAGTGTGAATGATCGTAATGATTCGAAGCGTTTTCGGGATTTGAAGAGTGCCCGTATGAAATGTGGATTGCCTTTCGGTATTGTCAGTACTTAACAGCGCATTGGAGAATGATGCACTTACTGCTATACTGATGCTCGATAATGGCATTCATCGATTCTAACAGAGACTGCAGTAGTGTGTAGTTGGTTTCATTAGCCAGTAGGAAGCTTGGTGCGGACATAGTAGTGTATAGATTCTGTAATCGTGAACTAGCTTGCGCACTGAGATCCTCCAAATACGCGGCTACATTGTTAATTGTGGCGAGTAGAGCAGGAAATATAGCATCCAGCTTGCCCTGACTGGTTGTAAAAAGTATGTGGATCGACTGAATCAGGTCAATGCTGGTCTACATCCGACCGGTCCATTCACTCACGATGATCAAAAAATCAGCATAGGTGCCGTCAAAATCTGCTAACCGTATACTTGGCGGTAGAGACATTTGAGACTCGAATCTCCGATTAAGCCGCTTGCCAAAGTTCGGTTCTGTGGTCAGTGTCTGGAGAACAAAGACACACATGCGAACCACGCCCTGCTTGGCGGCATCAAGCTTATACTCCAAGGCATAGAAGAGCACCAGGATTGTAAACTCATAACCTTTGTCACTATCGATGACGAACGATCGAAAGCGCCTGTTGCACTGCAAGGTCTCCCAGAAAAGCATGATCGTCTCAGGCGCCCAATTGAACACCTTCTGACTGCCAGGCAGGTACGAGGAGGTAGCTTGCATCTTGTGCGATCAGCAAATCGACGCTTGAGATAAGACAGGGATCACTACCGGTTGACTGAGAATCCTAGTCATGCCATCTACAAGAAATTGAAAATCTTGCAGACGGTGAAGCCTTCCTAGAAAGTGCCGGAAGTAATTCTTGGGTGGAGGACCCCGACCCTCTTCAGGGATCGGGTAGAGTACAAGAACTAGGAGCATCTGCAGACAGTGCGAGACCAATACCTGCTTCGGGTCTTTATAAACCATGTGGTCGTACGGCACCCTCCAGCTTGCGGGACTGTAATTCAACACCTAACAAGTTAAGTGTCTTTAACATATTAAATCTCTTTGATACATACAGTGTTAAGCTGCGAGCAAAGTAGCGAAAGCACCACTTGCTTGTCGGGACACGTTGCCAAGTAGGTGATTGTCCTGACCCCTTTCGAGGGTAGTATCTCTGGCAAACGTTAGCAAGTGCTTAGCCGTAGGAATAGCATGTCCGCACGAGGTGACATATACAAGGCTTCACTTGACATAGTTAGAAGCAATCGTATAACCTCGCATCTGTTGCTTTCGAGTTGAGCGCTAGAGCCGATGGGCGAATTGCACCCCACACCCTTCTGCCATATTGAGTAAGTGACCTTGTTCTTTGTACGCTCATCTGGTGGTAACGTGAAGTTGGTATAGAACAGGAGGTCGACTAATGTATCGACCAGCTGCTCCCCTAGAGGTTGAACGGTCTCGAACTGCTCCTCGGTATCTGTCCCAGGCGCATCTTCTTGCCGGCCCTCGTCAAACAGCACCTCGGCCTTTGCTGTAATCTTCTGTCGGGTCGGTCTCCTCCTTTTTTCCCAGAAGATCTTCTCCCTCCATGACTCGAGGTTTTCGGCTTCAAATAGGAAAGGCAATACCCTAGTAAGCACTCGAAGGCAATTCAGAGCATGGCTTTCCGGCGCAAGCTCGGGGTATGGGAATGCTCGAAGGTGACGTAACTCGATCAGCCGTGAAGTGAGTTTATGTATGAGAGTCTCGATATTCCCGAGGGAGTTGTCGCGAGCTCGGCGGATGTCGGTAGGGGAGAAGAGGGAGAAGACATCTTCAACGGATTCAGGGAGCTCCCAGAACTGAGCTGGTCAGCGGCGATTCTTCGAGATCAAGGTAACGCGAGCTCACACCAGTCCAATAGCGGTCCTCTACAGGTATTCTCGTTGGCTCGGATAATTTGAAGATGCCTTGTTTGAAGACAAGCTTTGAGTCTGAGGCTCCCATACCTTCGATCCGTCTCAGCAGTTGACGACCTAGCTTAGCCGACAAGCTGCATGTCCTCGTGTAGCTTGGTATGTCTATAAGGCCACACTATCGCCGTGCAGAACGTTGATCTGGGGTACCTAATGTCGCCCGGTAGGGCTGGCGTCCGGCGTCTTGGCACTGCTTTAGTGGACGATCCAGTGTGTCACAAGTCTTCAGCTAAAACTTCACTTGGTGTTGTACGCGTACATTAGGTGCAAAAGCGAACGTGCCGAGCAGAGTCAACTTGCGATGCCGAGCTTGCGAAACTTATTCGGCCTGGCATTTTCTCAATAGTCACGTCGAATGAAGGCAACAAGGACTACAGAGTCTATGTCCATTTCATGTATACATGCTACGACCATTTGGACTGTTTCTCCCCTTTTCGTAGAGCCATCTGCTGTTCAGTCCAACACTTGTCCCTCTGGCGGTTGATGGACTAGGTGTACTAGGTGCTCCCCAGATGCCAAGATCTTTGCCGTTACTGGGGCCCAATGGTGATGGTGAACCATAGCTGTTTCTCCTCGAACTATCTCGACCACTCCCAACAGCTTTGTGCCACAGGGGACTGGGAGAAGGGGAAAACGGCGAGTCGCTCAGCTGTCTCGAAGTACCAGGGCTACCTTTCCTTGAACCTGGCGAGCTTCCATTGCTACTTGCCCGGCTCAATGGGGAGCTGTTCCGCGGAGTTGGCGACGGTGAATATCGGGGCGGCGTAATATACTGAGTTCCTGGGATAGGTGATGATGTCGTACTAGGGTCGAGCCCCAGAAGCCCTCGTTGTGTCGGGGTCAAGAGTATATCCGAAAGTTCGTCCTTCGATCTCACTGCTGGTAAGGCTGCGAGAATGATGTTGTATATCAACAGGCAGCTTATCAGGAGACGCGCATGGGGCATGTATTGCTGAGCGCTGGTAGGTACAATGATGCTAAACCAGCCACATAAGCGTGTCGTCAGCGGACGTAGCTGCGTGATGCTAACACAGAACTCACCCTATCCCGAAATTGGTGCTGACGAGCCATATCAGTAACAAGGCCCCGCCATTCCAAGTAACCTGTCGAATGCTACGATCATCGAAATTGTTCGCATTCTGTCTCCTTGCTATCTCATCGAACTTTGGATGTCGCCATTTACCCGGTGAGGGCGTTAATACTGAGGCTTGCGATAATTGTTTTGTTGGAGTTGCGTAGCCGTTTGGGGTCGCCATAGCTCGGTTATAGTTCTTCGATATATCAACGAAGCGTTCCTGGCGAAGGATTCCGATGTTCAAAACTATTCTCAATTGGGTTAGTATTTGGTTACTTGCTCACTGAGCATTGCCGAAGAATAAGGACAATACTGCAACACAAGCATGATAAGTCGGTTCATGATCGCTATGAAGTAAAGAGGTTTGATGCGTTAAAGAACCCGTGTAGCGCGCCATTGTTGCCCGACTAAGGCTGAGGGTCGGCCCGACGGCCCAGGTAGCCGCTTTGGGTACTTTTACTCCACGTCCAACGGTCAGCCTCAGGCTACATTACATCAATTTTCAGTCCACAAGTGGTTCAATCAGCGATGGCTAGCTCTTTATCAATCCTCCAGCGGTTCGATGCTCAGCTCGAAGCTCTCTTTGGCGGTTGGAACCTCTATACCACCTTGATATGCGGGGTCCTCGTGCTCTTCGTAGCATATCCTCTTTTCTATTCTCGTGAACCTGATTTGCATCCTTTCTTCCTCGCCCGTCAGTCTTCGCCTTCATACGTACGGCAGCCGGGCGAATCAGCAACATACCGCTCCTTAGACACTCCGCACGGGTATCCGCTCAGGAGTGGATTGAACGTGAAGGATCCGGGAGCTCCTAAATGGACTAGTGGAAGAGATGGGAATCTCAAAGACATTTGGCAGCAGGCTGCAAAAGGTCCTATCTCTCCTGATGGGAGCAAGGCTGGAGAAACGGGGAAACTCCTCACCGTTTTGGGAACAGAAGAATTGATCACACACGACTGGGATAGACTCACGAAAGACTTGCATGCTGTAGGTCATCACCTCCGTAATCACGGAGGCAAGCGTGTCGCCATCTACCTTCCAAATTCTGTCGAGATGGTTGTTACGCTTTTTGGTAGGTTTTCCGGTTGCGGCATGCTGCCGAGTGGCTAAACATATGATCCAGCTTCTGCATTCTATGGTCTTACACCCATCCTGCTGCCATATGAGGACAACACCACACTCGGTGTCGATATGCTTCGAGAGTATAATGCGGACTGTCTTGTCGCTGCAGCAGGCTCAGTCTCGTTGGAGAAAGTACTGAGCCAGTACTCTGGCCTGCAACAAGTTGTCTGGGTCGCAGAGCGCAGCAGCCGCCACATGGAATGGAACCAAGTTCCCGAAGGCGTCGGTGGCAAAGCTGAGATTGCCGTATGGCATGAGATCATTGACGAGAAGGGAGATCCTCGCGTCTCCGATGCACCCGCCAGTATGCCGGGAGAAGAACTGCCGAGTATAGTCATTGTGTCCAAAAGACCAGATTCGTCTGATTACAACATGGTCGCGTTCACTCAAAAGGTTATCGAACTCTTGTTCCTTGATGCTATCTGAAATGCTTACAAAAGTCTCAGAATCTTGCTGCCGCTGTAGCCGCCCAGCTTTTCGCGCTCCCCAAGGCTCAACGACTCGGGCTCCAGGATACTGTCTCACTACTCGCTCCACTGACTGACCAATATGCGCTTGTGGTTGCACTGACAGCCCTATTCTCCAATTCTTCTTTGGCTTTGACGTCTGTCGCTGGTCCAGAAGCGGCGTACCTTGCTGCCTTCAGAGGGATAACGCCAACGGTGATAGTCGCGACATCGCCAACCCTCAAAAGACTCTGTGATGCACGGACAGGCGCTTCCACAAGACTATCTGAGAAGGTGGACTTCTGGAACAGGGCCAGGACACTAGCTGCAGGCAGCATGCCCAAGGCAAAGGTGTCCGGATCTCCCCGCCTAATATTTGCCTATGACCCCTCGATCAAATACTCAGCACCGTTGACATCTGCGCAGATGTTCGATCTGAAGGTCTTGACGGGCGCGCGCGTAGCGTATGCATTCACGGATCACACTGTTGCAGGCGCTATCAGCCAGACGAACGTCTACGATTACGGTCATTCTGTTGAGCATGGCGACCGACCATCACATTTCGGCCCACCAGTGAGCTGCATCGAGCTGAAGCTGATCGATTCACCTGACCGGAAGGTGACCGACGATAGCAGCTCAGCAGGATGGCTAGTTGTCGAAGGTCCTGCCGTGGTCGACGGGAAAACGGTTGTTAAATCTCCCATGACGATGACAGAGAAGAACACGTTGTCCTACGCTTTGTAGACAGCCCTATCTAAGCTAATGGCAGGAAGGTTGCAAAGACGGCGTGGCACCTTTCCAATACCTGAATCTGCTCCTAATCTACCCAAAGTCATCCCCAAGCCGTCCCCTTCGAATAAAGATATTCATGAGCTACTTCTTTCTCGTGACACAATTATAAGACTTAGGTGGCGAAAATGGCGTTCCACGCGTATACCATGTGCTTGCACGCGCCATACTGGGAACACTTTTCAATGTGTTGTTGTGGGAATTAATTCACCGAGGCGGCAGAGTTACTGGGCGGTACAGAGGACTTGCTTCCCTTGCCTCAAATACCACATTCCACCCACAGTAGCGCCCTGGAGAATTGAGGCTACGGCAAGATTTAGTGTGAGTGACAGCAGTGGCGCTGGCTCGTGAAGCAACTCGTTACCATGCACAACCATTACAGACACGTCTGTTACCAAGCATAAATCTCAAAATTTCTTACTTTGCAGTTGTCAATTGTATATCTTTGATCTTGTCCGCAGTTGGCAAGCAGCCAGAAAGCGTCCTTCTACGGACAGGACTGGGTGTTGGTGGATCCACTAAACCGTATACTCGGCATAACGTCTATCTTCGACAACTCTACTTTATTCACTACATTTTGCCACCATCTTCAAAAGTTCCTGAGCGCCCCAACTGGAGGACCACTGACGAAAGCCCATCTAAGCTATCAGGGTACAGCCTGCCACCCTCGATGGCTTTTCCAATGCAGAAAAAGCCACTGCCCTTCCTAGATCTGCCGGCCGAGATAAGGAATCAGATTTATCGAGAGGTGCTCATCAGTTCGAGGAAGTTTACAGTCTCCCGTCATACATGGTTCTCGATATCCAACGCCGGTCTTCTCTGTGCCAGCAAGCAGATACACTCAGAGGCATCATGTTTCTTTTACAAGAACAATATCTTCTGGTTTTCGCAACACTTGTTCCATGGCGATCCAGTCATCGAAATGCTGCAAAACGTATATTCGTTGCCATCTGCAAGGTTAATGACCTTGAAGAAACTCGTGATCGACATCCCGGTACGTATTGCTCCTGAGCATCATATTAAGGCATGATACGGGCAATAGTGATCAGAATTCTTACACCAACTCCTTAGATTTACAGCGTTCGGTATATCCGTCTTAGGAGCAAGGTGACCCAGAACGTCGAGATGCTAAGCAACTTTGTTGCTACACACAATGGACCTGGCCTCAAGATCAGCATCGATCTCGGAGTCGGTGATCGCGAAGACGACACTCCCATCATCCCCCTACATTACATGTCCGTCATCTCTCCCCTGGGCGAGTTGAGGGAGAAAATCATCAAAGAGAAAGGCGAGTTGGAGATCATCGTCCGCACGCCCGTGTCATACTTCGGATACTGGTTACACTTCCTGGTAAGCTCCTTACTTTAACCACCAACCTTTCTCAAGATCAATAAGCACCATCACTGACGAGTAGCCCAGCCCATCAGCTTCGACCACAGTTGGTTTCTCGTATCAGAATGGCGCTCGGACCGTGAGCACATGCGGGAATTGTGCGCCATGACCTGCTTCCAGCTCCAGTACGGCGTCCCAGGTTGCGGAAACCATTTTGTCGTAGACACCGACGCGCACTCATACACGTTCACGCTTCGGCGCGATGCTCCGTCGGTATTTCTGCCGACTGAATCCTTGAATAGCGGTGTCTTTTGAGGTGGGAACCACATTATAGCTCGCCTGAAAGACAGAGGATAAGACTGCGCGAATGGGTTAAATATTGATCTTTCCTTGATGGAGATCCTTATTGACGGAATCGCGGTTCATTTTGGCATCCTATACCATGCATGTCGAAGAGTCAAAAATCGGGACGGACAGCGGGCTTGCTGACATGGGCAGGTCTTAACGGGTTATAGACCATCAAAGGAGGGCCTGATTGCTGAATGGATGCTGGGAAAATTTTCACTATTTCTTTTATTCTTTGCGTGTCGGGGCTAGCAAGGCTCGATATCGAGCGGCAGCAGTATGAACATAGCACAACCTCTTACGAGAAGCCTTCCAACATCAATTGCTCATACATCTTCAAACCCCTCCTAATCCCCTTCTCCGGCGCATTCTCTGCAACCATCTCCCGCGCCTTGTTCAACACCGGCTCCAAGTCCTTCTCCACTTTGTCTCCCAGCTCTTTCCCAAGCCGTGACTCCTCCCATAGCACCCGTCTTGCCAACACCATCCCATGCCACACCGGCGCCCACCTCAAAAGCTTCTGGTTTGCATCGCTCCAATCTCCCTCCAGCAGCTCCATATCCCCCCTTGCCCAAACACCCAACAATCTCTCCACCCACCCTTCCAATTCCCCCTTCCGATCCCCTCCCCCCTTAACCATCCTCGACGCCTCCATCTCCACCATCACCCCCACCACCTCCGGCGCCTTCCTCATATCCAGCCCCCCCT
>JAABUJ010003881.1_pt1 | contig 16289 bp, 12 predicted proteins | sample 5559131 | NCBI WGS metagenome assembly JAABUJ01 (sample SAMN10711875, study PRJNA513366) | rock metagenome | isolation source: Antarctica rocks | place: Antarctica: Victoria Land, Mt New Zealand nord | collected 2016-01-07 | reverse complement strand
TACCAGGCCCCGAAACACATCAACATTTTCGTCGGCCACGACTTCGGCAACAGTTCCGATTGTTCCATCGGTTCCCTGCACCGTCATTCCTGGCTCAATCAGCATGTAGCTTCCTTGCTCCATTCTCCGACTGCCTTTCTGCGCGTTTTGTTCCCGTACCAACTATTTACTGCAAGCCGAATTGCTGCAAGCCAAAAGTGTTTTTTTGCGCTTGACAGCAATCACTAAAGCGAGCGGCAGGCCGGCAGCCAGCAAAGCAAGAGTGCTTGCCTCAGGAACGCTCGGGCCGGGAGGAATAGGCAATGGCGTGGAGTTGCTGCTATGCCCGCCGTGAATGCCGATCAAGGCGGCAGGCAGCAAAAACGGCAGCAGCGAGCCGCCTCCTCCATGCACCAGGACAGGTGCAGATGCCGACACAAGGCTAGCAGGCACGGCGGGCTGGTAAATCGGAGCGGGAATATCGGAAGGCACCAGGATATTTGCCTGCTCGGCGGGAAGCAGCTCTTCAATAGACGGCGACACTTTCTGCACAGGCTGCTGGGTCAGGTTCTTGACCTGCACATCAGGCAGAAACTTGGACAGCGGATTGCCGCAAACCCACTTCATGACCGGCTCACCGTTGCGCAGCGCAAACACTTTAGTCCCGCGCCGAAACGTCTGCTTGACCGGATAAAACTTGCCCGACCGATGCATGCAGTAGACCGTGTAGCGGCCTGTCCGAGGAACATAGCTTTCCACCAGGTTGGCGCGCATGTAGCTGACAACGCGGCTTTCAGGAATCTGAAAGTGGCGCGCGAACCGCTGCCGCACGGCAGGGTTGTCGGAGACTTGCTGGATCAGCTGTTCAACGCTATAAACTTTGTACTGAAGGTACGAGTCTTTGGGCGTTGAGATATGATGCGTCCCCGCCAGACGGCCCGAGGCGGCGCTGCGATGATGCGCCGCCGATACGGGAGCAGCCAGGGCTGCCAGCGAAACGCCGACCAGCCCGCAGACAGCAAAGCGAAAGAATGTTGGTTTTTGAAGCATAGCGATTGTTACCGTGAAAGTCCTAAGGCCGAGAAAGTGACGGACGAACCACTCAGGAATGTTCAGCGCCTAATGTTTAGCGCCTAAGGAATATTCAGCACCGCGCGGATTGGCTCGGCAGGCTGTCCTGCTTTGTTGATACCCCACACCCACAAATTGACCGTTCCTGTTCCTAGCCCTGTGCCGGCGGAGTTGAGCTTTTCAATGCGCACTTGGTAGCGCGTCATGTCAAAGGCGCTGGGCGAAACATAGTCCACCTGGTCGCCTCTGACCAGAGCATAAGCGAATTGTGTGGCGCTGCTGCCCGACACCGGCTTGATTGAAAGCAGGTATGGCTCGTTGACGGTCAGGTTTGACCCAGCAACCATGGTTCCCGCATTGCTTTGTGCCGATGCTCCTGCCGAGGCGGAACGGGCATAAATCGTCACCTGGGCATTGGTGTCCAGGGTTTGCCCTTTGAGAAAGTCCAGGGTGGGCGGCGTGTTTGCCGCAGCGGCGTTGTTTTCGCCCGGCAATGGCAGGGTGGATACTTGCCCATTGCTTTGCTGCTGCCGAAAGCCTGCCACTTTTTGCGTGGCGGGCTGCGGCACAAACTGCCCGGCTAGCTGGCTGGCGACATAAAACATTAGTGTCTGCGTTGTTGCCTGCGGATGAGCGCCCGTGGACTGCGCCCACACTTCCACCATGTGATGCCCCGGCCCCAGCTTGGTCGTGTCCAGTGTTGTCTTCCAGGGCGCGGCGGCGAGGTCGGCGATCTTTGTATTATCCACGCGGACGATAATTTCCTTTAGTTCCGCGCCGCCCGTCGCCGCAAACACGTTCAGCTTGACTTTATCGCCCTGCACCACCGGCAAAGTGTTTGTCCAAAGCGATAGGCCACTAGTTGTATTGTACATGCGCGGGGTTGCGCCGTCGGGCAGCAGCACTTCCGGCACCAGGGAAACGCCAGGCGCATACGAAACCGATGACTTCGCCGCCAGGGCTACCGGGGCATGCAATCCTAAGCCCATCATCACGCAAAGCGTCGTCGAAACCATGTTTCGGCGAGGCTGCAACAAAGTGTTCATAACGAAATGCCTCCTTGACGGCCTGCAAAGCAAGCGGTAGCAGCAAGAATAAAACCAGCAATAACTAAATAAGAGCGGGCGAACTGAATAAGTAAAGCCTAGTGTACCAGTAAGTAGAGCAGTGTACCCGACAAACTGCGCACCGAAACCCTGTCAATTGTACCATCTTTTTGCCGAGCGAGCAACCGCCCCGATTGACACATTTTTCATTCGCGCGTATAATAATGATTGGCGTCAGGAGAGGTGCCGGAGTGGTCATAACGGAACTGTCTTGAAAACAGTCGGAGGGGCAACTCTCCCGTGGGTTCGAATCCCACCTTCTCCGCCACTTAGTGTTTGACAACTGCATAAGTTATGCCAACAGACACAAAAATGGCCCCAATGTTTCAGCAAACATTGGGGCTTTTGTTATTTCGGGGACAATGTGGCCTTTTTGTTTGGATGCAGGGCTGATGAATTCTCGTCAAATTGCCATAATAAAGGAAACAGCCGCAGTTGACCTTTGCTTGATATGGAAAGCGACAGCGCGAGGCTGCACGACATGGGAGCCGTGAAACATGCCGCCGGAGGCCACTTAAAAGGCACGACCACTCGGAACATTCGCGTTTCATTGATTATCAGGAGGAACCATATCATGTCTGTTGAGCAAAAAGAACCGGCTTTGTTGAGATTTCATTTAACGGACGGCACGCGCATTGAAATCCGCCATACGTGCCCGCTGACCATGGAAGACGCCCACAAGGAAAGCTGCCGGTGGGCCGAGCGCCTGGAGCTGCTCCTGCCGCGAGGCGAGATGTTTGGCGAAGCCACTCTTGCCGCCGCGTAAATGGAGGCGCAGTGCGAGACAAACCCTCCGCCTCGGCCCGCTTTCAACACCTAAGCCGAGATACTTAAAGGACGCAGCCCCGAACGGGCCGCGTCCTTTTTGCTTTTGTTCCACCCTGCGAAGCAGTGCTGACATGGTATCTACCCAGTGTTTTACCAGCATAGCCCCGGCGTTTCAAAGGCGTACCAAGCCATAACCAACGGCGGAAGAAATCGTTGCGTCGTTGGTAGGGGCTGGGCACGGGCTGGCAATTCCAGAAGCACGGGCTTGGGGCGGCCTGACGAACAAGCGGCACAAGGCGCATATCTCTTTTTACTGGCGGGGCGGAAATAAAGAACAAACCGGGAACAATATGCTTTGCCCAGGCATCGGAACTAGAAACAATGGGTGTTTGTTCTTAAAGAAAGAAGACACGGAAAGCAAAGCGGGCGGCGAAACTGGGGGAACAATCTTTTGCCGCGCGGGCGTATAGGCAGGAAAGGACGGGGCCAATGGCTGAATGGGTGGAAAACGGGGCGGCTAATCCGCTGGCCGCACTGGCGGGGACGCCAACTGTCGGGGAGCGTCGGGCGGAGTTTGACCGCTTGGTGCTGCGTTACCATAAGCAGGCGTATAATATCGCGTATCGCATGACAGGCAATCACGCGGATGCGGAGGATTTGACGCAGGAAGCGTTTGTGCGGGCATTCCGGTTTTTCGGCAACTACCGGCGCGACTGGCCGTTTGACAACTGGCTGTATAAAATCATGTCCAACTTGTTTGTGGACAGCCTGCGGCGCAAACCCAAGGCGCGCGCGCAGTCGCTGGATCAGCCGCTGGATTTGGGGGGGCGTTCGGAAGATGTGTATTTAGAAATCCCGGATGTGCAGTCAAACCCTGAGCGCATGGTGATGTCGCATGAATTGGACGAGAACATCCAGCGCGCGCTGTCGGCTTTGCCGCAGGACTTCCGCATGACAGTGATCTTGGCGGATATTGAAGGCATGTCTTACGAGGAAATCAGCGAGGCGATGCGCTGTTCGCTGGGGACAGTGCGTTCGCGGCTGCACCGGGGGCGCAAGCTGCTGCGGAGCAAGATTGCTTTGTTTCAGCAGGAGGAAGCGCTGGCGGCAGCAATATAAAGTGATGATGTGGCCCTGTGATGATGTGGCCCTGTATGGTTGTCTAGAATAGAAAAACGGGCCGCGTGCTTTGAGGAGTGTTTGCTTGAGGAGTGTTTGTTTGTGAATTGCCGATCTGCTCAGCAGTTGATTTCGCCTTATTTAGACCAGCAATTGACCGGCGCGGAAATGCTGGCGATGCAGGAGCACCTGAAGCAGTGCGCGTCTTGTGCGGCGGAACACAGGCAGGTGTGCGAAGTGCGTCTTCTGCTGCGTTCGCTGTCGCCGGTCGCGCCGGACACGCCGCTGGAGCCGAAGATTACACAGTGGGTCACTTCGGCACCGGGAGGCGGGAGGTTTGGAGCGCGCGCTTTGCGGTTTGGCGCGATGGCGGAAAGCGTGTCGCGTCCGCAGCGCGGGCGAAGGCTGGCAGGGGCGCTGGCGCTGGCGTGCGCGGCTTTGCTGATGCTGGCAGCGCCGTTTGCGCCGTCTACGGGGGATGCCGCAAGGTCGGTGGCCGCAGGGCAGCCCAACGTGATGGAGGCGGATTTGGCGGCGGGAAGCGTGCCGCCGCTGCTGTCGCACCTGGACACCGGGGCCGAGGCGGGGCATCCGCTGTTTGGCGGGGCGGGCAATGCGCAGGCATGGGGACGCGCTCCCCGCGAAGCAGGCGCGAATTTGTCGCAGGCAGGCGCTTCAGTGACTTTGTCGGGGTGGAGCGCTGCCCCTCTGGATGATGAAGCGGTGGGAGGCTATGCCGCCGCAGACGCTGCCTTTTCCGACGGCAGCAGGCATTAGCGCGAGGGCATGAAGCTTTTTCTCACATTGGGGCGAGGGTTGAGGCTATTTGGCACACTGCTGGCCCTGGTGCTTTGCGCAGCCCCCGCGTCGGCAGCGGGAGATGCGTTTGCCCTGGTGGCGCGGGCGATGCAGGCCAAAGAGTCTGGAACTTATCAAGGACGGCAGACAATCATCTGGAGCATGCCCGCTGCGCAGGGCGGGGGCATGGTGGAGATTGTGGCATCGGCGGCGCATCGCGGCATGCGCTCGCGCTTGACTTACTTGTTTCCGCCGGATGCCGCAGGGCGTGTGATAACGGACGACGGCGCGCAAACAGCGCTGTATGAGCCGCAGCGGCGTCGTGTTCTGATCGGCCCTTCGGTTGTGAAGGAGGCGCAGGCAGACCGGCAGGCGATGCTGAGTTTGATGCGCCGCAATTATACTTGCACAGTGATGCGGCGGGAGCGGCTGAGTGGACGCCCGTGCGCAGTCGTGGCAATTCGTCCGCGCCGGCAGGATGGGCCGTACAAACTCTGCTGGATTGACCAAACCTGTCCTTTTGTGCTGCGTTTGGAAGAGTACGACCGCGCAGGCTGCCGCCGGTATGTGTCGGCCTATGACAGCATTTCTTTTCCCCACGCACTGTCTGACGGCCTTCTGAGCCTGCCGCCCGCTGCGCACGGTGCGCAGCGCCGGGTGGTTCGGCAAACGCTGGTTGCCGCCTCCCCCACCCCTTCGGCATTGTGGAGCAAAGCGGGATTTGTGGGTCGTCTCCCGGCGTGGCTGCCTTGCGGCTATTCTTTGCTGCGGCTGTCTCTGCTCGCACCTGCCCCGAACGGGCCGCCGCTGGTGGAGATGCGGTGCAGCGATGGCCTGCAAACACTGACGATTACCGAAGTGAAAGCGGCGGCGTCCGCCCCGCCCCTGGCAACGCTCAACGCGGCCCTGGCGCATTACGGGCAGCAGGCCTGGCTTGCGGACTGCCGGGGCGTGCGCATCATGGTGCGCGGCGACCTGTCGCTGCCGCCGGAAGTGGGGGCGGAAATGGCGCATGCGCTGGCGTCCGGCACGGAGCAAAACTTAGCGCGGGCGTTTGGGCATCAGTTTGGGCTGGGAGTAAGCAAAGAGATGGAAGCGCGGCGGCGGACGGGCTGGAGCTACTGCGAGATGGTTTCGGCGGCCTTGTTTCTCCGGCAGCACCCGGCGGCAAACAAGGCATTCCACGCGCTTTTGGGTAAACAGCAATCGTGGCCCGCAATGGCGCGCAGGCTGCACGCCGACGCCGATGAATTAGACGCGCAGGCACGAACCTGGATTGCCGCTTCATGGCAATGATATATTGCGGGGACTTGTATCTCGCTGGTTTCTTGTATCTCGCTGGTTTGAAGAAAAAAGAACAATGACACCTCAAAGCCGCATGGGAAAGACAGCAGCCTGGAAGGCGGGGCTAGTGCTGGGAGTTTTGGGGGCGGGAGGGACAGCCTTCGGAGATGCGCCGGCCCCGCTCGCCCGCCCGTCAAGCACCGTTACTGCGACGCCGCCGACAACGGCGCAGCAGAAGTCTTTGCTGAAACAGGTACAGGATGCCTTCACGCAAATTGCGCGAACAGTGGAGCCGACTGTTGTTAACATCAAGTCGGTGCGTTCCATTACCCCATCGGCCTTGAGCGACGGCAGTCCCGACGGACTGAGCCTGCCACCCTCAAGTGGGCATGGCAGGAGCAAATTGCCCCAGTTGCCTCGCCGCCTGGAAGCAACCGGCTCGGGCGTAATCGTGCGCCCGGACGGCTATATTTTAACCAATGACCATGTGGTCGAAGGCGCAAACGGTGGCATGGTTACAGTCACGCTTTTTGATGGGCGTGAGTTTCAGGGCAAAGTCTACCCCGACTACAAAAGCGACCTGGCGATTGTCAAGATTGATCCAGGCCAAACGCCGCTGCCGGTGGCGCAGTTTGGCGGATCAGGCCCGGTTGTTGCGGGGCAGTGGGCGATTGCGGTCGGCAGCCCCTTTGACCTGCAAAACACGGTCACTGTGGGCGTCATCAGCGCTGTCAACCGGCACCAGCAGATCAATGGCGAAGGGTCGTCCCGCTATTACCCAGACCTGATCCAGACCGATGCTGCAATCAACCCCGGCAACTCAGGCGGGCCGTTGTTTGACATTGACGGCAAAGTGGTCGGCATCAATGTTGCCATCGAGTCGCCTGTTGAAGGCAGTGCAGGCGTCGGCTTTGCTATCCCTGTCGCGATTGCTCAGCAAGTGGCAAGCGATTTGATTTCTCAGGGTAAAGTGGTGCGTGGCTACCTTGGCCTAACCCCGGAAGACCTGACGCCTGCGCTAGAAACGCAGTTTGGGCGCACAGACGGCGCTTTTGTGCGGGATGTCTTAGTGGCAAGCCCCGCAGGAAAAGCAGGCCTCCAGGCCTCAGACATTGTGACCGGCTATAACGGCAAGCCGGTCCACAGCGAACTGGACTTGCGGCAGGCAATTGCCGCCAGTCGTCCCGGCGAGAAGGTGGCAATTCGTTACGTGCGTAGCGGGCAGGCCAATGTGGCAACGGCCACCATCAGCCCGCCTCCCGCCTTAGCCGGGGATGCTGCGGCGGGGCAGCTAGCGCCTGCCCCAACCCGCCTGCACCTAGGCATCACGGTGCGTGCGCTGACTACGCACGATAAGTTGACCCTAAACCTGCCGCCGACCACAGTAGGCGTGATTGTCGCTTCCGTGAGTGCAGGCAGCGCTGGCGAAATCAATGGCTTGATGCCAGGCATGGTAATCCAGCGCGTCAACCAGACGGCGGTCAGCACCAAGCAGTTGTTTGAAAATAGTGTTGCTCATCTCAGCCAAGCCGCAGTGACGTTGGTTATTTTGACGACAAACCCCACAGACAACCAAGTTTATCAGAGTGCGAGGACGATTGCGCTGTAACTAATTTTCCATGTACCCCTTGACATAAGCATAATTCAAGAGGTATATTGTATTTGTGTCGCGGGGTAGAGCAGTCCGGTAGCTCGTCGGGCTCATAACCCGGAGGTCGTTGGTTCAAGTCCAACCCCCGCTCCCAACGTGGAATTAACTAACACATCATCAGATGTAGAGGGGCTTCCAAAAGGTGCGGTATCAGCCGAAAACAACAATCGGCAGATACCGCGCTCTTTTTCTGTCATATCTACCCGCTCAACGAGCAAAGGCATAAGCCGCCCGCGTTCTTCTTCCGTCGCGTATCGCCATAGCCGAAGGAACCGACCCCACAACGCTTGAACTTCCTCGACATCAGGCCGCTGTAAGTGCGTCTCGGCCTTCGCAAACTCAAGTTTTCGGCCTTCCTCAACCAGCCGCGCCCGCTCATCCTCTAGTTCCTGCAAGCGGCTGATGAGGCTACGAACGCCCGCCCCACCCGCCTCCATGATGCCCATCAGGTTCTTAATCTTCTTGTCAATCTCGCGCGTAAGGCGGGCAATGGCAGTCAATTCGCCGTCGGTCTTCTCAGCCGCCGGAACCTGCTTGACGGCTTCCCGTATCAGTTCTCTGAGCCGCGTCGGGTGTTCCACCCCGCGCCGGATTTCCTCTAAGACGACCTCATGTAGACTATCCGCGTTGACGCGCTTGACCGGGCAGGGCTTCTGACGGCGGGTATCGGAAAGGCACTCATAATACACCACGCGGCTTCGCGCGCCATGATGCCCCGCCGGGGTCAGCCGATTGCCACAAGCGGCACAATAGACACAGCCGCGAAGGTAGAAGGGTAGAGACCCCTTCGCCCGGTCTCGCCGCGCCTGACGGGGCCGAGAGGCGATAATATCTTGAACAGCCTCCCATGTCTCACGGCTGACAATCGGCGGGTGAGCCACCTCGTTACGCCATGCACCGAAAGCCTGAACGCCGGTATAAGTCTCGCGCTGTAGCAGATTGATGGTCGTGTTCAGCGTCCATCGTCTGTCAGAGATGCCATTGAGGTATTCCTGTGTGCGGGTGAAGGACGATGTAGAGAGGAACAGCACGAAAGCCGCCGCGACAAAAGGGGCTTGCTCCGGGTTGGGAACAAGTCGCTTGGGTGGGGCTTTCGTGCTGGCTGATACGGGGCCGTCGCTCACAGTCTCAGTCAGGTAGGCGAAAGGCGTGATGCCGCCTGTGTGAAAGCCCTGCTTCACCATGCTTTGCTGCTTCGTCTTTGTCCATTGGGACACCATGCGCGGGTACAGCCCGTCCATCATCGTGGTCGTGCTTTTCGTGATGTATCCGGCGAGGCTGTCATCATAGGTCTCTCGCGCCATGACTACCCGGACACCGAGTTTGCTGAGTTCATGCTCAGCAATCACAAAAGCATTTCCGCGTCCGAGACGGCTCATGTAGGAGATAGACACTGCATCAAACTTTCCTGCCTGAGCATCAGCCAACAGAGCCTTATAGCCGGGCCGGTTCAAGTTCGTGCCGCTTTTACTCAGCGGTCACGGTTCCCCCAAGCGAGGCGACATACTGAGCGGTAATCGACCGCTGAGCGTCAATCGTCGTAAAGTCACCCTGCGCTTGGTCATCGGAACTGCATCGGGCATAAGTCACGTAGCGGGTCGGGCCGCTCAATTTCTTAGGCATCTTTTTTCTCCATCGCGGGTCGACCGACAGGGCGTGTGCCGCCGGACGCTTTCCATTTGTTCAATCCAGCGTATGAGCCTCGCCACTGCCCGCCCGCCCGGTACATGAAGGGCAAGCTGCGCTGTCTGCAAAGCCGCCGAACGCTTTCCGCGTGAATGCCGAGCAATTCGGCCACCTGCTGAACATTCAAGTCTTTTATCAACGGTTGTTCCCTCGATGACTACTTCGACTTGGTCCAGACAGCTAACTTGGAAATGATGCGCTTGGCCCCTGGGTTCGACCCGGATGGCGGCGTGCGCTTTCAGACCTTTTTGTGGCCGCGCATTCTGAAAACGCTGGGGCGGATTTTGGCGGGCGAAGAGGGGCCAATCCCGATTCCGCGCTACATCTTGGACACGCTGCCCAAGTTCTCCGAGCGCCATGCTGCCGCTGAAGATCAACTTACCCGCCAGCTTAAGCGGCTGCCGTTCGAGGCTGAAATCACAGAGCGCCTGGCCGCAGAATACCAGGTGCCGCCGGAGAATATCGCCCGCGTCCTCTTCATTCGGGACGCCATGCTGTCATGGGATGTGCTGGTTGCCGAACTGCATGATGCCGAACACGACGCAGTTGAGGATGAGTGGAAGACCGAGGCGGCACCCTCGGCTGTTGCGTTGATGATCAACGGCCATCATAGCCAGGCTCTCTCGGAAGCCGCTGTAAACATGGCACGAAGAGAGCAGATTGAGATTTTGCTCGGCAACCTGACCTCGCGTGAGCGGAATGTCATCTGGATGCGTTACGGGTTGGATGATGGGTTTATGCATACTCTGGAAGAAGTCGGCCAGCGTTTCGCGGTTACCCGCGAGGGTGTCCGCCAGATTGAACTGCGTGCCCTCAAAAAACTACGACGCATGGGACCGGTCACCGTCAACGAGAAGTGCGAGTTAGTCGCTACGCCCCCGCTCAAACAGCCCCGCATCAAACAGGCCGACGACGACGCAGAGGATTTCGCCGACGCAGACGATACCATATAAGGGAATACGCATGATTATTGACATAGCAACCCTGCGCCCGTTTTTGAAGCAATTCGAGTTCAAGAAACTCTTCAACCAACTTGGCTGGAACAAGTTTGACCAAGCCCTGTCTCTTGAAGTCAGCGGACATTCCTACCATTTACAGGGCGTAGCCGAGCAGCGGGGCGTCCAAATCTTTGTTTGTTCGCCCGATGCGGCAGGCAAGATACCGGAACACGGGCTGCGGCGCAAGATTGATGTGGAACTATCCAAACTGGCGCAGGAGCACTTGCTGATCTTCGCGGACATGAAGAAGACGACCCAGGTTTGGCAATGGCTTTCGCGGGAAGCGGGCCGAACGACGGTGCTGCGCCAGCAAACTTACTATGCCAGCACAAGCGGCGATGCTCTCCTGCAAAAGCTGAACCACATTACTTTCCCGCTCTCTGCCGAAGAGAGCCTGACGCTGACGGGTGTCGTGCGCCAACTCAAGGACGCTTTTGATCGCGAGAGGGTCGCAAGGACGTTTTATGACCGCTTCAAGGTCGAGCACGACGCGTTTCTGAAGTTCATCGCGCACATTCCCGATGCTGAATTCCAACGCTGGTATGCGTCGGTGATGATCAACCGTTTGATGTTCCTGTACTTTATCCAGGGCAAGGGCTTTCTGGACAGCAATTCTGACTACCTGAAATCTAAGCTGGGCGGCAGCCAAGGCTATTACTACCGCGACTTCCTGTGCCCGCTCTTCTTCGAGGGCCTTGCGAAGCGCGAGGCCGAGCGCCCGCCCGCCGCCAGGACGCTTTTGGGCCGTGTCCCCTATTTGAACGGCGGCCTATTCGCCAAGCACCAAATCGAGGAGCGGTACGGCGAGAAAATTACAATCCCCGATGAGGCATTCGAGCGTCTGTATAAGTTCTTCCAGGAATTTGACTGGACGCTGGACGAGCGGCCCATCCGCAGCGGCAAAGAAATTAACCCCAATGTTCTGGGCTACATCTTCGAGAAATACATCAATCAAAAGCAAATGGGGGCGTATTACACCAAAGAAGACATCACGGAATATATCGGCAAGAACACGATCCTGCTGTTTTTATTCGACCAGGCCCGCCGTGACTGCCGCGTCGCGTTCGAGGGTGAGCACACGCTTTGGGAACTGCTGGCAGCCGACCCCGATGCCTATATCTATCCTGCCGTCCGCCACGGCGTGGACCTGCCGCTGCCTGAGAACATCGCACGGGGCGTGGACAGTGTCCCGGGGCGGGGCGATTGGAACCAGCCCGCGCCGCCTGAGTACGGCTTGCCCAGGGAAATCTGGCGCGAGACCGTTGCCCGCCGCGAGCGCTGCGCCGCGGTGCGAGACAAACTTTCGAGCGGCGCGGTGCAAAACATCAATGACTTTGTCACCCTCAACTTGAACATTCGCCAGTTTGCACTGGACGCACTGACGACCTGGGAGGGTGCCGACCTCGTCCGTGCTTTCTGGGACGCCATCAGGCACATCACCGTCTTGGACCCAACCTGCGGCTCTGGCGCGTTTTTGTTTGCGGCGCTGGAAATCCTGGAACCGCTGTACGAAGCGTGCCTGGACCGCATGGGCGGCTTCGTTGCCGACGCCGACCAGTTTGGCCGCGCCAAAGATCACCAGGCGTTCCGGGACACGCTGAAGGAAGTTGCCAAGCACCCGAACCGGGATTATTTCGTGTTCAAGCGCATCATCGTCAATAACCTGTATGGCGTCGACATCATGGAGGAAGCCACCGAAATCTGCAAGCTGCGCCTGTTCCTGAAACTGGCCGCACAGGTGGAACCGGACTCCAATAAAGACAACTTCGGCATCGAGCCGCTGCCTGACATTGACTTCAACATCCGGGCAGGAAACACCCTTGTCGGCTTTGCGACTGAGGCGCAGACCGAGAAAGCCGTCACGGGACGGCTGGACTACGAGAATGTCTGGCCGACAATTCAATCCAAAGCGGCTGCTATCGCGAATCTGTTCGAAGTGTTCCAGAAGTCGCAGAATGAACTGGACGCTGAGTCAGGTTACATGGCGGGCATGAAGGCAGGACTGCGGGAGCGGCTGACCGGGCTTCGGGATGAGTTGGACAAATATCTGGGCCAACAGTGCGGGAAAATTGGCAAGGAAAGCTTGGCGGCGTGGAAGAAAACCGCCCAGCCCTTCCACTGGTTCATTGAGTTCTATACTGTGATGAAGGCAGGTGGATTCGACGTAATCATTGGGAACCCGCCGTATGTCGAGTATAGCAAAGTCAAAAGCGATTATCAGATAACAGGCTACCAAACTGAGGATGGCGGTAACTTGTATGTGTTCACCACGGAAAGAGCCATATCTTTGCTTAACCAAGAGGGAAAGCTGGGCTTAATCATTCCTGTGAGCATCATTAGCTTGAACGAGTGCAAAACTATCCAAGAAATGTTAAGGGCGTTTTTCCCCACAATCTGGCTTTCACACTATGGAATTAGACCTGCAAAACTATTTGACGGCGCAGAACAGTGCCTCACTATCATTATTGCGGGGTCAACAGGTCAAGGAAGTAACGTACAAACCACGGCATATCAGCGATGGCATCAAGAGGAGAGAACCAAACTTTTCTCTCTCATGCAATACCACAGGCTGGAAAATGACTTGATACTGCCTGGGACTTGGGGCAAAATCAACACGGCTATCGCTACGACTATATGCCGAAAGGTTTTTAATGATAATCATCCTGTGGCGCAGGTATATGCAAAGTCAGGAAGTGTCGTTCATTATCATAGGTCACCGAATTATTGGATAAGATCAATGGATTTCGAGCCGCACTTCAAAAACAAGGCTGGGACGCGATCCACACACCACTACCGCGATTTAATTCTCCGTGACAAAAGGTATGTGCCATTGGTTGGCAGTCTATTGAACAGCAGCTTATTCTTCTTTTGGTTTTGCTGCTTCTCAAATGTCAGAAATGTTTCAGGGCGTGATGTGGAGATGTTTCCTTTTGATGTCGAAGATATGTGCAGCAACGAAGACATTTCGCAAGGACTTTCAGCAGGCTTTCACTCGCTCATGACTGATTATCGCCTGCATTCCGAGCGTAAAACCCGCTCCCAGAAGGGTGATACTGTCGTATACGATGAATTTTACCCAGCGTACTCCAAGCCCATCATGGACCAGATTGACCGCATTCTGGCGAAGCTTTACGGACGAGGAGACCGACTTCATTATCAACTACGACATCAAGTACCGCATAGGACACGGCGGGGAACACGCAGGCGACGAATAGAACCGGGTACACTGGAAGCGGAGGAACACGCCATGCAAGCCGCGCTGCGCTTGAACGCCCGCGTTCAGGCCGGACACAAACTCGAAATTGTCGCGCCGGAACTGACCGAAGGCGAAGAAGTCACAATCCTGGTCACACCGGCGGCCCCCGGCAGCTTCCCGGCCACGCCTCCAGAGGCACGTGCGGCCTTCGCCCAGCATCTGCTGGAAACCGGCGCGATTGCGACTATTCCGCCCGGACGAAGCGGGCCGCCACCGCACCCGATTGCCATGCATGGACGTGCCGTGTCCGAGACGATTATCGAAGAGCGAGGGTAGCCGGTGGCGACCCTCTTTTTTGACAGCAGCGGCCTCGTCAAGCGGTACGTCGGCGAGACCGGCACGGCCTGGGTGCAGGCGCTGAATGACCCGCAGGCAGGCCATAACCGCGTCATCGCCGAGATCACTGGTGTGGAAATGACCGCCGCCGTTTCCCGTCGTCTGCGCCGGGGCGACACCACGGCGGCGGATGCTGCTGCTGCGATCTCGGACATTGAAGCGGATTTTACGGACGATTACTTTTTGCTGGAAACATCGCAGGCGCGTATCCGTGAGGCAATGACTCTCACCCAGACACACGGACTGCGCGGGTACGACGCCGTTCAACTGGCGACAGCCCTATTCCTGCGCGATCAGTGCCGTGTCCTGGGGCAGCCCGACCCCATTGTCATCACCTCCGATGTGGAACTCGCTGCCGCTGCCATTGCGGAGGGTCTGGCGGTGGATGATCCAAACGCGCACTCCTAATCTCGTGTTTCGGCGAAGCAAGTTAACATCAAGAGCCTCGTGGTGAAGGCAGAACCGGCGCTGAAAAGATACCTCCGGCGAGATCGAGTTGCCCCCGTATGCGAGCAGTACCGGTGTTGCTGAAAAAGTAGGGAGCACGAATGTTCATGTTCCCTGCTTGTGTCTGATCGCAGCGATCTTTACAGTTTAGCTTGCTGAGATACCTGCCGTTTCGCCTGCCGCCATCGGCAGAAGCGGCTGATTTGATGTGTGCCTCTCTTGGCGCTGCAAAATCTGCATCAAAAGGTCAGACGCACTGACCCAGGCAGATGATGCGGTTGCGTCGTTTGCGACGAACGTGTCGAGTTTAATAGTATCAATGACGATTATGGGGGCTTTCTGCGGCATTTCCGGTCTCCAGAGTTTTGTCTGCGTGTGCAGCTCTGGATAATAGTGCTGTTGTTTGTGAGCGGCGGAAAAATAGTTGGAATGATTTTTGGCGAACTACTTCAGGTAAACCTTTGTCATAGCAACATTCTGCTGCGAGGCCCCGGCGCTAGTCGTCCTTCGAAAATATACACCTTTCCGCACCGGGCGCAGCACGGCAAACCCCCGGGTATGGAGGTCAGGATAGTTCGTATCCTCATGCGAGACGATTTTTTTGTCCGTTTAAGACTTTGTTACGAACAAAATCAGCCGAGCAAACACTCTAATCGACTGCCATTATGTTTTATTTGGATTGTTACTGTGTTTGTCGTGTATTGCACTGTAGTAATCTAGTAACTAAAGTGCAATTTAGCCCTACTAAGGTAGTTCGTCTTCTTCCTCAGCCACAGGCAAAACATATTCTTTGACCAGTTTAGCCAAGTGAAGGGGCAGAGGAAGTGCTGTTGCCTCACCGTAGTGGCTTGCCACATCACGAAGATTGTTCGTCAACGTGGCCCAAGCTGCCGGTTCATCTCCCGCTTGCAGGCAGGCGGTTGTGATTTTGCATAATGTTTGGCTGGGCGTATATTCCTTTACAGCCGGGCCGTGCGAGGTTCCCTCTCGATTACTATACTCTTGAAGTACCGAGAGATAACGGCTTCGCTGATTCTTAGAGCCTTTGTCGTTCAGCCCCATGAACACGCGCTCACCAGCGGCAAACAAGCCTTTGGTGTATGTCACGGTTTCATCCTCATAGGGCGCGTACCATTGTGGAGTTTCGTTGGCGTCGCTGTCGCGCACACGAATAATTCGCAGGCCGGGCCATGTCGAGATGGGTTGTAAAGGTTCATTTTCCAAGAACGCAAAGCGATCCGCGGCAATTTTTTTGTCTCCAAGCCACGGCCAAGTCGAGCGCAGATTTTGCGAGTGACACAGCAGCAATGTATCGCCTTGTGTCAGGTCACGCAAAACTATTTTCTGAACGAACGGCAGAGCATCTTTGTCCTTCGCTACACCTTCAACTTCTCCTCGTCCGATCTTAAGAAGCATTTCCCGGTAAGGCAACCACTGATCCATGTTTCCGGCAACAGCCATTACTTGTCCCGTATTGCTATCCACACGAACCATCACCGGCAGCTTTTGATGAACTCGCGTTGCGCTACTGTTAGCATATTCCTTTACAAGCCAAATACCGACATAGCCGCCTTCTGCTGTCGGAAGACTTGGCAGGGCATCTTGAACGCCTAGCTGCCGGAGCAGATCGCGGACGCTGCTGGCCGCACGATGTTCCAGAAGTTTATTATTGTCCTTAGTAGGCGTGTTGATAAACTGTGTCAGACGTTGGACATCAGCAAATGCTTTCCTTAAAGCGGGATATGGATCAATTAGACCTCTGACACTTCTCTCAATGCCCTTGTTAAAAT
>JAABUJ010003880.1_pt1 | contig 16291 bp, 16 predicted proteins | sample 5559131 | NCBI WGS metagenome assembly JAABUJ01 (sample SAMN10711875, study PRJNA513366) | rock metagenome | isolation source: Antarctica rocks | place: Antarctica: Victoria Land, Mt New Zealand nord | collected 2016-01-07 | reverse complement strand
CCCGACGTCAGGTAGTCGTTGCATAGACCGTCAGGTTGGGTTCCTCTGGCCCGTTACTGGGTCCAAGCGGGCAACGTCTAAGACGTCACCCGGCCGAACCCCGCATTCGAACGGAGGACCCGGCGCCAGTCAGCGAGCCACGCGTCGCGACGAGCCAGTCGCAGTCGCTGTGCTGGTCCCCGCTGCCCAGCGCGAACGATCCCTGAACGTAGGCGCCCACAAAATCCTCACCGAGAATCCGACGCCACTGCCCGAGCAGCTCGGCGAGGACCTCATCGAGATCGGCGTACGGGGTGATGACGGCGGGTACGGCCATGAGCCGACAGTAAGAGGCGATGTCGTCGACCCGCGACCGACTTTCCCGCTACGAGGGTCCAGGCGCACACGGTGGCCGGTGAGAACTGCCGAGCAACGCGGTCGATGCGAGCTCGTGTCCTTCACCGGTTAGGGATCCGGCTACGGCCAGGGCGCTGGCGAGCCGGTCGAACCGGAGGCCGCGAGTCGTCTGTCAAGGAGTTCCGCAGCGGCCCCGCTCCTCGGCCAGACGAGGGATTTCCTGCCAACTAGTTGACATCGAGAGCGGCTTTGGCCCACCCTGGTCATCTAACTCCCCACCGTCCTCCGGGACTGGTGGGGTTTTTCTTGTGAGGAGGACGTGACTGTGAGTAACGCCGACGACACCGAGGCCTCAGATCGCCCTACACGGCGGAGTTTTGGCGCGGTCCTGCCAGCGGCTGTCCAGCGCGTGCTGCACGCCACGGTCGTGATCGACTACCAGAACGTTCACCTCGTCGGGCACAACCTCTTCCCCAGCACGAAGCACCGCCCGCGGCACGACTCGCTCGTCGACCCCTTGCTCTTCGCCCAGACATGGGCTCGTGTCCGCAACGAGGCACAGCGACCCGGCATGCCAGCGTGCGACGTGGCCAAGGTGCTGGTCTACCGAGGACTGCCGTCCCCAGAGCACGACGCCGACGCCTACGCCCGCAACCAGGCGCAGAAGGCTCATTGGGAGCGCGACTCACGAGTCACGGTCATCCACCGACCGCTCAAGTACGAGTACCAGCGTGACGCCGACGGCCATTCAGCCACCGACGCCACTGGCATCCGCATCGTGACCGGCAAGCGAGAGAAGGGCATCGACGTCCTCTGCGCCCTGGCCTTCATCCGCGAGGCCCAGCGTCCGGAGACCGACCTCGTCATGCTCGCTTCTACTGACACCGACCTCGAGCCCGCTCTCGACGAGGCCCTCGAGTACGGCACAGCAAAGATCGAGACATGCAGCTGGTACGACCCTGCTCAACGCCACAGGTCCAAGGAGTTGCGCCCCAGCCCGCCACGGCGCATCTGGAACACCAGGCTCCACGAGCCGGACTACAACCGAAGCTGGGATCCCACCAACTACCACCAGCACCGACCTTGATCGAGGCGCGTCCCGGGTCAACGATCCGTCAGCGGGCGATCTCGACCGCGGGTCGATCCCCGATCGGCGCTGCCGCAGAATGTCGGGTCAGGAGGCGTTCTCACGTCCGAGTAGTGCGAGGGGCTCGAAGCCGTGGGTCGGCCTGATCGGTGGTGATCGCTGGGGCGAACGGTGCCCCGGGTTTGACTCGGGAGGCACCTGCCGGAACCCGTTTCGCGCCGGCGGCCACGATGGTGAGGAGTTCGCCATCGGACCGGTAGGGGTTGCCCAGCCTGCTCGCGACATCCAGGTGTGGATCACGGTGTCGAGCAGATGCATGCCTACTGCGGCGGCGACCGGGACGGTGCTGTCCGGGTCTTCTTTGACCACACGGGCAACACCTCACATCAGCAGGAGTGTTTGACCCCGGTGCTGGAGCCCACCGGACCTACCCCCACTTAACCGGCGACACCGTCACCAAGCCGAAGGATCTGATCGAGAAGCGGCGGCGATCGTCGGGGTTCGGTGTGCGGTGCAGCAGCCCTCGGGCTTCCAGGCGGTCGAGAATGGCGATCAGTCTGATCTTGTCCCGCCGTACCCTGGTCGCGAGCTGGGTTTGGTTGGGCGCGTAGTCGTGTTCCTGTTGATCGACCCAAGGGTGCCCCCTCGTTGACTTGAAACTCATCCCACCCAGGGTCACCGAACACCGACTGCGCCCACGCGGCCACCTCCACCGCACTCAACCACACCGGGGCGCGCGTGCGGACGTGATGAGCGCTCACCGACACCCGCACCTCCGTGCCGCCCGCAGGAAACTGACCCGGGCACGCGGCGTCGGCGCTTTGGTGGGAGGCCAGCGCAAGAACCTCCGCGTCCCGATTCGTCATCGACCGGGCTTCCAACGACGGCGGGCGGCGCTCACTGAGGAACTCACCGCGCTCACTCCACAGCTTGCGGTCAAGGGAACGCAGGGCACGACGGTGCACCACCCGAATTTGCGCCGCCAGCTCCCTGCTGGCCGTCAGGCCGCCCCCGACTTCCCCGGTCATCACGCCACCCGGGCCGGACGGTGTCCGCGCCTGCGATCGACGGAGCGCAGTTGCGCGTCGGTCAGCGGCGCCCCGGTGTACCCGTATGCGGTTGCGGCCCACACCAAGCTCTGCAGGACGGGGCAGCAGCGGCACTCGGCCTGCGCCCGCACCCACTCCGGGTAGGTACCCACGTCCAGGTCCCAGCGCCCGGGCGCGAGCTGGCAGGCGGTGATCAACGCCCCTGCACCGGTCCGTGGTGGCGGCCTGCAGCGACGGGAAAGTCATCGGCCACCAACGCGGCGAGGTCAACGAACGCGTCGCGGGCTGCCCTGCTCATCCGTTCGAGTGCGGCCGTGCAAGTGATCCCGTTCGACGCGCACCTGGCCGAGGGTTCCGAGGTCGACCCCCGGTGGAGCGACGTCAGTTCCGGGTGTCTACGTCGCCGGCAACGTCGCCGACGTTCAGGCGCAGGTCGTCAGCGCGGCCGCCGCCGGACTTGCCGCCGCCGCGACGATCAACATGGACTTGACCATGACCGGCGCGGCATCCGCCTCTTCGTAATGCTGTCCTTCTGCGCTTCGCGCACTCGGCCCCCAAAAGCGCCGCCAGGTGGCCAGCGTTCATGACCACGAAGGTGGATCAGCTGTGCTCCACCGCCGCCCGTTCCACTGGAAGTGCGGCGACGTAGCGTCGAATGAAGGCATCGAAACCAGCGGTGTCTTGTGGGTCCGGCTCGGCCGTTTCCAGCTTGCTGTCGGCGAAGACCTGGCTGCTCAAGAAGTCGACAAGGCTCTCTTCTGGTGCGCGGCCAACGCAGAAGGCAGCGAGGACTGCGATCCCCCAGGCACCGCCCTCGGCGGCGACTTCGCCGACCGAGACGGGGGTGTGGATGGCGGCAGCCAGGAAGCTCTGGGCGACGCCTTTGGTCTTGAACAGGCCGCCGTGCGCGAACATCCGGTCCAGCCGCACTCCCTCGTCCTCCTGCAGAACGTCCATCCCGATCCGGAGGGTGCCCAGGGAGGCGAAGAGATGCACACGCATGAAGTTCGACAGGTTGAAGACACTGTCCGGTGAGCGCAGGAACAATGGACGCCCTTCGTCCAGCCCGGTGATCGGCTCGCCGGACAGGTAGTTGTAGGACATCAGTCCGCCGCAGTCAGGGGCACCGTTCACCGCTAAGGTGAATAGCGTTTCGAATACCGTGGAGGGGTGCAAATCGGCGCCGATTGCCTCGGCGAACTCCGCGAAGAGTCCGACCCATGCATTTAGTTCACTCCCGCCGTTGTTGCAGTGCACCATCGCCACGGGGTCCCCGGCCGGCGTGGTGACCAGATCCAGTTCGCGGTGCATCCGGCTTAACTCCCGCTCGAGCACGATCATGGCGAAGATGCTGGTGCCGGCACTGACGTTCCCGGTGCGGGGAGCGACCGAGTTTGTCGCCACCATGCCCGTTCCGGCGTCACCCTCGGGCGGGCACATCGGGATGCCCGGATCAAGCCGTTCAGTTGGGTCGAGCAGCCTTGCGCCGGGTGCGGTGAGCTCTCCGCCGGGCTCCCCTGCGAGCCGAACGGTGGGCAGCAGGCTGGCCAACTGCAGCTCGATTCCGCTCTCACCGGCGAGTTCATCGAACTGCGCCAGCATCCGCTTGTTGTAGGTGCCGATCGCCGTGTCGATCGGGAACATGCCGCTGGCGTCACCGACACCGAGCACCCGCTGGCCGGTGAGCCGCCAGTGAACGTAGCCGGCCAGCGTGGTCAGGTGTCTGATGTGGCCGACATGATCCTCGCCGTCGAGGATGGCTTGGTAGAGGTGCGCGACGCTCCATCGGTGGGGGACGTTGTGTCCGAAGAGAGTGCTTAGACGCTCAGCGGCCTCGCCGGTATTGGTGTTCCTCCAGGTCCGAAACGGCGTCAACAGTTCACCGTCGGAGTCGAGGGCGAGATAGCCGTGCATCATCGCCGATACGCCGAGGGCGCCCACCTTGGTTAGTTCGACGTCGAACCGCTGCCGCACCTGTCCGACCAGGGAGGCGTAACAGCGTTGAACTCCCGCCCAGACTGCATCCGTGGAGTAGGTCCATATCCGGTCGACGAACTGGTTTTCCCAGTCGTGGCTTCCCAGAGCGATGGGTGCGTGGTCGGGTCCGGTCAACACTGCTTTGATTCGGGTTGATCCCAACTCAATCCCGAGGGCGGTGCGGCCGCCAGTAATAGCCTCTTTAGCCCGCGTCGCTGTTGTGCTCATCATGCGCCTTGTTTCCCCATCGGATTCAGCCGGTTATTACAACGCGTGGTCGGTGGGACGAGTCGGCGGTTGTGGGTGACGGTGGCCGCCTTGGATCCGTTCCGTGGTTACGCCGCCCACGCTAGGCACCTGCCTTGCCGCGCGCGGTCACTGGCCGTACACGTTTTGGTAGCGGTGGTACAGGCTGTCGATGTCGCGCTGGTCAAGCCTGTTCGGCGTCCCGAGTTGTTCGGCAATGTGGGTCGTTCGTGCGATGTCTTCGAGCATGACGGCGGCCTTGACCGCTGAGGCGGCGTTCTTACCGATGGTGAACGGCCCATGTCCGGCCATCAGAACTGCCTTGCTTCGGCTGTCGCGCAGGGTGTCAACGATCCCGCGCCCGATCGAATCGTCGCCGATGAGCGCGAACGGACCGACCGGCACGTCCCCGCCGAACTCGTCGGCGGCCATGGTCAAGACGCAAGGAATCGGTTCGGCGCGGGCAGCCCAGGCAGTGGCATAAGTTGAGTGAGTGTGGACCATGCCGCCGACAGCTGGCATGTGGCGATAGACGTAGGCATGAGCTGCCGTGTCGGAAGAGGGAGTGTGGTCTCCCTCGACTAGTGCGCCATTCAAGTTGGTGACGACCATGGCATCTGCTGTCAAGGAGTCGTAGGAGACCCCAGACGGCTTGATGACAAGAAGGTCGTGACCCGGCACTCGGGCAGAGATGTTCCCGGCGGTCCAGATCACTAGCTCGTATCTCGTGAGTGCCTTGTGCAGCTCAGCGACGGTGCGGCGTAGCTGGTTGACTGTCTCGCGGACGTCTTCGGTGACGTTCATGTCAGCTCCTTGTGCCGCACCAGGAAAGCAGGGCTCTGGATCCTTAAGCGTCGTGACCAACCAGCACTGTCGTCAGTCGACTTCAAGGGCTGAGCAAACTGTGGACGCCGTGGGAGTGGCTTACCGCCGGGAAAGGCCTGGTCGAGCACGGAATGTGCGTACGCCGAGCCGCCGCTGCCCAGCTGCTGTCCATCTCCAAGTGGTAGGACGACGGCCCGTCTCAGGAGGGTGCCGTAGTCGACCCCGACGACGCCCGCGTCGTTGGGCAGATCTGTTGTCGACTTAGCCATCGGCTGCTCCTGTGGCACCTGGGATTGTCCAGCGTGGTTTGCGGTTTGCACGCCGGGTCAACTAGCGATCGGCGTGATCCGCGGGACGTCGGTGTTGATGTCCGGACCGAAGAACGCGATGACTTCGAGGTCCGTTGACCCGGTGTTGACGAACTCGTGTGGCTGCACGGCGCGGTCGTGCACGATGAGCAGCTCGTCGCGCCCGGGTTGGCCGCCGGTCACTTCCTGCCCGTCCACGGTGCCTTCTCCTTGCCAGACCAGCAGGCTGTACACCCCTCGTTCGTGGGTGACAAGCCGGGCGCCTGGGGCCAACACCAGTCGTTTACCGGTGAACTTGGTTGTGTCGTAGTAGATCCAGTCCTGACGGATCCCTGGCTCGTTGAGAATGGGCTGCGGGGACAGGTGATGGTTCTCGTAGAAATAGGGGTCGCCGTTGGCTTCCCAGTCCACCCACTCCAGCAGGTATCGCTCGCCGAACTTGGCGCGGTCCTCAGCGGAGATGTCCTTATACAACAGTTCCTTGGAGATGATCTTGCCGGCGTTGAGGGCCTGGAACATGGACAGGCAGTCGGAGTCCTCCTGGAGCTCGATGGTGAGGGCTGTTCCCGGTGCGTGCAGGATCCCTGATGGGAGGTGAAATCCCTCTCCCGGGACGTTGACGAACCCTCGGGCGTGACGCAGGATCGCGTCGGAGTTCCAGTCCTGCAGGTAGGGAAGAAGTACCTCGTAGGCTTTCTCCCTGGCGATCCACGGGTGGACCCCGAAGAATGTCTCTGGGTGCGCGCCCAGGTCCACCCCCTGCGGGAAGTAGTAGGCCTCGTCCTTGGGGTTGCGACCCACTCGACGGCTGTGCTGGAGTCGGGGGTGGATGTGGTAGGGAATGCGGGCGCCGAAGTCGTAGATCTTGGGCAGACGCCCGAGACCGGTGTGAGTAGCGGCGTACTCCGTACCCATCACCAGATCTGGCGCCGACGTGACCGCGTCGGCCAATGTCATGCGGGTGCCGTGGTCGTCGACGATGTAGCTAAGGCCCTCGTCTGGGGGGCCGATGCGGTTGTCTGCGCGGGTGGTGGAACCTAGCCAGCGCTCGCAGATGTAACCACGCTCCCCTACGTGATACCCGTCCTCAGGCAGCCCGAGGCGGCGCCCTGGCGGCAACCAGTCTCGCGCCACCCAGGCGGGCTCCAGGCGAAGGACGCCGTTCGCCGCGCCAATCAACCGGTCGGCGTCCAATCGTTGGCCGGCAGCTTGATCCGTCTTAGCTTCCATCGTCGGTTCCTTCCACGGTCTGTGACCGGGTTCGTTGGCCAGCCAGGGCTGCGGGGTTGACGGTGATGTCGAGCCAGTAGCGACGCTGCTCGCCGGGTGCAAGCTCGACGAGCGTGCCGCGGCGACGTTCCGCGGCGCGGCCCTCGTCGTGACAGTTCGACGGTTCCAAGGCGGTGACGTACGAGCCGCAGCTTAATTGCTTCCACACCACAAGCCACGGCATAGTGTCCGCCGACCAGCGCAGGGACACCGCGAGGCCGCCGGCCAGCGTGTGGTTTGTCAGCGTCGCCGTTGCCTGGTGGCCATCACCGGTCGGGTCGACGGTGTAGACGTGTTCCGCGCTGGGTCGCGACGGCGGCCAGACGTCTTCCAGCCTGCCGATGGCGTCGGCTGAGGGTGCGTCGCGCGGCTCGACCGCTTCGGCGCCCAGTGCTATGCGCGTGTCCTCACAGATCAGGGGATAACCGAAGTTGCAGTGGTAGCGGAACATGTGTGGTGTCGCGGTGGCTCCGAGGTTGGTGACGACGTCTTCCACGCGCAGCTGGGGCTGCCCGAGGGTCGTGGTGATGCGTCGACGCATCTCCAGGACCGGTCCTAGGGCGGAGGCCTCCCTGACGCAGCCTTCGATGGTGATCTGGTACTCGTCCTCGAGCCACTCTCCTGAGGCCCGCACCGCATGCGCAGGCACGGTCGAAATGCGGCCATGCAGGCCCAGCCGTTGCCCGGCGTCCTGGCTTGGTTGTCCCACCGTACTGAGCCCGCAGGTGGTCAACAGCCCTCCGCTGAAGACGTCTAACCAGCCAAGTCCGTGCTGGTCAGCAAATGCCGGACTCACCTCGCCAACTGGGGAGCGCCAAGCCAGGGGCACTCCCAGGTACTCGGCTCTGCCGATGTCCAGGGCCCGGTCGGCAATGACGACGAACGAAAGGCCTCCTGGCGAGCGGACGTCGATGGTGCGCACGCCGTTAGCCATGCCGTCGCTTAGTACAGCCGGAATTGGGCCACCGAGCTGGGATACGTCCCCGACTCTGGAGAGGACCTCGGTCCGCGTCAGTTGTTGCCCTAGGATGTTCACGGCGCGGCCAACGGTCCTAGGAACGGTTGAACGATAGGCGGCCGTTTTGCAGCCCCGCCACCACCAGAGCCAGGATCAGGACCACTCCGATGGCGACGTACTGCCAGTAGGAGGTGACTCCGAGCAGGTTGAGCGCATTGTTCAGCGCTGAGAACAAGATGGCCGCTGTGAAGGTGCCTAACAGGGAACCTCTTCCGCCTTCGAGGCTCGTGCCACCCACGACCGCGACCGCAATGACGGTTAGCTCGAAACCAAGGGACATGTCGGCCGACGCCGATGACAGCAACGCTGCCAGTCCTACGCCGGCGATGGCGGTGAATAGCCCGACCAAGCCAAAGGCGATGATGCGCGTGCGGTCCACCGGCAAGCCGGCCATCCGGCTGGCCGGCTCGCTGCTGCCGATTGCGCGCAAGTTTCGTCCCAGTCGTGTGCGCGTCAGCACAAAGTGACACACCAGCACCCCGACTACCATGACGATGAAGAGCACGGGTAGGCCAAGGATCTGCGCGGTGGCCAGCGGTAGGAACCCCACCGCGGCGATGGACAGGGTCGCCCCCGCGGTCCAAATAAACGCCGCGGCCAAGTACAGGTTGAGCATGCCGAACGTAGCGATGAAGGCCGGGAAGCGGAACTTCGTCACCACCACGCCGTTGAGCAAGCCGAGAACCACGCCCAAGACCAGGGCAGCTGCGACCGCGGCGCCGACGGTGGTGTGCGGCATCACCGTGGCAACCATGACCGCCGCCAGCCCGACGATGCCGGCCACCGACAGGTCGAACATTCCTGCCACGATGAGCAAAGTCATCGCGGCGGCCGACAGGCCGGAGAAGGAGGCCTGGAGCAGAACACTGCGCAGGTTTCCAATCTGGCGGAAGTTGGGCTCGAGCAGGAACATCACGATTAGACCGAGGACGGTGAACAGCTGCAGCGCGTACTTTCCTGCCAGCTGCGCCATCGACGGCCGGCCACGGCGCCCCTTCACCGGCTCTTTCTTGACGTCACTTTGTGAGGACACGGTGCTCATTTCAGGCCTCCGGCGAGCATTCGGTTGCGCACACTTTGGCGTACCGTGTCGAGACCTAGTGCCAGGAGAAGCAGCAGGCCAAGGGCGAGGTACTGGTAGTAGCCGGGGATGTTGCGCAAGTTCAGTGAGGCACTGATCATCGCCAGCAGCAGGGCACCGACAAAGGTCCCCGGAAGGTTGCCCGCGCCGCCTGCGAGGCTGGTTCCGCCAAGGACGGTGATGGCAATAGCCTGCAGTTCCAAGCCTTGGATGGGGGTGGCGTCAACGCTTCCCAGCTGGCTGGTGATGAGCACTCCAGCGATTCCGGCGGCTACGCCGGAGAGCCCGAAGACGATGATGGTCAAGCGTCGTTCGTTCAGGCCCGCCTCCCGTGCCGCGGACGGGTTGCCACCGACCGCACAGACGTGCCGACCGAATCCGGTTCGTTGGAGGAGAAGGAAGGTCAAGGCGCAGAGCAGGACAGCAAGCAGGAAGGGGCGGGGGATACCCAACACCGAGCCGGTCGCGAGCTGCCGGAAACCAGTGTTGCTGACGGTGATGCGTTGGCCGCCGGTGTACAGCAGGGCAACACCTCGTGCCACGCCCATCGTGGCCAGGGTGGCTACGAAGGCAGGGATCCGAAGATATGCGACTAGCACGCCGTTGATCAGCCCGACGACCAGGCCCACAACCAGCCCGACTACGACACCCACCGGTGCACCAAGAGAGTTGATGGTGCCGGCGGTAACGACGGAAGATAGGGCGGCGGCGGCGCCGACCGAGAGGTCTAAGCCGCGGATGGCGATGGCCAAGGTCATCCCGTAACCCACGATCGCCACGATGGAAGCGTTGACCAGGATGCTGCGGATGTTGGCGCTGGACAGGAAGCCGGGTACCAGCACGATCGCCAGGATCAGGATGACGATGAAGGGGAGGAGGACGCCGGCTCTGTCGATGACGGCTGACCTGCGGGCAACGCGGTCTGCAAGCTCCTCGGCTTGGGCCCGCTGGGCCTCGAGCTCGGGTGCGACGGCCACACTCATGACGGGACCTTCCCAGTGCTGCTGGAGCTTGCCGAAGGCCGCCCGAGCGAGGCGGCCACGATCTCCGGCTCGGTGATCGCCTCTCCCTCGAGGTACCCGGACACCCGTCCCGCGTACAAGGTCAGGCATCGGTCTGCGACAGCTACGAGTTCGGCGGCCTCCGAAGAGCTGACGACAACGGCGACACCGGCCGCAGCCAGCTCTCTGACCAGCTCATAGATGTCGACCTTGGCGCCCACGTCGACGCCGCGGGTGGGTTCATTGAGCAGTAAGACCCGGCAGTCCGAGAGCAGCGCGCGTCCGAACAGCACCTTCTGCTGGTTCCCACCACTGAGCGCGGTGATCAGGTTCGCGGAATTGGCAGATCGGATCCGCATCCGCTGGTGCAGTGATTCGTAGCTGCTGCGGTCTTTACCGCGGTTCAGCAGCAGTCGGCCCCACTTACGTTGAGCCGCGACCGCGTTCTCGAGGACCGACAACAAGGGCAGAATCCCTTCCGCCTTACGGTCCTCACTGAGCATGAAGACCCCTTGCTCGATCGCCTCCCCGGGCGAGCGCAGCGCGACGGCTTTACCGTCGACCTCGTAGCGGCCGAACGTGGCAGGGACCACCCCGAACAGGGCGCGCATTAGTTCTGATCGACCCGAGCCCACCAGCCCGGCGATTCCCAGGATCTCTCCGCCCCGGACGTGGACGTCGACCGGCTCGACCAGGTTCTTGCAGCGCAGTCCCTCCACCTGAAGGACCGGTGCCTGGTCAGTCACTTCGGCTTGTGGAGTGTCGTGGTGCACGTCACTGGTCGCCGCTTCTAGCTCACGGCCCAGCATGTGGGTGACCAACTGGTCGATGGTGGTGTCTGTGGTGGCCATCTGGGCGACCAGTTGGCCATCCCGCAAGACCGAGATGCGGTCGGAGACCCGGAACACCTCAGGCAGCCGGTGCGAGACGTACAACACGGCGCATCCCGTCTCGCGCAGGCGCTCCACCAAAGTCAGCAGCTTGTCGACCTCGACTTCGGTCAACGCCGCGGTGGGCTCGTCCATGATGAGCACCCGGAACTCCCGTGTCAGCGCCCGAGCGATCTCCACCAGTTGCTGATCGGCTACCGCGAGGCTGTCCACCCGGCGGTCCGGGGAAATGTCCAAGCCCAGTTCGCGCAACGGCTCACGTGTCATACGTCGGGAGGTCGCTCGGTCTACCAGGCCCAGCCGTCGCGGCTCATGTCCGAGGAACATGTTCTCCGCGACCGTCATCTGAGGAACCAGTCGAAACTCCTGGCTGATGACACTGATTCCGGCAGCCTGAGAGTCATGCGGTCCGGCGAAGCGAACCGGCTGCCCTTCGATGACGACGGTGCCCGTAGTGGGTTCCTCAAGCCCCGCCAAGATCTTGATGAGGGTACTTTTCCCGGCCCCGTTCTCGCCGACGAGGGCGTGCACCTCACCGGGAAGAAGGGTCAACGAGACGTCCTTCAGAGCGTGGACGCCGGAGTAGCGTTTGGTGATGCGCTGGGCAGAGACCAAGCCGGAGGAGGCACCGGCCGCTGCGGGCGCTTCAGCCGTGTGGGCTGTCACGGGGTCGCCTACTTCTGCGCCGCGCGAGCCGCTTTGAACTTCTCGAGGTTGCTGGCATCGACGAGTTCCACCGGGACGGTGATGGTCTTCGTCGCCGGGTCGTCGAAATGGAGCGCCTGGCCATTGAGCAGCGCGAGGGCGCTCTTCACCGCGAGGCGGCCCTGGGCGTATGGATCCTGGGCGACCGTGGCGGTCTGAGTGCCAGCGGCGATCGCCTCGATCGCGCCGGGGCTACCGTCGAAACCGATGATGACGAAGTCGCTGGGCTTCTTTCCGGCTCCCTGGATGGCCGCGATAGCGCCTTGCGCCTCGTTATCATTGGCGGCATAGATGCCCGCGATGTTGGGGTGAGCGGCCAACATGTTGGCCGTAGCATCGTTTGCTTCCTTGATCGCGTCGTTACCGTTGAGCTCCGCTACCACCTTGATGTTCGGAAACTTAGCGATCTCGTCCTTGAAGCCCTTCACGCGGTCGACGCCCACATTGGATCCTGGGTGCAAGGTGATGATGCCGATCTCCTGCGTGCCGCCCTTGGCCTTCAGCTTTTTTTCCATGAGATCCGCCGCCAGGGCGCCGCCCTTGAGGTTGTTGGACAAGATGAACAGGTCGTAGGCGCCCTTGGCACCGACGTCACCGATGATCACCGGGATCTTCGCTGCGTGCGCTGCGGTGACGGTCGCCGGCAGAGCGTTGGGCTCAACCGGGGAAACGATCAGAGCGCTGATGCCCTGATTGATCAGGTCTGAGCTGCCCGAGACTTGGGCCTGTTGAGAGCCCTTCTGATCGGCAATCACCACGGTGGCGTGGTCGGCGGCAGCTTCGGCCTGGACGCCTTTGGCGTAGTTCTGGAAGTAGGGGTTAGCCATGTCGTAGACGGAGTAGCCGATCTTGAGTGGATCCTTCTTCACGAACGCTCCTGCCGCAGGTGCGCCTCCGGAGGCGGGAGCGTTCGAGGTGGTGGCGCCGCTACTACAGGCGCTCAGCGCCACAGCGAGGAGGGTAGAGGCGGCTACAACCGACAGCACTGTCGAACGCATGTCTGAGCTCCTACAAGGTGGGGATCTGATACGTATCAGGGGCGTCCCAGAATCTATGATGCCAATCACATGGGTGTCAAGACTGTGAACGGCGCCGCTTCATCGGCACCACCTGTCCTGCAGGCGTTCCACGAGGCGCCCGAGCAGATTCACGGACCACCAGTTGCGGAGCGAAGGTGGTTCCATCGGCGCCATCGGGAGCGGGACTGCCGAGAACCTTGCGTTGAATCAGCCGCGCTGCAGCCGAGTAGCCCAATTGGTACGGCTCCTGGCGCACCGTCGTGAGCGCCGGATAGAGCATCTCCGTAAAGTCGTCATCGTCGTATCCCACCAAGGAGATGTCCCTTGGCACCTTGACACCATGCTCGATCAGCCCGCGGAGAACCCCCAGAGCAAGCAGGTCGTTCACGCAGAAGACAGCGGTCGCGGCGGCAGAACGGCTCAGAACCCAAGAGGCGACCCGCTCTCCTTCGGAGGCTTTTTGGGCATCCACCGGGACCTGGTGGAGGACCTCATCAGGCTCCAAGCCTGCCTCCTCGACAGCGAGGCAGATGCCGCGCCAACGGTCGGCGCACCAAGAGATCTCCACTGGCCCGTTGACCACTGCAATCCGACGGTGACCTAGAGACAACAGGTAATGACCAACCAGCCGCCCTCCCTCGACGTCATCTACGGTGGCGAACGGAAGGCGACCGCGACCGTCGTGACGGTTCAACAGGGCAACCGGCGTTCCCCGATCAACCAATCGATCGAGAGCCTCCAGGTCCGGATCCAGCGCCGCGACCAAGATTCCGGCGACCCGCTGTTGCTCAAGCACCCGCAACATATCGACCTCCTTCGCGACCGACTCATCTGTACTACATACGATCAACGCCGCGCCATGCTCGGTCGCCGCCGCACCGACCCCCCGCGTAACCTCCCCCCAAAACGGGTTGCTCACATCGGGGATGCACAAACCGATCGCCGCAGCGTGCCCCGCACGAAGTAATCGCGCCGGCTGGTGCACCACGAAGTCCAAGGCATCCATGGCGGCGCGAACTCGATCTCGAGTCCCGCGTGCCACCGATTGTGGATGGTTGATCACATTGGAGACAGTCGCCTGAGACACACCAGCGTGGGCTGCGACATCCCGCGATGTCGCCCGGCCCTTCGGGTCACGGCGGTCCCGCTCCGGCTGAAGCGCCGTCATCGCCTGCCTTTTCCCGATGACGCGTCCCGGAACCGGACACCGATAGCTTCGCCGACACGCGGCTGCTCGCAGGCCACCAGCACGCTCAATTAAGTCCCTTCTTCGACCCGCTCGTAACCCTAACCGGACTTCCGCAGTTGTAGGCTCAGATTGGGCCCTGGCTGAGGGCATCGGTCCAGGTACGGAGAACGATGAGCGAGCAGAATCCTAACCTGGTGGCGCTGAGTGCGGCGGGGGTGTCGGTGTGGCTGGACGACCTGTCCCGGGAGCGGCTGTCCTCGGGCAACCTCGCCGAGCTCATCGCCACCAAGAGTGTCGTGGGCGTGACCACCAACCCGACGATCTTCGCCGGGGCGCTCGCGAAGGGCGCGGCCTACGACGAGCAGGTCCGTGAGCTCGTCGCGGGGTGCACTGACGTGGACGCCGCGGTGCGCGCACTGACCACCGACGACGTGCGGCACGCGTGCGACGTGTTCGCCGACGTGTACACGGCGACCGGCGGCAAGGACGGTCGGGTGTCCATCGAGGTGGACCCGCGCCTGGCCCACGAGACCGAGAAGACCGCCGCGCAGGCCGTCGAGCTGTGGGAGACCGTGGACCGGCCGAACGCGATGATCAAGATCCCGGCCACCGAGGCGGGTCTGCCGGCCATCACGGCCACCATCGCGAAGGGCATCAGTGTCAACGTGACGCTGATCTTCTCCGTGGAGCGCTACCGCAAGGTGATGGACGCGTTCCTCGACGGGCTCGACCAGGCGAAGGCAAACGGTCACGACCTCTCCGCCATTGCCAGTGTGGCGTCGTTCTTCGTGTCCCGGGTGGACACCGAGGTAGACAAGCGCCTCGTCGCCATCGGCACCCCCGAGGCGGTCGAGCTGAAGGGCAAGGCCGCCCTGGCGAATGCCCGTCTCGCCTACGGCGCCTACGAGCAGGTGTTCCAGGTGGGATCGCGCTGGCAGTCCCTCGCGGCCGCCGGGGCCGTCCCGCAGCGCCCGCTCTGGGCTTCCACCGGGGTGAAGGACCTGGCGCTGCCCGACACCATGTACGTCACCGAGCTCGTCGGCCCGAACACGGTGAACACCATGCCGGAGAAGACGATGGACGCGGTCGCCGACCACGGTGAGATCACCGGCGACACCGTCAGCGACACCTCAGCCGCCGCCCAGGAGGTCTTCGACGCGATCTCCGCCGTCGGTGTCGACATCACTGATGTCTTCCTCACCATCGAGAACGAGGGCGTAAAGAAGTTCATCGCCTCCTGGGCCGAGCTGGCCGACACCGTGCAAGAACAGCTCGACGCCATCACCCGGCGCTAACGGGGGGACGACCTCGGTGACCTCCCCGGGGGTGCCTCACCACACACCCGAAACATCGGAACCGGAGGTTGCCCCAGGTCTTGTTGAAGTTGAAGTGGCGCTCTCCCGCTTGACTCCTGCTTTGTGGTGGTGTTGGGCGACTCCAGGCAGCGCGGGTGTGTTAGAGGTCTTGGCTGGTGGCGAAGCGGTCCCAGGCGCGGTGGTGGGCCAGCAGGTCCAGTAGTGCCGGCGCGAGTTGTTTCGCGGTTCCGACGACGATGCCCGCGTCCTCGGGTGTGGCTCCGGCGTCGGTGAGCGCCGTGTTGGCTCCGATTGCGCCGATGGCTTTGGAGTGCCGCCAGGCTCGTTGACCAGCTTCACGACCCGTGGGTCCGTGACTGATGCTGGAGCGCCGGCCTTGGTGTCGCCGCTGACCATGGCATCGGGTGCGGGTGGTAGGTCGCCGATGAGGACGAGCGCGTCGAACTCGATGGATGCGGCGTTGGCGTAGGTCCGGTGGACGGTCAGTGTGCCGATCATGCCGCCGTGCGGTCCGACAACCAGGGGCACCACGCCTGCCGCCTGCGCGGGCCTTCGCGACTGTGGTGACTGTGGTGACTGTGGTGACGTCGACTCCGTCGCCAACGATGATGCCGATCTGGCGTCCCGCTACCGGCCAGGACTCACCGATCTGGGTCAGCGCTGCGCTCACGGGGACGTCGTGGATGTGAACTGTCGGTGTCGGTGCTGGCAGGCCCAACCCGTCCGCGACCTTCTGGCACAGGTCGGCGTCGATGTTGGCCAATGCCTGCAGCTGCCGTTCGCGGATCGTCTGGTCGTAGCACTTGGACAACTCGAAGGTGTACGACGCCGTGGAGGTGATGTGTGGCGGTTGACCCCGTGCGGGTGTCGGCTCAGCTAGTGGTGCGGGCGCTGGAGGCCGGTGCAGCCCCGGTGCGGGAGCTGGCCCGGTTGGGCAGCGACAGTCTGCTCACGGCGCTGCTGGCTGTGTTGGGC
>JAABUJ010003879.1_pt1 | contig 16292 bp, 13 predicted proteins | sample 5559131 | NCBI WGS metagenome assembly JAABUJ01 (sample SAMN10711875, study PRJNA513366) | rock metagenome | isolation source: Antarctica rocks | place: Antarctica: Victoria Land, Mt New Zealand nord | collected 2016-01-07 | reverse complement strand
TAGTCACATGGTGTCAACTATAGTGCTAATCGCCCTGTGAGGCAATGGGCTACGTGGCTATGTCTACCACTTACTCTAACGGAGTAGCCGGTGCGCCAAACGTACCCTCCCACTTTTCACGTTCAGATGGTGGAGCGGTGAGGCGCGAGTCCTTTTGGCTTTGGTCATACTTTTGGTATGCTACTACGTATGAAGACAAGCGATAGCCGCGTCAGGAAAGTAACCATTAGTTTGCCCTGGCGCCTTTTTATACGGGGCGAACAAGAACGAACCGAACAGCAGGTTAGCCGCAGTGAGTTTGTCGCGTCGCTATACCAGCGACATTTTGATCGGGTCGAGAAGGAGCGGCGCATTGCTCAGTACACCGCCGCTTATGCCGCCGATCCGGCGACGCCGGCGGAGCAGGCGCTGACCGAGGCGTCGATGGCGCTATTGGGCGCCGAGTCCGACGTGTGAATCGGGGCGAGGTATGGCTTGCGACAGTCCCTCCGCCGCCGACTACGTCACGGGCGCCCCAAACCCCACATTACGTCCTACTCCTCTCTTGGGATGCGGAATACCGCACGCGTGATCGGGTAACGGTAGCGCCTATATCGACGAAAATACGCGGGCTTGACGCCGAGGTCTTTCTCGATCACACCGACGGTATGCCACAGGACTGCGCGATAAACCTGGACATCATCGCTACCATCCTTCGAGCGACGCTGACGACCAGGGTCACGCGACTGAGCGATGGAAAGATGCGCGACGTCGAGCGAGCCATCCACCTCTCTTTAGGGATAGCTCTTCCATGCAACGTGGGGTAGGGCGCGTACCCTTAAAGCTCCTCAGAGTAGCGGCTAGATCCGGTCCCATCCCGCCAGATCTGCGGGATCGTGTTCGCACTCTTCCGTGGCCCGACTAATCCTGGCTCAAGCCCATCTTGCGGAACGACGCCCTATTTGTTACAGTAGCGGTCATGGTCGGTGGGCGCCGATCGCCCTGATAGCCGTCTGTGACCGTCGTGATGCGACGGGAAGGATATGACTGTGTCGAGACCGCTGAGAAGGCCTGCCCTCGCGCTCCTGTGCGCCGGTATTATCACCATCACCCCCACTCTAACCAGCCGTGTCGCCGGCGTGCGCGCCGCGCCGCCTCCACCGCGCGTGCTGGGCCACCAGACCCCGGATGTGGTCGTCGACGGGGCCGCAGCCCGGCGCGGCCCCCACGATCCCTCCGCTGCGCTCACGCTCGACATCGGGCTGGCCGTCCACGACTCCGCCGCCCTCGACGCGCTCATCGTCGCGGCGAGCGACCCCGCCAGCCCGTCCTACGGCCACTACCTGACACAGCAGGAGTATAAGGCGCGGTTCGCGCCGACCGACGCCGAGGTCGCCGCGGTGCGCGACTGGGCCGTGAACGCCGGCTTGGCTGTGACCGCCGTTTCGCCCGACAACCTGCTGGTGACGGTGCGGGGGACGACCAGGACGGCGGAGCGGGCGCTCGGCGTTGGCATCAACGACTATAGCTATAGGGGGCGAGACTTCCGGGCGAACGACCGCGACGCGACCGTGCCGGCCGGCCTCGCTATCAGCGCCATCAGCGGCCTCTCCACGCTGCACCGCTTCCACACCATGCTGGCACGCAGCGCCGCCACGCGCTCGGGGGGCTACTACCCCAACGATTTCCGCGCCGCCTACAACACGAATGCTGTCGGTGACGGCAGCGGTCAGACCGTCGGCTTCACCCTATGGGGCGCGCCCCTTGCGCAGAGCGACCTCAGCGCGTTCGCCAGCAACACCGGGACCACGGCGGTGAGCGTGGCCGGCACGGGCGCCGATGGCATCGCGTTTATCCCTGTCAACGGCGGCAGCGGCGACACCAACGAGTTGGTGGAGACGGCGCTCGACGTAGAGAGCGCGCACGGCCTGGCCCCCGGCGTCCACATGAAATATTGGCTCAGCGACTGCGCGCCCGCGTCCGGTGGCTGCAATCCCAGCGATACAGGCCTGGAGCAGGCTATCAGCGCCGCGGCCAACGACCCCTCGCTGCATATCGTTTCGAACAGCTGGGGGGGAGGCGAGGCCACCAGCGCCGGCGACCCGTTCGTGTCCACGACTAGCGCCTCGTTCCAGCACGCCGCCAGCGTCGGCACGACCTTCTACTTCTCCAGCGGCGACTCCGGCGAGTACTCGGGCTCGTCGGGGACGACCCCGGCCCCGAGCTACCCGGCCGACAGCCCCTACGTGGTCTCCGTCGGCGGGACTAATCTGCAGACGGGTAGCGGCTACAGCTATGGCTCCGAGAGCGCGTGGAGTTGTACCTCGTACACCGCTTGCACCAACCAAACCTTCGGCACTGGCGGCTCGGGCGGCGGCTGCTCCACCGTGTTCGCCCGCCCGTCGTGGCAGACCGGCGTGGGCAAGGCGACGTGCTCCGGCCGCGCCGAGCCGGACATCTCCGCCGACGCCGATCCCGCCTCGGGCGCCTACGTCTACGTCCAAGGCGGCGGGCTGGAGGTCGGCGGTACCAGCCTAGCCGCGCCGTTGTGGTCGGGCATGGCGGCGGTGACCAACCGCTATTTGGGCGCCAACGGCCAGGCTCTGATGGGCTTCGCGGCGCCGCGCATCTACCAGTTGGCCGCCAACGCGACGACTGACGCGCGCGATTTCCACGATGTGACGAGCGGCAGTAACGGCTACCCGGCAGGGGTCGGTTGGGACCAGGTGACGGGTTGGGGCTCGCCCAACCTGGCCAACCTCGACGCCGATTGGTCTGGCGGCGCCGCGACGCCGACAAGCACGCCGGCGCCGGCCACCGCGACGCCGACAAGCACGCCGGCGCCGGCTACGGCGACGCCTATCCCCGCGACGGCCACGCTCCCACCGGCCACCGCGACACCCGTCCCCGCGACGCCGACACAGGCCGCCGCGACGAACACGGCGGCGCCGTCGACGGCCACGGGCACGCCGGTCCCACCGACGGCTACGGGCACGGCGGCGCCGGCGACGGCTACGGGCACGCCGGTCCCACCCACGCTCACCTCCGCCCCGGCCACCATGACGCCGGTCCCGCCGACAGCGACGCCGGTCGCGCCGACATCAACGCCGGTCGCCGCGACGAACACGCCGGTCCCGCCGACGGCGACAGGGATTCCCGCGACGAGTACACCGACGGCCACGCGGCAGCCGGCCACCGCGACGCCCGTCCCGCCAACGGCGACGCCCTCGCCGGCGGGCGGACCGGCCTCCGGCACGCACTCCGCCTCCATCGCGACCTCCGGCGCCTCGGATAGCTACACGTTCACGCCCAGCGTGAGCGGCAGCGCGACCGTCGGCATGTGCGCCGCCAGCACCGGCGACCGCTACAGCCTCTACGTCTACAACAGCGCCGGGACCTTGTTGGCGAGCGGTACGACCGCCTCTAACTGCCAGTGGACCGGCATCGGCGTAAGCGCGGGGCAGGCCTACACGGTCAAGACCGTGGCCCGCTCCGGCACGGGCGCCTATAGCTCGGCCTGGAATGTCAATGGCGCGCAGGTCGTCTGGAGCGTGTCTGGCTCCATCACGACGAACGGCGGTAGCCAGTACGTCAGCTTTCCCATCCTAAGCGCCGGCCCGATCAGCCTGTCGAGTTGCGGGCCAGCGGGCGCGAACTACGACTTGTACCTGCAGAACGCGCGCTATAGGACACTGGACAGTTCGACCTCGACCTCGAACTGCGAGGCGCTCACCTACACCCCTGGCGCGCGTGGCCTCTTCCGCCTCGAAGAAGTCTCGTACAGCGGTACGGGGCCCTGGACGGGCACGATCAAGAGCCAGTGATACCCTCCGACTTTCTACTCGTCGTCGAAGGACAGCGTGCCGGTCAGTCCGTCGTAGCCGACGGTGGTGTGGGGGAAGATGGACGCGGCGCGCTCGCGGCACGCGACGGGGTCGGTGAGCGCCGGGCTGAAGTGGGTCAGCCAGAGGCGGCGCGCGCCGCCGTCGCGGGCGAGCGTGGCCGCCTCGGCGAAGGTCATATGCTGCACCTCCCAGCGCTTGGGCTCCTCGCTCGCGTCGCCGTACATGCTGTCGCAGATAAAGAGGTCGGTTCCCGCGCCGTCAGCGCGTAGGAAGGCGGTTAGTTCAGGCGTGGGGCGCGTGTCGGTGGCGAGGACGAGCCGCAAACCGCGCCGGGCCGGTCCCCGCACGTCGTCCGGCCCGACTCTCCGCCCCTCGACCTCGACGCTCTCGCCATGCTGCAGGCGGCTCCACAGCGGGAGCGGGACGCCGAGGGCGCGTGCGCGCGCCGCGTCGAAGCGTGGCGCGCGCGGTACCCGCAGCGCGTAGGCCAGGCACGGCACAGCGTGGTCGAGCAGGATGGTCCTGATCGTGAGGCCATTCATGTCCGGCGGCCGGCAGCCCGATCGCTATCGCTACTTCATGCGATAAGTGAAGATCATGGTACGCGTGACCGAGCGCTTATATGTAGTCGTCTTGATCGTGAGCCGGGCGCGGCCACGTCGCATACCTCTAGCCGTTGGTACGCTGTAGCCCTGTGGCAGCACGATCCGTAGCGCGACGACCTGACCGCGACGCGCCCCGCTAATCAGTGCGCTATTGGCATTACCGTGTCCATACCGCACGACCTGGAATGACGCCGCCGTACGGAACGTTCCGCAGGGCTCCTGTGCCGTTACCCGCACGGTCACTGTTCTCGCCGGAGCCTTACGCGGGACATTAAAGATGAGCAAGGCAAAGCCCCTGGAGTCGGCTGCAAAAGCGTAGCGATAGCCGGTGCCGTTCGCCGTGAGATGCCCGGCGAGGTCAATCCTGTTGTCCGTGTCTGTCGTGTAGAGTGTCGCCTTGGTTGGATAGGTCGATCGCGTCATGACCGTTGCCGTGATGGGGGAACCGGGCGCGGCGGTGAAGAGAATCGCCTGACCGCTTCCCTGCGGAACGCTGGTGAAGGCGGGGAGCACGTAGAGTTCACAGACCGGTGTCGGCGTTGCTGTAGTGGGCGGCGGGACCGTTGTACTCGTGCCAGTCGGGGCAGGCGTTGCGACCACCGTAGCCGTAGACGACGTTATTCCGGTGGGTGTGCCGGTTGGGGTCGCGGTCAGGGATACGCTACTCGTGCTTGTCCCCGTCGGACTAGCCGTTCCAGTGCTGGTTGGCTCCGAGGTACTTGTCCCTGTTGCCGTGCTGGTTGGCGTCGTCGTGCTCGTCGCCGCTGGCGTTTCGGTGGGATTGGCAGTGCTCGTCGTCGTCGCGCTCGACGTTGCACTTGGCGGCGCGGCGCTCGTCGCTGTGTCCGTCGGATTAGGTGTCCCGGTACCCGTCGGCCCCGCCGTGTCCGTCGCCGCACCTGTAGCCACGGCGGTACTTGTGGCGGGACCGGCCGCGGTTGGGGTGCCACTAGCTGTCACGGTGGAATTTGCGGGTGTGGTAGTAGCCGTCGCCGGGGGTACGGTATCCGTCGTGGTCGGGGAGCCGGGGGTAACGGTCGGCGTGGAGGTCTCATCGACGGGCGCCCCCAGGAAGACCCCGAACAGGGTGAAGTGGTCTGTCTGCGCGCTAATCTGGTGGTGAACGGTGTCCACGCTAGACGCGGGCAAGGGTGTCCATGCATCCGTTGCAGTGTCGTAGTAGGCCACGTACAATCGTGCCGCGTCACTATCGCTCAGGGTCGACGGATAGCCGAAGGTGAGCGTGAGCGGCTTTTTGAAGGTTGTAACCGGCGTGCCGGAATCGTCGACCGCCGTGAGATCGATGGCGGACCCGACGAGGCTACTCCCGCTCGGAGCGTCCGGGGTGTCGATCACGGCCGATCCCGTGATGGTCGTCGCTGTGTCAAAAGCCTGGGCGGGAATGGCGACGGACACGCTCTCGTTGTAGCAAGGTCCGCCGAAGTCGCAGCTGATGTAGCCGCCGAGGTAGCCGCCAGTGACCGGATCGATTTTGCCATTGAACACGCTTGGTGTGCTGAATGTGAGAGAAACATTGCGTATCTCGTGCGCATCAGTGGCGAGTCCCGTGGCGGCGGCGAAGCCAATGTAGAAGGACGTGGGCGGTGCCGGCAATTTGAATTCTTGAAGCGGCACGAGGAAGCCAAACCTTCCCGGTGAATTAACCAGACTCACGGTGAGGGTGCCGTCTGGGGTAATGTCGATTGCGATACGATTGTAGCCGTCGCCATAGCTCGTCGGCCGCGTCGCCGCTCCCGAGTTGCACAGGACAGGGACGACCGGGCTACTGACAACAGGTCTATTCGGGCCTCCCAAAGTTGGAACTTCCACCAGGTTGTAATCCGGCGCCGGACCTCGCAACGCTATAGTATTCGGAGCGGTACTGTAGTTGACGTACTCATCGAATCCTAAGCCGAGATATCCGCCCGGCATACCGATGTAGCCCAAGCTGCTGCCCGAGCCACCGGGGACAAAGTAGGCGGGGTCCTTGACGGCGCTGGCGCCGACGGCGAAGAGGCTTAACCCATCACCCCCCGGCCCCTGCGGATAGGGGAGATTGTGGCCAGCAGCCCCTCCCCAGCATGCGTAATCGAACGCGAGGTGGGCAGTTGTGCCTGGGCGCGGGGTGAGCTTGCGATTGTAGAGGGCGTAGCCCACCTCATCCCGACCGGAGGTGCACTCGCCAACATAGGGAGGCACGTATGAGTTGAGAGATGGAGGGTCACACTCTTTCTGATATGGTTCTCCCTGATAGTTCGCACCGAAATCTGTCAGCCGCAACCATCCCTGTCCGCTGCCGTCCGTTCCCTCGCCGCTCGGCTCTGAAAGATTGACGGTCGATCGCGCGGACCCCCCGATCGTCCATGACGACCCGAGCGGATTGGGGGAGGAATTGATCCAGTCGTGCGCGAGGTTTGCAACATCGATAGATCCGAGTCCAGTCCTATTATCCCACCCCTTACTCACCGGCAATCCCTCTGGAACACTATTGTCGCAGGAAGGAGTGGCGCTCTGGACAGCTGCAGACTGGAGCGTTTCCGTCGTGATATCGTGGAAGTCTCGCTGATAAAGGGTCGGATTGGATGCCAACTGATAGAGATGCGGAGAGATAAAGCCGATGCCGCCTTCACCATGTTGCCGGAGGTAATGATCGAGCGTCCCCATTAATCCGGCCGCAATCCCTCCAGCGGCACTCCCATTCCTGTACGCCTGCCAGCCGCCCTTGTAGCCATCCACAGGAGCATTAGGGTTAAAAGTGCCGCCGTAGACGTTTGGCCCAGTGCATTGGTCAGTGTCAATCGAAATATCAGGTACGGCGCGCCCAGTACACGCCTGTACCTTCTTAGGATCAGAGTCTGGCGACGATTGGAGCCCTTGGACGCCGAAACGTTTCTGCCACACTGGTTCGGGATAATAGCTAGCGTACTTACCGGCACCTCCCGTTAGGCAACCGCCGATCGACCATGGACCTGCCTGCTCGGCAGCCCACGTCATATCTCGATTAGTGAAGAGGGTCGTCTGGCCAAGGGCAAGAACGTAGGGGCTTGCCGACGGGAAATAAGGTGGCTGTAATGACGTTACGCAAGCATCACACGTCGGTTCAGCATTTATGACAGTCCTTCCCATTGCAGCAGCCTCTTGGAGCGCGCTGTTATACACGGTTAGGCTATAGTTGTTCCCAGGATTAGGGGAGTCATCGGTCAAGTCGCCCCCATAGAAAGCAGTATCTAGAGCGATAACAGCGATTTTGGGGTCTCGTAGAGCAACTTGGATGGCGTTACCTGGGTTACTATATGGCGGCCCAAATCCTTTACCCGCCATGGGCTTTGCCCATAATGTCCCTTTTGCCCATAAAGTCGGGCAGGGCAAGGCGTTTTGACTATAAAGTCGAGGCGATCTAGTCCCGCTTCCTGGAAGACAATAGGCGTTCCCAAGAGGCGAGCATCTTCCAGAACGTCACGATAAGTAGCACGTTCCGCGTGGCCCATAACAGATATTCGAGGAACCCGAACAGCGCGTAACTCCTGAGAAGGTCGGCCATAGCGCGTGCCCGTTCTACTGCCTTGTCGTCCGCGCCCGGTAGTCGTAACGGTTCCTCTTCACGCTTAAAGACTTCTTGCGCTGTCTTGGTAGCGTCCAGCCCCGCTTTTGTGAAATCGAGTAGTGACTTGAGAAACGAGAACGCTGCGACAATCCCCGCTATGATGCCCCCGAAGTCGATCACCGTCGTATCCTTCCCTTATTTACACACCAGTTAGCAACAGTGTAGGGCGTGCCCCGCGCCGCCCGATAGAGCCTGTCCACAGCCCGATTTGACGCGCGCCTGCTTGTGTCGCCATACTCTCTAGCAGAGAAAGGGGCGTGCAACGTGGCGACGACGACGACAGCGGACAACACTCTCTATTATGGCGATAATCTGGACATCCTGCGGGAACACATCCCGACCGCGAGCGTAGACCTGGTGTATCTCGATCCGCCATTCAACTCCAACCGGAACTACAATGTCTTGTTCAAGGATGAGAGCGGGCAGGACAGCGAAGCGCAGATTACGGCGTTTGAGGATACGTGGCATTGGGGACCGGATGCGGAGGCAACGCATCGAGCCTTAACGACGGAGGCGAGCGACCGCGTTGCGACGATGATTGACGCCATGCGCACCTTCATCGGGGCAAATGAGATGATGGCTTACCTCGTGATGATGGCCGCGCGCCTGGTTGAGTTGCGCCGGGTGATGAAGCCTACAGCTAACATCTATTTGCATTGCGATCCTACGGCCAGTCACTACCTCAAAATTATCATGGATACGATCTTCGGCCCTGAGAACATCCGTAACGAGATTGTATGGGAGCGGACGCCATCAAAAGCCCTCTCAACACGACGGTTAGCGCGCAACCATGACATCATCTTCTCGTATCAGATGTCCGATCAGGCCACATGGAACCTTGATGCTGTGTTTAGGGCGTACGACGCGACCGCACTGGATGAGAAAACGGCGGGTAAGTACATGCATCGGGATGCCGATGGGCGTGTCTATCGACTCAGCGATCTTTCTAACCCCAACCCCGACCGGCCCAATCTGACCTACGAATTCCTTGGTGTCACGCGGGTCTGGCGTTGGACCCGCGACCGCATGCAAGCTGCGTACGATGCGGGACTAGTCATCCAGACACGTCCGGGATCGGTCCCGCAATTGAAGCGATATCTCGATGAACAACGAGGGCGACCAATAACCGACGTGTGGACAGACATCGGCCCGCTAAACTCACAGGCGCTTGAACGCCTCGGTTATCCAACACAAAAGCCCTTGGCGCTCTTAGAGCGCATCATTGAGATGAGTAGCAATCCCGGCGACACGATCCTTGATCCATTTTGCGGTTGTGGGACCGCTATCGCTGCTGCTCAAAGGCTGGGTCGGCGCTGGATCGGCATAGACATCACCCATTTAAGCATCGCACTACAGAAATACCGTTTAGAGCAGATGTTCACGGGCATCGGATTCAAGGTGATCGGTGAACCGGAAGATATAGGCGCGGCGCGTCAGTTAGCCCTCGATGACCGCTATCAGTTCCAATGGTGGGCGCTTTCGCTCGTCAAAGCAAAGCCGTTGGGTGGGCAAGAGGGCAGCAAAACGGGCAAGAAGGGCAGCGACAAGGGCATAGACGGCGTGATCAACTTCCTCGACGGCGGCGCCAGCGCGCTACAGCGTATCATCGTGCAGGTCAAATCCGGCAAGGTCAAGAGCGGGGACATACGCGACCTCGTGGGGACTGTGGAGCGCGAGAAAGCGGCCATGGGGGTATTCATCACCCTTGAGCCGCCGACGCAGGACATGACGCGAGAAGCCGTCACAGCGGGCTATTACCACTCCCAATCGTGGGGAGGGAAGGACTACCCGCGCATCCAGATATTGCCTGTTGCCGACTTGTTGCACGGCGCCGAAGTGAAGATGCCGCCCGCGCATGGGACGTTCAAGCAGGCACAGAAGGCGCGGCAGGCGTCGGAAGGGCATCAACCCGCGCTAGACTTCGGCGCGATGGGGCAAGAGTAACGGGGACGGACAATGCTCCGAGATGTTACGCTAGTTTTCACCAAATACTAGCGTAACATCTCGAAGGGGCTATGGCGATCAAAGGGCACCGTATTGACATACTGTATGGCGTGACGTACAATACAATCATGCTTGACCGAACAGGCATAGTGTAGGAGGGACACAATGTCTATGAGAGATGACGATGGCACGCCAGATGATAAGCCATTAGAGGGGCAGTGGGTATCAGGTGAGAAGAATCCCGCTGCCGTGGCGCTCGGTCGGCTCGGTGGGAGGAAGGGTGGGCCAGCGCGGGCACAAGCCCTAACATCCGAGCGGCGTCGAGAGATTGCAAAAAAAGCCGCCCTAGCGCGATGGGGGCACCAAGAAGGTATGGGTAAGGAAAAAGGGGAGGCTGATGGAGCTTTCTGAGGTCAACGCGACGATAGAAGGCAGCCAGAAGGGGAAATCCCAGCGGGTATCGGAATCCAACGGCCATAGCAGTAGCGCAACTAACAACGAAGAAACACGACAACCCCTCTGTGACCCTTTGGGATTGTCGGCAGCAGTCACGGATGTGCTACGTCGAATCAAGCAGGCAAGAGGGCGCCCCTTGTTTGTTCTCATCTCGGATGAGATTGACTACGCTACCTGCGAGGAGATTTACCGATGGAAGAGAGAACTCTCGGACATTGGCAAAGCCGATAACCTAGACCTTCTTATCCATTCGCCCGGCGGTGTCTTGACGGAATGCTACCACATAGCGCGGTTACTTTCCCACTATTGCAAGCAATGGGAGGCGTTGGTCCCGAGCGTCGCCATGAGTGGAGCTACGTTGATCTGTTTAGGGTCAAGTAGGATTGTGCTCACCCCTTTCTCGCGCCTTGGTCCGCTTGACCCGCAGGTTATCAGCAAACGGCCTGGCAAGTTCTTCGCTCTTGAACGACAATCCCCCCTAGAGGCATTCCAAGCACTCAGGTACTTGCGAGAAATCTCGCTCACCGAACTTAATGCGACGTTGCTGTTTTTGCTCGATCATGGTATAGCTCCACAGACGGCCTTGGAGACGGCGCGCGAGTTGGCCGGCCAGCTTGTGCAGCCTATGCTGGGGAAGATTGACCCGTATGACTTGGGAGCTTTCCGATTAGACAGCCAACTATCGCTTGGCTATTGCGAACGGATCGCCAACCCCGCTAGTTTGCCCTACCAGACGCAAAGGGAAGCGAACTACAGCGTACTAGTCGAGAAGTATCCGGCGCACGAATTTATCATTGACTTGCACGAGGCGCATACATTAGGATTGAATGTATGTGAGGCAACCGAGCAAGTCAGCGACCTTTTCGATGAGTTGAGGGTGTATCTTAGCAGCCCATCTAAGCCCGGACTCACAACCTACATCGGGCTTGTTCCAGACGAAACAGGGGAGGTGACACCATGAGGATTCGGCAATCGTTGCCGGCCCGGACACAGCGAGTTGCCGATGTGTCCAGTCGGGACGAAATACGCCAACTATTCAAAGAGTCGGATGAGGTCGTGCGCGAATTCTTTGAGGAATTCGATACACCTTCCTTCTCTACGACGCGCCATCGAACGCGCCGACAGGCCAACAAGGAGTGCAATCCGCCAGCGGCCGAATAGCTAATTTCCACTGCTCAGTCTGTGCAGACCCCGTTTCGCGCTTTAAAGCGCGAAACGGGGTCTGCATGCTTTCTCCCATTTGACTATGCTTGAGCGGTCATGTATAATGGAGGTATACGACAAACCGATAGGGCGGTCCGCCTGCCAGCAAAGACCGCCCCATCTTAGAACACGGAGGAGTAAGCTCCATGTCCCTAGCTCAGTCTACTGTTCCCGCTCCATCGTCCGCCACGTCGCCCGCCCCTTCTGCCTCTCTCAGTCCTCGTGAGCAGCGCGGGCGGCAACTCGCGGCCATCGCCAAGATACGCCAGAGCGGTCCCATATGGCTCGTGCCGTCCCAATCGGACGACAGCACCTATAAAGTCGATCTGACGGGCAAGGCGCCGCGCTGCACCTGCCCCGACCACGAACTACGGCGCCAGAAGTGCAAGCACATCTACGCCGTCGAGTACACCATCAGCCGCACGACCACGACCGCGACGACGATAGCCCCCGATGGCGCCACGACCACGGCGACGACTGAAACGATGGTCCTGACCAAGACGGTCAAGGCGACCTACAAGCAGAATTGGCCCGCTTACAACGCCGCTCAGACGCACGAGACAGCGCGCGTGTCGGAACTGCTCCACGGCCTGTGTCAGGGTATCGTGCAGCCCCCGCAAAGCATGGGCAGGCCCCGCGCCGCCCTCTCCGATATGGCGTTCAGCGTCGTGTTCAAGGTCTACTCCGCGAAGTCGGGGCGGCGCGTCGTCAGCGACTTGACGGATTTGGGGGCGAAAGGCTGCATGATCAAGACGCCGCACTACAATACCACGACCAAGTACCTCGAAGACCCGGCCCTGACGCCCATCCTCAAAGCCCTGATCGAGGAAAGCGCCAGCCCCCTCAAGGCGGTCGAGTCGTGCTTCGCCGCCGACTCTAGCGGCTTCTCCACGTCGCGCTTCGAGCGGTGGTACGACGCCAAGTACGGCAAGATACGCAGCGAGCGCCAGTGGGTCAAGGTCCACCTGATGACGGGCGTGAAAACCAACATCGTGACCAGCGTCGAGATTACCGACAGCGACGCGAACGACTCGCCCTACCTTCCCCCACTGGCGAAGACGACGGCAGAGCGTTTCACGATGGACGAGGTGAGCGCCGACAAGGGCTATATCAGCAACAAGAACCTTGAGGCTATCGTCGCCCTCAACGCCGTGCCCTATATCCCCTTCAAGGTCAACACGACGGGGGAGGGGCCGGAGTTGTGGCGCAAGATGTACCACTACTACATGTTCAAGCGCGATGAGTTCCTGGACCACTACCACAAGCGCAGCAACGTCGAAACGACGTTCAGCATGATTAAGGGCAAGTTCGGGGACGCACTACGCTCCAAGGGGACGACAGCACAGCATAACGAAGTCTTGTGCAAGGTGCTGTGCCATAACCTGTGCTGCCTCGTGGCGTCGATCTACGAATTGGGCATTGAACCGACATTCTGGACGAAAGCGGCCACCACTCAGATAGCGGCAACGGCATAAATCAAGTAGCGATTCCGCGGAATCGCTACTTCACTCTCAACATTTGCCTGAGCGTCGGTTCGTCCAATGGTCGTACCTCATCGGCTAAATGGCGTAATTCTGTCGCAACCCCACCGCCCGCTGGATGCAGCAAGATCACACGCCGCCCCTCATCTTGTGCAACCCGAACGGCCTCGGCTAGATCACGGTCACCGGCAATGAGGAAAACGGTATCGTAAGCGCGGCGTTGGGCAAGTCGCACCAAATCAAGCACGATAAGGGTGTCTACCCCCTTCTGTTGCGTCACAGGTCTAAACTGGAAGTGCTTCTCAAAATCCACCAGCGCAACGCCGCAACTTGCAACTGCTTTCTTGACCGCATGATGCCAAGAGGGGGTGCTCTCCCGAATGTGACCAAGCCGTATTTGAATGCCTGGGCAGCTTGACACTGCATCCAGATAGGGCCGTTGCGCTAGGTAACGAGGATCACTAGATTCAAACGCCCCATCATACCAATAGGCTCGCAACAAGATGGCTTGTTCATTCTTCGCCAATGTTCGTAGAAATGTAACGCACCCCTGCGCATCGGGAGAGACCTGATGGGTCTTGACATGGAGGGTGCGCGCACCCTCTGCTTTGAGGAAACCAGCATCCACAAAAGCAACTGATTGGGCCATACTACCCCCTCCTGTGCAAAATAAAAAAGGGCCTCATTGAGGCCCGATTGAAAACCCCCTCAATGAGGGGGGAACAGTGCTATTATAACAGATGGGAATTATATTTCAACCCCCTAAAAATCCGTGGTTGCAACCGACTTTATAGTCAAAATCATCCTTCACCCACAATGTACGCTCACAGCATACCTTTATGGGCAAAGCCACCCGCCATGTAAACCTCTATACCAGCTCCAGGCGCGAGCCCATGGGCATATTCGACCATGACAGCTTCTTCGTTGTCGCCAGGGTCGATAGGCGTCGTGAATTGAGGGTGATCTCCATTGAATTCCATCTGCGGCGTGAAGAAACCGTAATCGAACACATATTCGATTTTATTGTCGCCGGGTTCGGGCGCAGCCCGCTGATCGCTAGAGCCATTGAGCATAAAAGGGGCCGTTTCGACAAGGCGAGGGCCTGCGTCGCCGTTTAGACCAACGTTGTTAAAGCCTGCCTGGAAATTATCAAAGACGGTTTGCGATAGTGGATTTGTCCAATCATTGGCGATGATAGCTATCGTTTCGCCCGACGCATTCCCAAGTGATGTTGCATCGTATGCCGTCGCCAAGTCTCTTGGACCATAGCAGGTATGGTTATTGGGGTCTTGTCTCTGCACGAGAGAGCATTGGGTTGGTGTTGTTTGCGGCGCGCTGGCAAATGGACGTATCGTTGCGTCCTGGCGTAGGCTTTGCTCTCCTCTGCTGTGAAGGGACGAAGGAGGGATAGTGGTGGCGGCCGATATATCGGAGACACTACCGATGGGCAAGCTAGACGGCACGATAGGATTTCGGTCGTTGGCTACAAACTTGCCGTATGCTACCGAATTGTAATCGTTGAGGGTGACGCCAAGTGCGCGCTCGACATCGTATGTTGCTCCCTGTACAGTGATTGATAGATTGTCCGGACTAACCTGTGTTACCGCAAGGCCGTTTTTTTTAGCCCATATGCGAATATCCTGTACATCTTGCGCCGTTGGGGCATAGTCTGCGTCATATTGCTGAAGCGTCAGATAGTGCCTATACCGAGGGCTAGCAGGCTCACTTGCGGCAACGATGAGAGCATCTAGCCGTGCTGAGTTGCGTACGCGGAGGCTGGCGGTGAAGCTGACGATAGCCGACGGATTGTGCGCGCCTTGCCGGCGAGCTGTACCCCGCGCTACCACGATGGGCGTGTCTCCACTCAGGGTACGCAACGTCGGCGCGATAGGCGCGGAGGAGGGGCGCGCGAACAGGGCGCCTGGCAATAGAGTTGTGAAAACGACGGCGGACATAAGGGCACGGGTGTACAGGCGACGTAACTGGGCTGACCGGCTCATGGTGTGACCTTTCACTAGAGAACAATATGTGAACGGGCATTGTTGCCTTGAGCAAAGGACGTAGTATTGATCGTCAGGGGGCAATCGGTTGTTGCTTGCTGATGCCTGCGGTTTACGAGTGACCGGACGCGGTCTCCCATTCGCGTCGCGCGCTTTGCTACATGCATATAGATGTCTATAACGAACGCATGGTCGTGTATAGGGCGTGCCGCTTGCAGCTAGGATAGCATAAAAATGTTAAGCGCGTGTTAAAGCTGTTTCGGCCAGCGTAATCCGCGCATAGCGGCGGCTGTTCTTCATGCCTTGCCCTTCCACTCGGCATAGAAGCGCTCCAGATACAGCTCCATGAAGGCGTGGCGCTCCTCGGCCAGGCGCCGCGCGGTCTCCGTGTTCATACGGTCTTTCAGGAGCAGCAGCTTCTCGTAGAAGTGGTCGATCGTCGAACCCGTCCCCGCCAGGTAATCCTGGGCCGACGCATGCGCCCGCGGCGCCCTGTCGGGGTCCCAGATGGCGCGGTTCATGTGGCCGCCGTAGGCGAAAGTGCGGGCAATGCCGATCGCGCCGATGGCGTCGAGGCGATCGGCGTCTTGCACGACCATGCCCTCGCGCGTGCGCATCGCGGTGGCTACGCCGGCGCCCTTGAACGACATAGTCGCGATGATCTCGCAGACGTGCGCGATGACCGTTTCGTCCACCGTGAGCGTGTCGAGCCACGTACGGGCCGCGCGCGGCCCCGCCGTGACGTCGCCGCCGTGGAACTTCCAGTCGGCGATGTCGTGCAGCAGCGCGGCAAGCTCGACGACAAAGAGATCGACCTTTTCGCCCGCACCGATATGCGCGGCGTTGCGCCAGACCCGGTAGACGTGCCACCAGTCGTGGCCGGAGCTTTCCCCTTGCAGGAGCGCCCGTACATGGTCGCGGGTCTGCGCGAGTATCAGCGCGTTATCCATGGCCGTCCGTTCCTTCCACAGGTCATGCCCCTATAGGTCGCCCTCGGTGTCTACGTCCGACTTTCTACTCGTCGTCGAAGGACAGCGTGCCGGTCAGTCCGTCGTAGCCGACGGTGGTGTGGGGGAAGATGGACGCGGCGTGGTCGCGGCACGCGGCGGGATCGGTGAGCGCCGGGCTGAAGTGGGTCAGCCAGAGGCGGCGCGCGCCGCCGTCGCGGGCGAGCG
>JAABUJ010003878.1_pt1 | contig 16298 bp, 17 predicted proteins | sample 5559131 | NCBI WGS metagenome assembly JAABUJ01 (sample SAMN10711875, study PRJNA513366) | rock metagenome | isolation source: Antarctica rocks | place: Antarctica: Victoria Land, Mt New Zealand nord | collected 2016-01-07 | reverse complement strand
CTTCTTCTGCGCGCTGAAACAATACCGCGCCATTGCCACACGGTATGACAAGACCGCCCGCAACTTCCTCGCCGCCGTCCAGCTCGCCGCCTCGATCATCCTCCTCAACTGAGGACACGCCCTAGCATAACATTCTTCCTTTAAGCTGACAAGAGGGTCCGGCGGGTACTTTCTTCCTGGATGGTGAATGGCGATCGGTGCCTATTCCGTGGCTATGCACTGCTTTCAAAGACGCGCGTTGCGACGATATGGGGAACCGACACGATGGGCAGAATAGGCGCACAGGCGAGTAGCAGCACCAGAACGCCGTAGCGTCGGCTGAGCGGATGGTGGGATTTCGAGGGCTGAGTGCAGAGCGCTGGTGCGGCACGACCGGTGATGGATCGCTGCGAGCGTCTCGCGGACGAAACGGGGGCTTCGCCCGTTGATGCGCTGGGTGCTAACACTGTTCTGGCCGTGCGCGCGGGATTATACGGTCAGGATGCTGCCGTCAAGTGCTGTCATTTATAGCCTGGAAAGTTTGTTCGATAACGATCAGGCGACGCCCAACTAGTTGGGGCCACCCGATGTTTTTACTGCTATGCGGTTTGCCGTGGAGCCGACCGGGGGACTCGAACCCCCGACCTGCTGTTTACGAACAGGCTATGTCGCCGTTCATCGGCGTTCGCGGGTGTCCATGGCTTTGCCCACTTGCTTGTTCCGACGCAGGAAATCGCCCCGGCGAAGACACGGCGGACACGGGCGGACGCCGACGGACGCGGGGTAGTGATCGCGAGATGCTACAGTAGGTGCTACAGTGCGGCGGCGAGAAAGCGGTGGCGGCCAACGCCACCGCGACGATTGCATGCGCGGTCTTGCCGTCATGCTCCCGCGGTTGCCACCCGACGCCCCTGCTCGCAGGGCAAAGCGCCGCCTGTCGGCAGCCCGCTCCTCCGGCACGATTCAGGGATCTCGCGTTCCCGACATCGATTGGGCCATGGTGGCCGCGGCTTCGTTGCGCGAGAGGGCAGGGCAGCGGCGGACCCGGACCGCCGACGGGGCTACTCGCAAGGAGCGTTCGACTGTCTGCCCACCGCGGATACGCGCGAGCCGGAGCAGGGCGGCTGGCGAAGCCCGAGGGCGCGGCACCGCACCGGTCGCGGAACGAGCGTTTGTGCCGGGCGTCCGGGCGGCGCCCGCACGGTCGGGAAGCATCGTGGCCACCATCCCGCCACCCAACGTCGCCCACGCCCGGTGTCGCGCGGTGCCGGTGTGCTGGCCGAGAAGTCGATCCATTCGCGGAACTTGTGCTCCTTGATGACGAGGATGCCCGCTTCGGGCCAGGAGGAGACGGATTCGTCAGGATGGGGACAGGCGATGGACGGGCTTTTCGGCCAGCACAGGCACTCGCCTTGCTCCAGTCCTACCCCACGGCGGCGGCCGTCGCTGCGGCGGACCCGGACGGGCTGACGGCGCTGCTGCGGACGGCCAGCCGGGGGCAGATGGCGGCGGCGAAAGCCACGGCGCTGATCGCCGCGGCAACGACGAGCATCGCCGCGCGCAACGCCACGGCGGCACTTGCGGTTAAGGCGCAGGCGCTCGCGCGGCAGGTCGTCGCCTTCAACGCTGAGATCGCCGCCCTCGAGGAGACCATCGCGACGGCGTTCGCGGCACTGGGCTACACCCCTGCGCATTTCCCGGCCGGGAGTGTGGTGGCGCTCGCCACGCTCCTGAGCGAGGTCGGGGACGTGCGCCGCTTCCGCTCGGCCAAGCAGTTCCTCGCCCATTTCGGCTGGTGCCCGCGCGACACGCAGAGCGGCACGTACAAGGATGCCCACCCGCGGCTGTCGAAGGCGGGGAATCGCTACGTCCGGCGCCTCATCTGTATGCTCGCCGTCGGCGTGGTCAGTCGCCCTGGGCCGCTGCGCGACTACTTCGAGGGGCGCACCGCCGCGGGGAAGAACAAGATGGACTCCCTCGTCGCCGTCGGGCGCAAGCTCCTGACCACGATCTACGCCATCCTGAAAAGCGGCACGCCCTACGATCCCGAGGATGCGGCACGGACACGCGCGACGGGGACAATCGGGGCGCAAGCACGCGTTAGTGTGTAGCTGCCCCCGTATCTTTCGGCCTGGCGCAGCCTGCGGGGGCGCGCCCCCGCAGGCTGCGCCAGGAACCCGGCGGTCGCGAACCGACCGCGGGCTTGACAGGGCGTATAGAAATCAAGGTGCCTCGTTCAGTGAACGGCACACACGGTATGCGAGGAGAGGACGCGCGACGTGGTGTGGGGCCTGAGCGCCAACCGGACCGCACGGCGCGGGCAACGGCGGCGCTCGCGCGCCCCAGCTGGCACCAAACGTGCATTGAGCAGATCATTCCGAGCATCGTGGTGTTGGGGAGGATTGATATATGCGCGGGGTCTTGCAGGCGGCGATGGCCTACGACGCGTTCGTTGGTGCCTTCGGCCTGGCGCGGGTGGGACGACTGCGGTGGCGACTCGTGGGCGACCTGGCCGGGGACATCCTGGAGGGTCGGGTGGGGACCGGCCTCAATCTGCGCCACTACGGCCCGCAAGCGCGCGTGACCAGCATCAAGCCTGCGGTCGGGCTCCTTCGCGCCGCCGTGCCGCGCGCGCGGCTACGCCCTCGCACTGGCGTCCGCCGCAACGTTGCCGTTCCCCGCCGCTGCCTGCGACACGGTCGTCTCGCCGCTCGTCTTCTGCTCCATCCCCACGCCGCTGCTCCTGTCGGCCCTCGACGCCGCCATCGCGGTGGTCGCTCCCCTCTGGTCGCGGCTGAGCGGTGGCTGCCACCTCGATCGCGACACGTCCGCCCTGCTGGCACGGGCCGACTGGCGGATCGCGCGGCACGAGCGTCACGCCCGCGGCCTCTACCGCCTGCTGATCGCGGTGCCCGTGCCGTCGCCGATCGGCGATGCGCCGTGTCTCCTTGTGATTGTTAGCAGAGGACGACTATGCGCGTGCCCAAGCGGCTGCTCATGCGGCGTGGCAAAGGTTTCATGCAGCGACTCTTTGCCGCCATCGGCGGCGAACCCGGGTTGCCGGGAGCGCTCCGATCCGGGCGCGTCAGGGTGATCGGCGACCAATGCCAGCGCGAGAATTTGCACACGGTGCGAGAGATGCTCCGCCGTCGCTACGATACCGTGCTTATCGAGTGCTTCGGCGATCCCGGGCCCGCCGATTGGGCGGACCGGGCTACCGATTGGGATTCCGAGGGGGCAAAATATTCCGCAACACTTGCGCTGCTCCTGGGGGCCGAGGATGGACCCGACTCGACAAATTGGGCGACCCTCGTCGCTGCTTGGCAAACACGGACTTTTGCTTGGGCGATGCGGGAAGCCGATTGGCGGGAACGCGCGGTCTTATGGCGTGCCCATGCGGGACGCGCGGCCGCCGACCTGCTCCAAGCCGAGGAGTTGGGCGGTTGAATGGGCATGTATGAAGCCGTCCCGGTCCGCATACCGAGACGGCACGCATGACGGGCGGTGCCGTACCGTGCCACCAATTGCACGCTAGCGATACCGCCGCGATGTCGGTGGGCAACGAAGCGGGTTGCGGGCCGCATACCGACCAGGCGATGTACATCTGGCTTTCTACTGGAAGGGGATTCGGGTTCTGACGACCTTTTGGTGAAGCCGGTCTGAGAATAGGGAAGGCAGCCTCGGAAACGGCTCGTTGCGATGTTCGCGACGCGAATGTCGGCCGTTTGCTGGCCATGACACCCCACTTAAACAGGCGTCTCAGGTCAAATCACCAAAAGGTCGTCAGAACCGGGATTCGATTGGCATGGATAGGGCAGTGCTCGAGGAACGTCCGCAAAGCGTGCTGATCGTCGTGGCCGAGGCCGCGCTTCAGGCCATGGTTGTCGGGCAGTTTGGTGCCGATCGCGTACGCTGGACCATCACCGGGGTCGGCACCACGGTAGAAGCAGGGCGCCGCCTCCTCATCGCCACCGCGCCCGACGTGCTCGCCATCGATCTGGCGATTGGCTGGCTGGGGGAGCAACCAGGAGTACAGCACGGGCTCGATCTGCTCACGCTCGCCATCGGGCGGCGCGGAGTCGCGCCGCCGCCCCATGTCGTCGTGTGCGGTGCCGCGAAGGACCTCGACGCCACGACGCTGATCGCGGCCATCGGCCTCGGCGCGCGCGCCATCCTCGATCCGACGCGCGTCGATGTGACGCGCTGGGCGGCGCGCGTGGCCACCCGCGACAGCACGGAAATCGCCCTCGACCGCGCCGCCGACGCGACCTTGCGCGCCGCCGGGTTCTTCGGCGCGGCGAACACCGCTAGTGGCCCGGATCGCCCACTCGGCGCGGACGAGCGGCGTCTGCTCGCGCTGCTCACGGCCGGGGCCGACCGTGCGACACTTGCGACCGCGCTGGGCGTGCCCCCGAATACCCTCAAGAATCGGCAGGTGCGGCTCTTCCGGCACCTCGGTCTCGCAACGCGCGCCGACGCGTTCGCCTACGCCCACGAACACCTCACGCCCGAGGAAATCCCGCTGCTGGCCGCGCCGCAGGCCGCGCGCGTGCCGGACCTCGGCGAGCGCGAGCGGCGCTTGCTCCAGTGTCTCATGGCGGGTGATGACCTCGCGGGCGCAGCGCGAGAACTCGCGCTGGGCGTGCCCCTTACCAGGGCGATTCGCGGGCGGCTTTACGCGCAACTCGGCGTCGCGACGCGCGGCGCGGCGATCCGCGCCGGCCGCCAAGCCGTTGCCTGCGGTGATCTCAGCGCAGTGGCCGACGATCGGTCCGCGCCTATGGCCTGGTCACCGACCGCAGTTGTCGTCAGGGAATATCCCGCCGCCCAGGCGCGCCCGACGGACCTTCTGGGGCGCCTCACCCCGCGTCAGCGCGAGATCCTGGCCTTGCGTGCCGCCGGCTCCAGCAACGACGCGGTCATCGCACACCTCGGCATCAGCCTCAGCACCCTGAAGGGGACGCTCGCCTCGCTTCGCAAACGCCTGGGCGTCACGAACACGGCGGCGGCGCTTGCCTTGTACACCGCCGCCCGGACGGAGAATGATGGGTGATCGGTCGGGTGCTGATTGATCAGGCGCGCCGAGACTCAGCGAGCGCGGAGACGGTCATGTGTACCAGGGCCGACCCGACCGAGGCAAGGAGGGGCTTCGTTGACGTTACGGCGTATGGTCCGTCCGACCGCGCCGTGTTATCTAGATTCGGCGGGGGGAGCGCGCCGGCGTCGATAAGTCGCTCGAAAGCCGCCACCACGTCCGGATCGAATTGCCGCCCGTTGCCCTCACGGATGATCCGCACCGCCTCCGCTACCGGCATGCCAGGACGGTAGGGGTGGTCGCTGACGAGGACGTCGTAGACATCGGCGATGGAGAAGATGCGGGCGACCAGTGGGATTGTGAGTGATAGCTTAATCGTGGAACTGACGATCTTTGTTGGTGATTTCGCTTCAAACAGTCCTGAAAGTGGGGGCGAACGACAGCAAGACGACCGCAGCAGGTGCTGCCAATGCTGTTCTTCGCCCATTTCGGGCCTACCTGCCCTATTCTCGGGATCCGCTTCACGAAAAGATCGTCAGTTCCCGATCCCTTTGACGATTACACACACATCGTGTCGTGATGTCAGGGGGCAAGAAGCCTGCCATCCCGCACGCCTGGCACTCCTGCTGCGTCCCTGCTCGTATGGAGGCGAGATGCACGAACTGACAGGCCGCCAGCGCGAGGTGCTGCGACTGGCCGACTGGGGCATGGACGACGCCGGCGATCGCCGGGGACTCCACGTCGGCGTCAGCACGGTCTTGGGCCATTGGCACGCCATCTACGAGACGCTGCATGTCGAGAAAGGTGAGCATCGGCGGGAGCGGACGATCTACGCCTGGGGAGGCGGGGGCGCGGCGTAGCGGACGAGCGGTAAAGGAATGAGCCGGGTCTGGGGGACCCGATTCGGAAGCGTGGAGGATGGGTGAAGGCGACCTGTTAGGCCACCTGCGCCACTGCGCAAGGTACGGTGCAGGGCTAGAGGTTGCCGTGCTCGCCGAGCAGACGCTGCCGCCGCTCCTCGTACTCCGCCGTGTCGATCTCCCCCCGCGCGTACCGGTCGCGGAGCAGGGCCAGCGCCGGGTCCGCAGGCGGTGGCGCAGGCGCGAAGGAGACCCTGTCGAACCGCCCGAGAACGGGGGCGAGCCTGCCGCGCAGCAGCAAGAAGGCCAGGAGCGCCAGCCCCGCCAGGAATACCAGGGGCACCAGCATGCCCAGGAGCGGCAGCACCGCGTCGCCGCCGCCCCAACCGCCATCGCCAAACCGCTCGTGGGGCATCGCGCACCTCCTTCAGCCGCTCATGACCATCGCCGCATCGCCAGCACGGGCGTCGCCCGCACCCGTGCCAGTGTAGGGGATGAAGTTAAAGGCGGTGTGAAGGCCAGGGGACAAAAGAATGAGCCGGGTCTGGGGGGGCCCGGCGCGGAAGCGTGGAGGAGAGGATGGCGCATGAAGGATGGAGGGGTTCTGTTGCGTTGTGAGGTGATGACGCAAGCTATCGGCAACCGGCGCGTCAGACAAGACATTATCGCGACGATTTCGCGCAGCCTCGCATACAGTTATCAGCCGTGGACCTAGGCACAAGGACGGCTACGTACTGAACGGCGGTGCCATTTCGGTCATCACCGCACAACGCAACAGAACCTGTTGCGCGGTGCACTCCCCCGCATTTCGCGTGACATACTGTTATTCACCACGCTGGTGCCGTACGCTGCCAGTACTCGTGCCCTACCTCTGTCCATCTCCGCTATGACGGTCCTGCTTCTGGGCGCTACCCAGGTATTCTCGTGGAACCACGCGGTTGCGTAGTGCATCCGTGCGCGACATCCCCCGCACGGTTCGACGTTGAGGAAACACCCCTTCTCAGAAAAGTACGAATGGGCTAGATCCATTTGAGTCGAAAGTATTGACAAAGTCTGTTCTGGCTGGTACTTTGGGTCTACAGTCATAGGACGAAAGTCCCGGCATCCCGGAGTTGCGGTCTCTAAGGGGTACAGGAGACCGGTGAATGGCCCGGTACTGTCGGCCCAGTGAGATGGTGAAGAATTGCAATCAGGAGGAGGTTGATTATTATGTGGGGGCTCTAAATTGGCGTCCGGTCACAGTCGGGCCGTCCGCATCGAACGTCCGATTGTGGTTACTATCGGGGGTATGAGGGTGGTACTGGCGCGGACACTGGCTGCACTCGAGGGACGTGATTGGCGGCTGCTGCTCGCCGGTCAAGCGATTAGTACCCTCGGCGACTGGCTGCACCGCGTCGCTCTCTTGATTCTAGCGTACCAGCTCAGTGGGTCGGTCGCCATGCCGGCCCTCCTCCTTTTAAGCCAGCATGTCGCGCGTGCTGTCGCGACACCCTTCGGTGGGGTGCTGGCCGACCGTATAGCGCGCAAGACGCTCCTGATCGCCTGCGATCTGGTACGCGCCATCCTCGTGGTAAGCATGGTCCTGATCCGTGAACCTCGCGACCTCTGGTGGCTCTGGTTGGCGACCGTGCTCGTACAAGTCGCCGGTTCCCTCTTCATGCCGGCGCAAAATGCCGCTGCGGTTCAGATCGTCGGGCGTCAGCGTTTTCCCGCCGCGATCGCGGTTGTGGGGATGACGCAACAGGTCGCCTTCCTCATCGGTTCGGCCCTTGGTGGCGTGCTGGTGTCGCAGTGGGGTACGGCGACTGTCTTCCTCATCAACGCCGCAACCTTCGTGGTATCCGCCGCCACTATCGCCGCCTTGCGCCCCCTGCCGCTCGCTGTGCGGCAAGGGCAGGCACGCGAGTCGTTCGCGGTGGCGCTCGGTGCCGCCATGGCGCTCGTACGGGGGACGCCGACGCTGGCGATCCAGTGTGTCACGGCGGGGATCGGGGCACTGCTGGGGACGGGGATTACCGCGAGCCTGGTCGCGCTGAGCGTGGGCGCGCCGACGGGTGGCAACGTCTTCGTCGGCCTCGCGCTCGCCGCAATCGCGGCCGGCACGTTCGTCGGCACGGCGGCCTTCGGGTTCTGGCGCCTCGGCGTGTGGGCGAGTGATGTGCGGGTGGCACTTATGCCGGTGGTGCTGATGGCGCTCTGTGCGGGCCTGGTTGGGAGCGTGCCGAAGGGGTGGGCGCTGCTCGTGGTGTTGGTAGCCGCCGGTTCCGTCTCGATGTTGATCGAGTTGATCGCGCGGGCGCGCATCGCCGCGTCCACCCCGGACGAGATGCTCGGGCGCGCTTTCTCGCTGGTCATCACGTCCGTCACCCTGGGGACGATCGCCGGGGCACTGGCGGCAGCAGGGCCGATCCTCTGGCTCGGGTTCTCGCGCGGCTTCGCCGTGATCGCCCTGACGGCGGTCCTTGTTGCCGTCGGCGGGACCGCCGTGTTGCAGCGCCTCCCGTTGCCAGTCGACCCGCTCACGAAAACCGAGAATCGGTCGATTCAGCCTGTCGCGGGGCCGAAAGTCTAGTACCTTTGGCCGCGGCTTGAGACCCCTACGGGGGATGTTCCCGGACCGCCATCCTTGCTAACCTGATCGGGTAGGGTGCGATAGCATCCATGGTCGAGGGGGCGGGCATGGGACGCGACCAGGGGGGACCGAGCGAGGCGAAGCGCCAAAAGCGAATCTTGACGGGGTTTATCGTCGCCCTTGCTACGCTGGCCGCCGTAGTGTCCTGGCTCGCGACGCGCTCGTTGCCGCCGTTCAGCGGTTCCCTGACCAGCGCGGTGACCCTGCTGTTGTTCGGGGTAATCGGCGAGCGGACGCGACTGAACATGTACAACCGTGGCACCGTGAGCCCGTCGGCGACTATCCTGGTCGCTGGCGCGATCCTGCTCGGCCCGATCGGCTCCGGCCTGCTGGCGGTTGCCTTCACCACCCTGGGTTCGCCGCTCCGGTATCCCGTTCGGAGACGCCTGTTCAATATGGCCTCATCGATGTGTGCAGGGGTGTTCACCGGCACGGTGTCAGCCATCTTCTTGCCGGGCCTGAACGCCGTCATGGCGGGGATGTCCCAGGCGCTCGGCCATTCGGACTGGAACAACCCGCTGCTGATGGCGCTGCCGCTCGGCCTGTTCCTCAGCGGAACGCTCTACACGATCAACGTCGGCATTGGCTCGAGCGTGCTGTCGCTGATGGACCGGTTGCCGCTGCTACTCGTCTATCGGGAGCAGATGGCCTGGCTCGCGCCCTATACGCTCGCGTACGGGACGATCGGGGCCGGGGCGGCGATGGCCGCTGTCAGCCTTGGCCCGTTGGCCCTGGGCTTCTTCGCCATCCCCATGTTCGCGGTCGCGCGCGCGACCGCGCAGGAGATTGCGCGAACCCGGCAGCTCGTCGAGACGCTCCAAGCGACTCGGGACCGCCTGCAGGATGCGCTGACCACCGTGCAGGAGAATGAACAGCTCCTCACGACGATGGTGGTCGAGCTCCAGCACGCCAACGACGAGACGATCGGCGCGTTCTCGGCGATGCTCGACGCGCGCGACCACGAGACCGAGGGGCACAGCGAGCGGGTCGTTGGATACGCGCTCACGCTGGCGCGCGCGCTGGGGGTGCCGGATGACGCGCTCCCCGCGCTCTCGCTCGGTGCGCGGCTGCACGACATCGGCAAGGTGGCGATCCCGGACGCCATCCTGCTTAAGCCGGGGCCGCTCAGCACTGAGGAGTGGGCCGTCATGCGCGAGCACCCGCACATCGGCACCAAGCTGGTGCGCGGCAAGCCGAGTTTGCAGCGGGCCATCCCGGTCATCCGGCATCACCACGAGCGCTTCGACGGCGCGGGCTACCCGGATAGCTTGCGGGGCGAGCAGATCCCGCTGGCCGCCCGGATCTTCGCGGTTTCCGACGTTTTCGATGCCCTGGTGAGCGACCGGCCCTACCGGCCCGGGATGACCGTCGAGACCGCGTCGCGCATCATCAATGAGGGGAGCGGCACCCAATTCGACCCGGTCGTGGTGGTGGCCTTCAACGCGCTGATCGCCGCCGGGACGCTGGCCCCGCCCGGCGCGTCCGCGACGTGCGCGGCGACCGCAGGCGCCGTCGTCCGACCGTCAGGCGCACCGGCGGTGATGAGCGGCGCGCGGCTGCTCCAGGCCCTTGACGGCGGTCGGCCCCGCTGAGCCGATCACCGGGCCGGGTTCGGCCGACGTGCCGGCGCGATACACCGCGAGGGCGTCGGCGAGGCATTACGCTACCCTGAAAATCTCCGTCTCACGTCGCCCAGGGGAGGGCGTTGTCGGCCGACTCCGGCGGGCGCGTGGTTGGCAGCACCTGCAGCTCGACGCCGAGTTGGCGCAGCCGTCGCAGCAGCCGGTCGGCTAGCGCGGCGGGCTGCTGGCGGTCCAGATAGTCCGCGCCGAGTTCGCGATAGGGCTCGCGATGCGCGATCACGTGGTACGCGATGATCAGGAGCCGGTGGGCCACCGCCATGATGGCGCGTTTCGCCCCGCGGCGGGCGGCGATGCGCCGATAGCGGGCCGCCAGCGTGGTGCCTTGCGCCCGCGCGGCCCCGTGCGCCGCCTGTACCGGCGCGGTCTTCAGCCACGCGTTCCCCTTGCGGGTCTTGCCGGAGCGCTGGCGGCCGCCGCTCTCGTTATTGCCGGGGGCCACCCCAGCCCAGGCCGCGAGGTGCGCCGACGTCGGGACTCTGCGCATATCACGCCCCAGATAATACCCCTGGAGATCGCACCGCCCCGCTGTCCGAGACGGTGACCGTGACCGATCCGGCACATCCGCTCTACGGGTTGACCTTGCCCTTACTGCGCGTCGGCGTGCAGGAGCGGATGAGGCGGATCTGCGTCGTCCGCTTGCGCCCCGACACCGAGCGCCGCATTCCGCTGGCGGCGACGTCGCTCAACGGCATCTCCCCACCTGTTTCACCTGCCCGACTCTCCGTCGCTGCGGTAGCCGCACTCCTCGCGGCGGTCGCCACCATCCCCGCGCTCGCGACCTCTATATATAGGGAGGAGGAATATAGGGGGGAGGAATATAGGGGGGAGGAATATAGGGGGGAGGAGGACGGGGATGACGAGGGTGTTCGCGGAGCGCAGGAGGGCCGGGATGGAGCAACCAGAGTCGCAGGGACAACCGCGTCCGCGCGGTCACCAACTCGCGCTGCCCCTCGCGGGGTTGGGGCGGGGCTCCCACCCGCCGCCGCTCCCGGTGGCGACCCTGAGCACCGGGCAAGTCTGGGCCAGCCTGGGGCCGACCGGGCAGGGTGTGCTGGCTACTTTCCCCGTCCGTCGCTAAATCTTGGCAATCTTGGACCGCGAGTGCCAAGAAATTATCGCGGATGGTGAAAGTAGCCAGCACAGCGGCCCCAGGCGTGGTGGACCCCCATCAGGCCGTTCGCGGTGATCGGCCCATCGATGAACGAGAAGCGCTCCGTCGCGGCCTCGTTGCGCCGCAGATATTGCTGCACCGTCCCCTCATCGGCCCACCGGCGCAGCGTCGTGCGCTCCTGTGCCGGGAAATCGGGCTTGTTGGACACCTCCGCGAAGCTCCCCTTTGCCACACCGACCATCGTCCCCTCCTCGTCGCATTTCGTGGCGCGCGTTCATGGCGCGCGATGATGCCGGTGGCGCACATACAGCGCGCCTCCCCCGTTAAACGCAAAGCGCCCATCCTCACCCTGAGGACGAGCGCATTCATCATGCATACCCGTGGTACCACCTCGTTCGACCGGCGACCCGAGCGGGCACGCCGATCACTCTGCGGGGCGCCCTGGTCGTAGCGACGGACGCCCCCATCGGGATAACGGGCGATGAACCCGGCTGAGCCTACCAGAGGCGCGGCCCCGTTCGGTCAGCGGCTCGGGAAAGATTTTCGGAGGGCCGAACCGATCCGCCTCGCACCGCTCGCGGACTCGCTGCATAGCCGCGCCAACCTACTCGTTTCCGTCAACGCCACCTTCCAATTATGCTACGAACCGCGCGAAACCGCCACATTGCACCGGTGCCATCGCCCAGCCCACCACAAACCGATTACTTTAGGACTTACGCAGTTGAACGTGGATTCAAGCCGAAACCGCGCCTGCTTCGTGCTCAACTGCGTAAGTCCTAAAGTAATCGGATGGGGAAACTTACTGATTGACAGACCAAGAGGCGACCGATACAATACGCGTACGCTCGTCGTGTGACGCCACAATTCAGATAGTCGCCGCAAAGTCTGACGATTCTCTGTTCGATGGCGCGTGCGGACTGTACTCCCACTCGCATCGCCACGAGAGAGTACGGTGGCTTACGCTCGGCTTTTTTGGCAACACCACCGCATAGCTCCTTGCCAGGCGCTACGTCCGGCTGCGATGTGCGGTGTTTGCTGGGGTGTCAAGCGCCCCATGTCGCTGCTACTGTCCGGTTGTGTGGTTGGAAGGGATAGGAAAGATGAGCGATCGGCGTTTCAAACGACGCGATTTCCTGCGCGGCGGCCTCGTGCTCGGTGCGAGCGCGGTGAGCATGGGCGCACTGGCGGCCTGCGGCATGCCGGGTGCCGCGAGCACGGCGACCGGTGGGGGCAGCAAGCTCGAGATCTACTCCTGGTGGACCTCCCCCGGCGAGGTCGAAGCGCTCGACGCTCTCTATAAGGTCTATAAGGCGACAAACGCCAAGATCGAGATCGTCAACGCGGCGATCTCCGGTGGCACCGGGGCGGGCGGCAACGCCAAAGCGGCGCTGAAGACCCGTCTCCTCGGCAACAACCCGCCCGACTCGTTCCAGGTCCACCTCGGGCGCGAGCTGATCGACACCCATGTGGTCGCCAACCGCATGGAGCCGCTCGATGATCTCCTCAAGAGCGAGGGCTGGGACAAGGTCTTCCCGAAGCAGTTGATCGACATCGCCTCCAAAGACGGCCAATTCTGGTCGGTGCCGGTCAACATCCACCGCTCCAACATGCTCTGGTACAACAAGAAAGTCCTGAGCGACAACGGCATCACCGCGCCGAACACCTTCGACGAGTTCTTCGCCGCAGCGGACAAGCTGAAGGCCAAAGGGATCGATACGCTGGCTGTCGGCGAGGCGGCACCGGGGCACGTCTCGCACATGTTCGAGACGGTGCTGATGGGGACGCTCGCCCCCGACGAATATCGCGGCCTCTGGACCGGCAAGTTCGCCTGGACCGACAAGAAAGTGGCCGATTCGTTGACCACGCTCAAGAAGATGCTCGATTACGCCAACCAGAACTTCCCGAGCGTCGATTCGGGCGACACCGCCGATCTGGTGATCAAGGGGACCGCCGCCATGACGATCAACGGCGACTGGACCAACGGCACCTTCAAGTCGAAGAAGTTCGCCGACTACGGCTACGTCCCCACCCCCGGCTCGAAGGGGCGCTACGGTGTGCTGGCCGACTCGTTCGGCCTGCCGAAGGGGATCAAGGACCGCGACGCCACGCTCGCCTGGCTGAAGGTCTGCGGCACCAAGGCCGGGCAGGACGCCTTCAACCCGATCAAGGGCTCGATCTCGGCACGGACCGACGCGGACAAGAGCCTCTACGACCCGTATCAGCAGACGGCATTCGCCGACTTCGCGAGCAACGAACTCCTGCCGAGCGTGAATCACGGCGCGGCGGCGAAGGAGAGCTGGATGACCGATTTCGTCAACACGCTCAACGCCTTCTCGGGCAAGCGCGATGTGGCGGCGACACAGGCCGAACTGGTCAAGATCGCCAAGGATGCGGGGGTCGGCTGATGGCCCAGGGCAAGGTACTTCGTGAGGGCGGCAGGGATGCCGCCCTCGCCCGCACCGCCGCCGCATCGCCACGCCGCCGCTTCGCGCTGCCGCGCGGCGACATGCTGGTCGCGATCCTGGCGCTCCTGCCCTCGATGCTCGCCGTGGGCATCTTCATCTACGGCTTCATCGCCTGGACCGGCTATATCTCGATGGTCAACTGGAACGACTCGCTCCCGACCTACGCCTTCGTCGGGCTACGCAACTTCCAGCGCCTCTTCGAGACCGAGCGCTTCCAGATCGATCTGCGTAACACGGCGATCTTCGCCGTGCTCTTCATGACCCAGTGCATCGTCGTCGGCTTCGCGCTGGCATTGCTTCTGGATCAGCGGATCCGCGGTGAGAACGTCTTTCGCACGATCTTCCTCCTGCCCTTCGCCGTCTCCTCCGTCGTCACCGGGGTGGCCTGGCGCTGGTTGATGAATCCCGCTTCGGGGATCAACCGCCTCTTCGAATACGCTCACCTCGACTTCCTGAAATCGAACTGGTACACCAGCCCGCGCATCGGCATCGCGGCGGTGACGATCGTCGCTACCTGGCAGATGTCCGGCTACGTGATGGCCCTCTACTTGGCGGGGCTGCGAAGTATCCCCAGCGAGATCCGCGAGGCGGCAGCGATCGACGGGGCCACCGGCTTCGCCCTCTATCGCTACGTCATCATCCCGCTGCTGACGCCCGTGACCCTCTCGGCGGCGATCCTGCTCGGCACTTACTCACTACGCCTCTTCGACATCACGGTAGTGATGACCTCCAGCGGCCAGGGCTTCCTGACCGATACCCCGGCCCTCTTCATGTTTCAGACGACCTTCCAGAGCAACAAGTTCTCGCAAGGGTCGGCGATCGCCTTCGTAATGCTCCTGCTGGCCCTGCTGCTGATCGTGCCGTACATGCTGATCAGCGCACGCACGGAGAAGAATCAGTGACCCTCTCGCTGAGTCGCATCTGGAGCCGCACCGCGATCTACTTCGTGCTGATCGCGTTCGCACTCTTCTTCCTCTTGCCGATTTACGTCCTGATCATCACCGCGTTCAAGCCCTTCCAGAACGTGAGCGTCCTGACGATGTGGGAACTGCCGGCCGGACTTGATTTCGGCAGCTTCGGCACCGCCTGGGGCCGCGTCGCCCCGAACTTCTTCAACAGCCTGCAAATCACCATCCCGACCGCGATCATCTCCTCGCTGATCGGCTCATTGAACGGCTACATTTTCTCCAAGTGGCGCTTCCGCTACTCGAACATCATCTTCACTCTCTTCCTCTTCGGGCTCTTTCTCCCCTATCAAGCGGTGCTCCTGCCACTGGTGCAGACCCTCCAAATGCTCCAGCTCTATGGCACTCTGCCAGGGCTGATCCTGACCCACTGCATCTTCGGCATCCCGATCGCCGCAATGATGTTCCGCTCCTACTTCCTCGGCGTGCCGGACGAGTTGGTCGACGCGGCGAAGATCGACGGGGCGACCTTCTTCGGGATCTACCGCCACATCATGCTCCCGATCGCCCTCCCCGCCTTCGCGGTGGTGAGCATCTGGCAGTTCACCAGCGTCTGGAACGATTTCCTGCTTGGGCTGCTGATCCTCAATAACCCTCAGCTCGCGCCCGTCACCGTGGCGGTGCAGAACTTGGCGGGCAGCTATTTCGTGGAGTGGAACATCCAGATGGCCGGCGCGGTGATCGCCGCGCTGCCGACCGTGATCGTCTACCTGGCGCTCGGACGGCTCTTCATGCGCGGCCTCCTCGCGGGCGCGGTAAAGGGCTGAGTCGCGCCGCACAATCCGGCAGCAATTCTCGTACCCGTCGGCGCTTGCCGACAGGTACACCGCTATGCGCCGCCGTTTGTAACGGGCTACCACTGGTCGTAGTAGTACTTTTGGGTAGCGCAAAACGGCCTGATGTCCCGCGATCGGGGACTTGGGGGGGGTACGAAGGTCCGATACACGTCCCCATACTTCAGGTAGGAGCTAGGCGTGACCGCGACACCTCGGACGGAGCGCAGAGTCTATCGCACGTTCACTCGCAACGGTGCGCGGCCTGTGCCAGCGCGGCACAACATTTGCGATTGCCCTCTACGGGGCGCTCAACCGTTTGAACACTCCGCGCGCAACCGGCGCGTACCGAGCGACGGTCCGGCATACCACTTCGCAGCGGTATGCCCTTCCGCCTCGCGACTCGGCTGGGCGCGCCGGCCTCCCCAGGTCGGCACGCCCACCGCTCTTTAAGCGTCCCGCTAGCTCTTCTGAGGGGCGACTATGGCGCGCTACGGCACAGAGACCAGCTTGCCTCCGCGCCGCGTGCTCCGCCTGGCGCGCGAATTCTTCGGGCCGGAGAGTGCCTGGGGGCTCGCCCTCAGCAGCGACACGCTGACGACGATCGGCTTCCACGGCGCGGGCGGCAGCATCGAAGTCAGCGCCAGCCCGCTGTCTTGGCTGAAAATGCATCCGGCAGCCTACGCGGCGCGCTGGTACGTGTGGTGTAGTCCTCCCAGGACCGGTACCGCGCGTATCGACCCGTCGTCGCTCCTCGGCGACGGCTCGGGAAGCGCGTGCCCGAGGCCCTGGTGCGGGCGCGCCCGGTTGAAGTACGCGACGTACTCGCGGAGCA
>JAABUJ010003876.1_pt1 | contig 16307 bp, 12 predicted proteins | sample 5559131 | NCBI WGS metagenome assembly JAABUJ01 (sample SAMN10711875, study PRJNA513366) | rock metagenome | isolation source: Antarctica rocks | place: Antarctica: Victoria Land, Mt New Zealand nord | collected 2016-01-07 | reverse complement strand
GAACAGGTCGCCGTTGCGCAGACGGGTCCACATCGTCCCCGTAGTCGTCCGGAATCTCCTCCTCGTCGGGCGGCGGAACCGGATCCGGACCCCAGCCCTGACCAGGACGAGGCCCGTTCTGCGGAAGCGGCGATCTTCCGCCCGGCACGGAGCCGGACGGCGCCGAGCCGCTCTGCGGCTCCGCAGCCTCGCAGCGAATGACCCAGTTCACCCCGAGCACCTCGGTGAGCGCAGCCCGCAGCAGATCGGCATTCGCCGGTTCGACCACCCGACGAGCCATGCCGGGGGCCGGCATGGTCAGGTGAAGTGCGCCTGCTTCCACTGCCACGACGGTGGCAGATGCGAGCAGGATCTGCGTGGTACGCCGGTGGCGCTGAACTGCGGCCAGCACTTCGTTCCAGACCCGCCGCACGTCGGTCACATCGACCTCGCTCTTCGGTGCGGGCGAGGCTGAGGGGGACACTGCGGTCTGCACCGTCTCGGTACGCCCGGCGTCGCGCCGGAGCGGCGTGCCGGACGGCGTGCCGGACGACGTGCCGGACGGCGTGCCGGACGGCCTGTCGGCTGATCCGGGATCGCCGGCCCGTTGCTGCTCTGGCCGGTCTCGCTGAACGCGATGACCATCACCGGTCGGCCCGGCTCGCTCTGCGGCCGGACCGGGTGCGTTCCCGGCCGGCGTCGAAGACCCGCCGGCCGGATCCTGGCGCACCGGCGCTGCCGTTCGATCGGGAACCGGCGGACGGCTCGAGGACAGCCGAGGTGGCGCCGGCAGCCCGAAATCCGGACCTGCGCCCGGCGCTGAGCTGCCCCGCCCTGCCGATTCTGAAGGGCCGGTCGAGCTTGGCGGCGCAGCCGAATGCGAACCGGACGCGGAATCTGATTTTGCAGTCGAGCCCGCCGGAGTCGGTGCGATGGCCTGGACCTGAGAGGGCCGACGAAAACGGCCCGCCGGATCAGCCGGTCGGAATTCCGATGGCGCGATCGCTGGTGGGTCCGTGGGTTCGGTGCCCCCGGCAGGCTGGATGGGGGCTGGAACCTGGAGCCGAGCAGCCACCGGCGCCGGTGGGTGGGTCGCCGGCGGCAACGGCGCCGGGGAGCGGGACTGCTCACCGGTACCCGGGCCGGGACTCTCGCCGGCGATCGACATCCGGCGCTCCATGCGCTCCAGCCGCTGCAAGAGGGCGCCATCGGACAACGAGGCCGCCGGCAGCAGCATCCGAGCGCACATCAACTCCAGCACCAGGCGCGGCGAGGTCGTTCCGCGCATTTCCACCAGCCCCGTATGAAGGACCTCGGCAAAACGCGAAACCGTTGCAACACCGAGCTTTTCTGTCTGTAGCGCCATCAACGCAAGCTGATCCTCCGGCGAATCGATGAGTCCTTTGGCCGCGGCATCCGGAACGGCACCCAGGACGACCAGGTCACGCATTCGCTGCAGCAGATCGGCGGCGAACCGGCGCGGGTCGTGGCCCGCCTCCACAACCTTGTCGACCACACCGAAGACCGAAGATCCATCACCGGCAGCCAACGCGTCGGCCATCTCGTCCAGGAGCGCCGCATCCGTCACGCCCAGCAGTGCGACCGCGTGGCGATAGGTGACCCCGCCGTCACCGGCACCGGCGAGCAGCTGGTCGAGCACCGACAGTGAATCACGCGCAGAACCGCCACCGGATTGGATCACCAGTGGGAACACCGCGGGTTCCACGCTCACGCCCTCCTCGGCGCACAAACGCTCCAACAACGTTCGGAGGGTGGCGGGCGGGATCAGCCGAAACGGGTAGTGATGGGTCCGGGACCGAATTGTCGTCAGAACCTTGTCGGGCTCTGTCGTCGCGAAGATGAAGACCAGATGCTCCGGCGGCTCTTCCACGATTTTGAGCAGGGCGTTGAAGCCCTGCGGGCTCACCATGTGGGCCTCGTCGATGATGAAGACGCGGTAGCGGGACTCGGCCGGCATGTAGAAGGCCCGATCGCGCAACTCTCTGGTGTCGTCGACGCCACCATGGCTGGCCGCATCCAACTCGACCACATCGAGTGAGCCAGGGCCCTCGGGAGCCAGCGCGATGCAGGAGGGGCAGACGCCGCACGGGTCGGGCGTTGGCCCTTGCACGCAGTTCAACGACCGGGCCAGGATCCGCGCCGACGACGTTTTCCCACAGCCCCGTGGTCCCGAGAACAAATAGGCATGATTGATGCGGCCGGCGGCCAGAGCCGTGCGGAGCGGTTCGGTGACATGCTCCTGCCCGACCACCTCGGCGAAGGTCGCCGGACGATACTTGCGATACAGAGCCAGCGTCACGGCCCGAGAGTACGTGCTGTCCACGACAGTGCACTACGCCAGTGATTCGAGGCCAACCGAACCCCAATCGGCCTGACCCACGCCTACTGATGTCGTCCGGGTTCTGTCACCGGGGTGGGAGTGAGCGCGTCTGGAACGTGTGCGGCCGGCACCACCAGTAGGAGGGGGCGCCGGTCGGAGATAGCGGCGCCGGTCGGAGGCGGCCCAGCAGTGAAGGGGACCCCCGCACCCGTCAGAGCTCACGGACCCTTGCTGCCTTCCGGCCCTGGGGGGGTTGATGAGATGGACGCCGCGGGGGTCCGTCAGAAAGTGTACCGCCAGGCACCCGTCGAGGCGCCCACTGCGGCGACAGGGCAGCGTCAGCTCAGTTGGAATCGGCCAGTCAGTTTGGTGCCGGTCCGTCGGGGCTGTTGTTCCGCCTCGCGAATCCGGGCCCAGACCGACGTAGTCGCTTCTCCGTCCCGGAGCCGCTGCAGTGCCGTTCGCCCGGAAAGTTTCGTTCCGAGATCGCTCGCTGCTATCCCGGCGGAATTGCACAGGCCAACCAGACCCGCCTCCGCCGGGCGCAATCCGGCTGCCTGCCAGCTCTCCCGGTCGGCGGCACTTATTCCTCTGGCTTCCCAATCTGCGTCGTAATTCACTTCGGGCTCGGTCTCGATCTTCGGCGGAGCGGGTGCGACCCGAGTCGCCGGACCCCGCGACTGCGCAGGCACCGCAGCTGGGCGAACCTGTCGACTCGTTACCGGAGATACGAAGGGTGCTGTCGGCACGGCGAACGGATTCGCGAAAGCGCCCACAGCGGTGGCGGGCGTCACGTTCGTTATCGGAGGAGCCACCGGAGGCAGGAAGAGCGAGTTGCCGAATTCCTGCGTTTCGTGAACAGACACGGCAGGACGCGAGACTACCGGCAGCACAACGGATGTCGCCTGTCGATCCGGAGTGGTCGGAGCCGCCGACTGCCCGGTACCGGAAATCGAGGCGGATGTCGCCGGCTGGATGCTCGTCGATCGCGGCAGCCGAAATCGGCCACGAATCTTCGCGGCGGCCGAAACGCCGATCACCGTCGACGGGCCCCGCACCTTCTTCCCCAGCTCCTCCAAATAGGAGAGCACTTCCTGCGCACTTACATTGAGTTCGGATGCCAACTCGCGCACCCTGATTTGAGTCAACCCGGCCTCCACATCAACGGTTCGGCGATTCCCCGGCCCAGTATTAGCACAATGATGCCTCACCGAGAGCCGGTCCGGTTGCCCGGGACACGCCAAGTTCCCGGACATCAACAAAGGTCACATCAGCCATTTACCCTTTGTAGTTATCCCGCTTCGTACCGTCATACCGGGTCAAGGCCGAGTACCACTGCGCAGGAACTTCCGCACCTTCCGGCAGTCCCTCCGGCCTCGGCGACCGGGTAAGTCCGGACGTGCTCGCTTGCCCGATGGTCGGGCGGCCGCGCGACTCCCGGTATAGTTCCCGACGGAGGATTCGCCTAGTGGCCTATGGCGCACGCTTGGAATGCGTGTTGGGTTAACCGCCCTCAGGGGTTCAAATCCCCTATCCTCCGCCATTCGCCCCGGCCCGCGCCCGACGCGGGTCGGGGTTTTGATCATTTATCTGCAGCTCAATCCTCCCGCACAACGCCGCCCTCCACCTGCCATCTGCGATTCAGGTGGACAGCGTCGAGCATCCGGCGATCATGCGTGACCAGCAGCAGAGTGCCGGTGTACTCCTCGAGTGCGCCCTCGAGCTGTTCGATCGCGGCAACGTCCAGATGGTTGGTGGGCTCGTCCAGGACCAGCAGATTGACGCCCCGAGCTTGCAGCAGCGCGAGCGCAGCCCTTGTCCGCTCCCCCGGCGACAACGAGATTGCCGGGCGGAGAACATGTTCGGACTTCAATCCGAATTTCGCCAGCAGCGTTCGCACCTCCGATTCCGGCCATTGCGGCACCAGCTCGCCGAACGTCCGCAGCAGAATGGCCGGCCCCAGCAGCAGTCCGCGCGCCTGATCGACCTCACCAACGGCGACTCCGGAGCCGAGGTTGGCGGCGCCCTCGACCAGCTCGAGCCGCTCGAGCAGGACCGCGAGCAAGGTCGACTTCCCGCCACCGTTGGGCCCGGTGACGCCGATCCGGTCGCCGACGTCCACCTGCAGGTTCACCGGCCCCAACTGGAAGTTCCCCCGCCGTGCGACGGCATTCCGAGCGACGGCGACCACGGTTCCCGAACGCGGTGCGGCCTGGATCGAATACTGCAATTCCCACTCCTTGCGCGGCTCCGCCACCTCCGGTAGCCGCTCGATCAATCGCTCGGTCTGCCGCGCCTTCGCGGCCTGCTTCTCGGTCTGCTCCACCCGGAAGTTTCGACCGATCTTGTCGTTGTCCTTCTTCTTGGTGGCGGCCTTGCGCACGCCCGCATCCATCCAGGCCCGCTGCATCCGACCGCGCTCCTCCAGACCGGCTTTGCGGTCGGCGTATTCGTCGAACGCTTCGCGTGCGTGGCGTCGGCTCACTTCCCGCTCGGCCAGGTAGGCGTCGTAGCCACCGCCGTAGATCCCGACCCGCTGCTGGGCCAGATCGAGTTCCACCACGCTGGTGACGCAGCGGGCCAAGAACTCTCGGTCGTGCGAAACCAGGACCATGCCGACCCGCTGGCCCTGCACGAACTGCTCCAGCCGCGCCAGCCCGTCGAGGTCGAGGTCATTGGTCGGCTCGTCCAGCAGCAACACGTCGAAGCGAGAGAGCAAGAGTGCGGCGAGCCCGACCCGGGCGGACTGGCCGCCGGACAGACCGGTCATCGGCATTCCGAGGTCCACTTTCAGGCCGAGTTCCACGAGCATCACATCCGTGCGTTCTTCCAGATCCGCGCCGCCCAACGACAGCCAGCGCTCCAGAGCAGACGCGTACTGATCATCCGATCCCGCCGCGCCCTCGGTGAGGGCGGTGGTCGCTGCAGCCAGCGCCGCATCGGCATCGGCCACGCCGGTTCGCCGAGCCAGGTGCCCGGCAACGGTCTCGCCGGCGGGTCGCTCCACTTCCTGGGGGAGGTAACCGACCGTCGCGTCCGGAGGGCTGATGGTGAGGTGGCCGGCTTCCGGACTCTCCAGGGACGCCAACAGCTGGAGCAGAGTCGACTTGCCGGCTCCATTCGCGCCGACCAGCCCGATCACGTCGCCTGGAGCGATCACCAGATCGAGTCCGGAGAACAGTGTTTTGTCGCCATGGGCCGCGGTCAATCCACGCGCCAGCAGAGTTGCACTCACATCGGAGAATGATGCCAGCCACTACCGACCCGTTTTCCCTCCCCGACCCGGATCTCGCGGGCACCATCGTCGCCGCCGCTGACGAGGGTGCCGGTCCGGGACGGATCGCACCGTAGTGGACAAGTTCAGGAGCGCAGTTCGAGGCGGCGGTAGGGTCACGTCGAACCGGTCCCAGCGCAACCACCAGAATTTCAGGTCGGCCGTTGCCCTTCTCGCTGCGCCGCATCCCGGGTCCATCGCCCGACGAAATGATGCACCGGTCCGTGACCGTGGTACTCGGTGCGATCGACGCCCGTCCCACCGATGCTGAGTTCGTCCGCGCCGGCCAGCGCCGAACTCAGATAGTCCTTCGCCAGCCTGACCGCAGACGGCCAGTCGGGCGAGCCGACGCGCAAGACAGCGATTGCCGACGACAGTGTGCAGCCGGTGCCATGCGTGTTGGCAGTATCGATTCGTGGAGCATCCAACCGAAGAATTCCGCCATGCTCGTCGACGAGGAGATCGGTGGCACTGGAACCGGTATCCAGATGCCCACCCTTCATCAGAACCCGGACCGCGCCCAACTCACGAAGGGCGACTGCCTGGTTTCGCGCATCCGAAAGGTTCGCTGCAAGCGGGGTGTCCAGCAGCACTGCGGCCTCGGCGAGATTCGGGGTGATCAGGTCTGCGAGCGGAAGCAGTTCCGCCCGCAGAATCTGCTCGGCGGCCGGCTCGAGCAGCCGATCACCGGACGTCGCAACCATCACCGGATCCAGCACGACAAAGCGCGGCCGGTAGGTGCGCAATGCCCGGGCGACCGTGCCGGCAATTTCCGCGTTCGCGATCATGCCGATCTTCACCGCGTCGACAGCGATATCGGCGAACAACGTGTCGAGTTGTTCGCCGACGAAGCTTGCGGGAATCGGGAAAACGCCGGTGACGCCGCGGGTATTCTGCGCGGTCAGCGCCGTCAGTACGGCGCAGCCGTAACCGCCGAGGGCGCTGAAGGTCTTGAGATCGGCCTGGACTCCGGCGCCCCCGCTCGGGTCGGAGCCGGCGATGCTCAGTACCACCGGCGGATGCCCTGCCGCCCGAATCACTGCGACCGCCAGGCTTCGATCAGTTCTCTGCTCGCACCGCTCGGGTCGTCGCGTCCGCAAATAGCCGAGATAACGGCAATCCCAGCCACTCCGGTCGCCTTCAGCGCTGGAATGTCGCCTATGCCGAGGCCGCCGATCGCAACGCAAGGAATGGAGGCGGACCGACACATCCGGGCCAATTCCTGAAATCCCAAGGCGGGGGCGGCATCGATCTTCGACGGCGTCGGCCGGATCGGCCCGACCCCGAGGAGATCGACTGTGCCAGAAGGTAGTGCTATCGCCTCCTGCAAATCGCGCTCGGTCGAGATCGACAGCCCGAGGTGCAGAGCCGGCCCGATCAATCGACGGGCATCGACCGGGTGCAGATCCCGCTGGCCGACATGCACCCCGTGCGCACCCACTGCCAGCGCGACATCGGCGCGGTCGTTGATGATCAGCGGAATACCGGTGCCTCGCACGGCATCCAATACCGCAACGGCAAGCGCCGTCAGTTCGCGGGTGGTCGCCGACGGGTCGCGCACCTGAACTGCGGTCACACCGCCGGCCACCGCCAGCCGCACCGTGTCGACGACACCGGCTGGGCCGCCGCACATCGCGGTGTCGGTCACCAGGTACACCGCTGCGTCGATTGCACTCATCCGCGGCTCACCCGGGCGCGGATGCCAATTTCACGGGCGGGCAGGACGTCGACCGCGTTGACCAGGCTCACACCAAAGGTCCCGATTCCCGAGGTCGTTGCCGCCGACTGCTCACCTGCCACACAGATCCAGGCCGTTGCCGCGGCCACCGCGGCCAGCCGATCGGACGCAACGGCGATACCGGCGCCGATCAGCGCACCCAGCGCACATCCGACTCCGGTCACCCTGGTCAGCATCGGACTGCCGGACGCCACCCGAACAGTGCGGGAGCCGTCGGTGATGAGATCGACCGGACCGCTCATCGCCACCACCGTACCGAAACGGCGGGCGACCTGCGCCGCGACCTGCGCGAGCTCATCGGGCGTCGCAGTCGAATCCACCCCGCGCCCGCCCGCCCCGCCGGCCAGCGCCCCGATTTCCGAGGCGTTGCCGCGAATCACTGCCGGGCGCAGTTCGGCGAACTCCTTCGCCAGCGCGGTCCGCATCGGCAGCGCGCCGATGGCGACCGGGTCCAGCACCCATGGCACGCCTGCCTTGTCGGCACCGGCTATCGCAGCTCGCATTCCTTCCCCCTGGGCATTGGTCACCGTGCCGAGGTTGATCAACAAGGCACCTGCGACCGAAGCCAGGATGCCGGCCTCTTCCGGTGCGTCGACCATGGCCGGCGCAGCGCCGGCGGCCAGGAGCAGATTCGCGGTGAAATTGGCAACGACGGTGTTGGTGATGCAGTGAACCAGTGGCGAACGCGCCCGTACATCGTCGACCACCGCCTCGATATTTTCGGGCGTCACTGCAGGCGAGATGTCGGTCATGGGGCGTCCCTTCGCAAGCACTACCTTGGCAGGTTCCACGGGTGCTTCTCAGCCGGACTGTCCGGCGCCCCGCGCCGTTCACCACCGTAGTCGGTCGCTGATCTGGACCCGCCTGCTCGCGGCTGGCTACGACCGGGCGGCGATCGATTCGCGCTACAAATCCGGCGGATCAGGCCGAAATCATCGGCGCCTGGGAGGGCTGCGACGACAATGACTACCTGCGGCTGTCAGCCCTACCTCGGCCAAGTTCGGCCAACCGCGACGGAGAGGATCATCGATGATCGGGGTCATGTTCGACCGGGATCGGGCGCCGGAGGAGCTGCCCGGCTTCGCGCGGGAGCTGGAGGCGGAGGACGTCGACCAACTGTGGGTCGTCGAAGACCTGGGTTGGGGTGGTGCGATCGCAGCGGCGGCAACGGCGCTGGCGGCGACCGCACGCATCACCGTGGGGATCGGGATCGTTCCCGCCCGCTTTCGCAACGCTGCGCTCTTGGCCATGGAGCTGGCCACCCTGGAGCGGCTGTATCCCGGTCGGCTGATCGCTGGAATCGGACACGGCGTTGGCCCGTGGATGCACCAGGTCGGCGTCGCAGTCGCGTCGCCGCTGACCGCACTCGAGGAGACCTTCGTCGGCGTCCGGGCATTGCTGAGCGGGGATCTGGTCCAGATGTCCGGGCGATACGTCACCCTGGACGGAATCCGTTTGGTGCATCCGCCGGTGACGGTTACACCCCTTCTGGCCGGCGTGATGAATCCCAAGTCGTTACAGCTCTCCGGGCAGGTGTCCGACGGCACGATTCTTCCCGAAGGCACCGGCCCTGAGTCGTTATCGGCCGCGTTGCTGCAGATCAGGGCGAGCCGGCCGCATCAACTGGTAGTTCTCACGCACCTGTTCATCGACGGAGATCCCGAAAAGGTGCGCATGGTCACCGCGCCGATCCGAACAGAATTTTCGGCGGTACACGCGATCTCCGAACAGCAGGTGTTTCTGGCGGCCGGCACCGATTCCGAGGCGGCCACTGCGATCTCATCGCTGCGGTCGGCGGGCGCGGACTGCGTCGTGTTACGTCCAGTCGGCGCAGAACCCATGCCCATGGTGCGGCTCGCTCTGCGCGCCCTGGGCCGCCGCTGATTCAGTTGACCAAATTGTCATGCGTCGAGCGTGGCGGCCGGCTGGTGGCCGCGCGGCCCTGTCATGCGTCGAACGTGGCGCCGGCTGGTGGCGCAGGGCCCTGTGTCAGTTCGAACGCCGAGGCCGCTTGGCCTTCGGAGCCTCCTGCTCGACTGCCGGCTTCGGCGGGGGGGCCGAGGCCGCCAACATCCGCTTCGCCACTCCGACTGCGGCCCGGTAACTTTTGGTTCGCGTCAATTCGCACAGCCGGTTCTGTTCCGCGGGCGACGGTGTCGGATTCTTCAGCAGCGCGCGGATCTGGCGGTCCACCGGCAGATCACGGTTCCGGTCGACCTTCGTGCGGCCCGGGCGGGTGAAGCTACGCCGCAACGGTTGTTCCCCTGCCGCATTTCCGGCGCGCTCGGGCGGCGTCCGCCGTTCGTCTTCTGCAGCCATCGGACTGCTCCTTCCTCGTACCGTTGCACCTGCCAGCCATTGCGCCTGCCGGAAAAATCGACGGACGCGTCATACGGTAGGTGTTGGACGGCCCGGACGGCGAGTTGCTCGTTCACGGCGCCCTCGACCCCTGGCGCGATTCGAACGCGCCCGTCAACGGCAAAAAGCACCTTTTAACGTTCCCCGTAGGCGGTTCCGTGCGACACCGTAGTAGATGTGAGGTCATACTCCACACCGCATCTACTACGGTCTGCTCGGCATCAGGCCTGCGCCCAGACGTTCCCCAGTCCGCAGACTTGGCAAGGCCGCAATCCCGCGCCCGATCCGCCGATGCCAGTGGAGGAGGTCCGGACAGCACATCGTGCCGGGTGGAAATGCTCGGGGCGCGGTGGTTGGTGTCGGTTCGGGGTGCCGGCCCGAGACTGCCGATGAGCCCGCCACCACAAAGGCAGGTTTTCCGATCCGGCCAAGTGCTGTTGTCAGCAACAATTCATCAGCATGTCCATAGAGCTCATCACGGATATGATCCAACGGAACACCCGTGTTCGCCATGGTCTTTCAATTCCCAAACGACAGCCAGCCACCCTCTCCAGCCGTAGAAATCGCCCGAAGCATCCACCCTGCATTCGAATAGGAAGTCGTCATCCAGTGCTGATGGTGCGGGGAAATATTACCAATTACGCGCGCCGGAACCCTTCGTCGGCTCGAATACTGATACCCTCGGCCGACACGCATTTTGAATCTAGCCTTCACATCTCGGACGTGGTCGGTCGATCGCCTGCTCGGACCACCTTGGCAAGCTGCACACAACTATTCAGCAGCCTGGCGTCTTTCAGCGAGCACCTGATCCACAATCGCTACTATCTCCTTGAACCACTCGATATAGGTTTTGCCATCGCGGTCAGGCTCGTACATGGCGTCTGCATCATGCAGCCACATGTGTCTGGCCATCGACTCACTGAGGTCTGATTCGATCAAAGGGCGTAGCTCATCGATCAGTTGTTGAGCTTGATCGACGCTTTCCTCGTCAGCGAAGCGTCTGACCAAGGCTGCCGGCGTGGGTGCTTCGAGATCGTAGTCTTGATGGAAGTAACATGACCCGAGATACTTCAACAAGCTTTTTTCAATCAACGCTGACATCTCCTACGGTAGCGGGTACGACGTTATGATGATAAAGCCGCCTGGGGCACAAGGTTGCCGCCTAAGTAAAGAGTTGATACGCGAGGATTCAACCACCGCATTTAGGTCTCGTACGTGGGTCAATCCAGCGCCCGGGATCAGATGATTAGCGACGGTCATCGTTTTATCAATATTGCTACTCAGCCAGAGCCCAATCGTTGCTTCGTTGTTAGCCAGGTTTCGAGCAGTAGCAGTCGATGCCGTAGTCAAGTCAGGGAAAGTGGAGGCCTCGCGAATTCCCCGGGACTGAAGATACTGGAGGTCCTTTCCAACATGCCGGTCAATGGTGTGCCCGCCGTTCTCTTCGTGCCATTGGAGATTGGCCGGATCGCAGGGGGTGAGGCCGAGTGGGTCGGTCCATCGGGTTGGGTTGGGGGTGTAGTTGTGGGGGTCGGGGGCTGGTGTGAGGCCGAGGGGGTCGGGGGTGGTGTAGCGGGCGGTGGTGGGGTTGTAGTAGCGGTGGCGGTTGTAGTGCAGGCCGGTTTCGTGGTCGGCGTATTGGCCGGGGAATCGGAGGGGGCAGTTGGCGCGGTTTTTGGTTGGTGTGTTGCCGGTTTGGTGTGGGGCGCCCCAGAGGGTGGTTGGGGCATTGGTCCACGTTACGCGGCGGCCGTCGGGGGTGGTCAGTTCGGTGGGGGTGCCGGTGAGGTCGGTGATGATGGCGTGGAACTGTTGGTCGGTGGTGGTGGTGACGGTTTGGGTGATGGGTTGCCAGGTGTGGGGGAGGTATTCCCAGGTGGTCACCTCGGCTCCGCCGCTGCCGGCGGTGTTGCCGCCGCCGCTGTTGGTGTTGGTGGTGGTGGTTTGGGTTTGTTCGATGAGTTGGTCGCCGTCCCAGGTGAATTGGGTTTGCTCGGTGATGGTGCCGTCGGCGCCGAATTGTTGTTTGCTGGTGCGGCGGCCGAACGGGTCGTAGGTGTAGGTCCAGTGTTGGTCGGTGGTGGTGGCGGCGATCATCTGGTTGTGGGTGTTGTAGCGGTAGTGCCAGATCCGCGGTTTGTGGGAGAGCTGCTTTGTGGTGCTGGTGGTGGTGCGGCCTTGCTTGTCGTATCGATAGGTGGTGTCGCCGGTTCGGGTGATCAACGTTCCGGAGTATTCCCGGCCGACCCTGTCGGGCGGTGTCGGTTTCGGTGTCGGCGCTGCGCCGGGTCTGCCGGGTGAGTTGGTGGGGGTGAGGGTTGCGGTGGTGAGGTTTCCGGAGGTGTTGTAGGCGTAGTTTTCTTTCCATCCGGCGGCTCGGACGGCGGTGACCCGTCCGGTGTTGTCGAGGTCGTAGTGGCGGGTGGCGCCGGTGAGTTGGTCGGCGATTGCGGTCAGTGTCCCGTCGAGGCGGTATCGGTGGTGTCGGGACACGGTGGGCGACCCGCCGTTTCGGCCCGGCAGGTTTTGGTGCGCGGGGTGTGGTGTGTCGGCGGGGGTGGTGGGGGTGAGTAGTTGGGTGAGGAGGCGGTGCGCGGCGTCGAAAGTCTGGTGCAGGTGGGCGCCGGCGGTGAAGTGTCGCAGGGTTTCCCGGCCGGCGAGGTCGTGGTGGAAGTTGACGCTGTGTCCGGCGGTTGTCAGGCTTTTCGGGTGCCCGGCCGGGTCGTAGGTCCATTGGGAGCGGATCCCGGTGGGGGTGGTGCGGGTGGTGCGCCGCCCGGCCAAGTCGTATTGGTGGGTGACGGCGGCGCCGTTGACGGTTTCCTGCACGACCCGCCGGCGGCGTCGCGGCGCAGCGCCACCACCGATGTCGGGGACACCGCCTCCACGAGGCGCCCGGCCCGGTCGTACCCGAACCGGGTGGTCCCCTCGATGGTGTTCTGTTTGACCAGGTCACCGACGTCGTTGTAGGTGAGGGTGGTTTCCTGCCCCTCCGGGTTGATGACGCCGATGAGCTGCCCGGCCCGGTCGTGCCGGTAGGTGTGGGTGCCGCCGTTGAAGTCCGTTTCGGTGGTGAGCCGCCCGGCCGGGTCGTAGTGGTACCGCCACCGCAGCCCGGCCGGGTTCTGCACCACGCTCAGCCGCAGTTCGGTGTCGTACCCGAACCGGTATTCGCCGCCGTCCGGGCCGATCCGCCCGACCGGCAGATCGAAGATCCCGGTGCGCAGGTGGGTGCGGGCGCCGGTGGGGTCGGTGTGCGCGGCGAGGTTACCTTCCCCGTCCCAGTCCCACCGCTCCTGCGCGCCGTCGGGGGCGGTGCGGTGGGCGAGTTTCCCGGTGCGGGTCCACCCGAACCTGGTGACCCCACCGACCGGGTCCAAGACGCTGACCAGCCGCCCGAACCGGTCGTAGCGCAACTCGGTGCGGGCACCGCGGATCGGTGACCGCGGTGGGCTGACCGGCCCGGTCGGTGCAGATGGTGCTGACCGCGCCCACCGGGTCGGTGACCGAGGCCACCGCACCCGACGCGGCGCGGGTGTAAACCGTGACAGCGCCGGCCGGGCCGGTCACCGCCGCCACGTTCCCGGCAGCGTCGTAGCCGACCGCCGTCACCGCGCCGGTCGGGTCGAGGACCTGCACCGGCAACCCCGCATCGTTGCGGTGGAACGTCTGTCGACTCTCGTCGGGGTAGGTGATCTGGACCAGCCGGCCCGCGCCGTCATAGTCGTAGCAGGTGCTGCGGCCCAGCGGGTCGGTGCGCTCCAGCAACCTGTCATAGCGGTCCCACACCGAGGTGGTGACCCCGCCCACCGGGTCGGTGTGGCCCACGACCCGCCGGGCCTGGTCGAACACGAACTCGCTGACCGACCCCACCGAATCGGTGACCAACGTCCGGCCCGGCAAATAAGAAAACCCGTACGACAACACCCGACCCCGCCCCGAGGTCCGCACACACCGCCCCGCCTCGTCGTAGAGGTAACCGTAGGAAACGCCGTTGCGGTCCGTCCACCGCACAATCCGGCCCCGCTCATCACACCCGAACCGCAACGGCTCACCACCACCCGCGTCCGTGACGGCCGTCAGATTCCCGGCGTCGTCGTACCCGAACGACGCCACCACCACACCACCCCCACCACAGACACACTCGCCGCCACCGCCGCCGCCGCCACCACCAACACCACAGTCGCTGCTGTCGCCGTCGCTGCCGCCACCGCCGCCACAGACACAATCGCCGCCGTCGCTGCTGCTGCTGCCACAGTTGGTGCCCTCGACGTTGTCGTTGTGCACGGTCAACGCGGTGACCCGTCCGGCTGCGGTGGTCACCTGCACCCGGTAGCCACCCGAATGCGACACCGACTCGACCAGGCCGCCGGTGGTGTAGCCGAAATCGATCCGGTTGTTGTTGCGGTCGGAGATGGATTCCAGGCGACACCGACCGGCGGGGTCGGCCGGCGCGAACCGGCGGGTCACCCCCGTGTCGGGGTCTTCCACCTGCCACCCACCGTCGGGTAGGTGGTGCAGCGGCCACCGCCGCACCCCGTGCGAGGGCAACACCACCGCGCCGACCGGCAACCCCGCCGCGTCCGGGTAGAACAACACCGACCCGTCGTCGGCGACGAAACACACCACACCGTCGTCGCCGTCGCCGTCGTCGATCTGGAGGCGCTGATCCAACGTGGACGCCCACCGCCGGCCGAACAATCCCCCGAACCGGTAGGAACTCAGATGAACCCGCCCCAACACCAACCCCAACACCCCGGGCAACGACAGATCAGTGGCGGACATGACCATCTCACCGGTCACCACATCGATCGGATCCGACGCGCACACCCTTTGCTGCACCGGCGTCTTGGACTCCACCGCCCCCGCCGACCGATCCGCCGCGCCCCCCGGCCCGGCCGACTCCGCGCGCACCCCGGTAGAGCCGGCGGCATCCGCCGACTTCACCCCAGACCCCGCCGCCCCGGTATCCGAGGTGACCGTACGCGCCGTCCGGGAATCGGCCGCGACCGTTTTCGCCTCCGACCCGGCCATCTGCGCCGCCTCCGCGTCGGCGGCGTGTGCACCCCTGATCCCCGCAGCGGCGGATCGCGCCGCCTCCGCGTCGGCGGCGACGACCCCCGCAGCGGATCGCGCCGCCTTCACGTCGGCGGCGGCGCGGGCGTTCTTCACACCCTTGAGCGCCTTCAATCCGTTGCCCAACGGCAGCACCGACGCGCCGTCCACCACGATGTCGGTCCACGACCCCTGCCCGGTCGACACCTTCACCGCCGAATCGATCACCACCGACGCCCCCGCCGTACCCGCTGCGATCGGGCCCATCACCGGCGCCAAAACCGGGATCATCGCCAACAACCCCGCGATGCTCGAAATCTGCTTCAACACCCCCGAAATGGCCTTCAACACATCAGCGTGATCAGCGACCCACCCCGTCACCGAATCCCGCAACCGCCCCCAAAACCCCGGCGGCTCCACAAACCGCAAACCCCTCGCCGCGCCGATCGCACCGACACACCGGTCCACCGCCGCGTCATGCTCGGACCGCAACACCCCCGCCGCGTCCACCGTCGCCCGCAAAGCCGCGTCGGCGCTGCTCAAACCATCCGCCGCACCGGAGGTCCGCGCCGAATACGTATCGGCCGGCAGTGCCTGACCCGGCTTCAAAGCCTTGAAAGCGGCCTGTTGAGCCGCGGCGTGCCGGGCGTCAGCAGTTTTCGCCTCCGCCACCGCGCTGCCCGCCGAACCCACCGCGGTCTGCTGATCAGCGGCCCGGGACGCCAACACCCCCATCCGCACCTGCAACGATTCCAACACCTGCGAATAGCTTTTCAACGCCGACGCGACGATCGACCACGCCTGCGCCGTCGTATCCAAATGCGGCGGCAGATCCCGATCCAACCTGTCCCGATACGTCTGCGCCTCGTCACCTTTGAAATCACCGGAATCGACCCGGCGGATATCACCCGCCGCCGCCGACACCGCCACCCCGAACGAAGACCACAAACCCGCCGACGACCGGATCGAACCCGCATCCCCCGACAACGAAAAAACCGTCGCATCCACCACACCACACCCCCACCCCGGCCCCAGCCGACCACAAATACGAACCACCCGACCAACAACAACTTCAGCCCCAACCCCCAACCAATCCGCCCAGGATCGGGATCGGGGTCGGCGGTCAGTGCGCCGACAACGCAGTCCGAACCTGCCCGCGCATGTCCTTCACCCCCGACGTCGTCGCCGACAACGACTTCGACACCGCCGACAAAATCTCCTGCACCGTCGCAGCAGCGCAATCCCACTTCCCCTGCACACCCGCATACAACTCCTGCTCATCGCCGTCCCACGACGACTTCACACTCGCCACGAACCCACCCAGATCCGACAACGACGACTCCAAACCAGCAATCACCGAACCCAACGAACCGGACGCCGAATCAGCCGTCGCCTCATTGAACGAAAACACGCCACCAGACATCCGAAAACCCCCATCAACAGAAAGCAGAAACACTGCAGGACAACAACAATCACCGGTCGAAAAACAGGAACCGGTCAAGATCAGAACCGGAACTTGGTGCCGTCCCAATCCGCGGAACCATTTGCATTCGACAGCGCCT
>JAABUJ010003875.1_pt1 | contig 16307 bp, 10 predicted proteins | sample 5559131 | NCBI WGS metagenome assembly JAABUJ01 (sample SAMN10711875, study PRJNA513366) | rock metagenome | isolation source: Antarctica rocks | place: Antarctica: Victoria Land, Mt New Zealand nord | collected 2016-01-07 | reverse complement strand
TTCTTTCGGACACGGCGCGGGGTGTCGATGGGGTGTTTGTTATCATTCATACTTCTATAGTAGTACACTTCGCCCATCACTCACCCCTTGACAAACCGCCCACCAAGCTTAAGTTGTAGGTAATAGCATTAGACGACTGTGCATGCCTATATCATACAGCCTTATCCGCATCCCTACCGCGCGGTCTCCAAACGCGGCCTGACCTTTTAAGGTCAGGCCGCGTTTCGCTATCGTGGGGTGGGCGTGAGGGCCGCCTCTTGTAGGCTCACCGTACGGAAGCTGACCGTTCCCTGCCCGCTGTTGCGTAGGTCGATGCGCATGTGGGTCGTCCCGGCGGGGCACAGCGCCGCGATGCGCACCGTATGCCAGACGCCGTCGTTGGGGATGGTGGCGCCGCCACCGTCGGGCGCGATCAAGTTGAATGCCCCCGCCGTCGATAGGCAGATCAGGAAGCTCCTGACTCCGCCCGCGCGCAACCGTGACCGCGCCTCGAACGACAGCGTGTACAGGCGCCCGCTGCGCGCCGGAACAGACGTCGCGGCGATGCTCTCGGCGAGGGCCGCGTTGGTCAGGGTCAGCGCGCGGCTGCCGACCGTCGTGGGGTCGAGCGCGACGCCGGCCGGCGGCAGCGTCCAGCCCGGCACGCGTGGCCCCGCGCCCGTGAAGTCGCCATTGATGGGGATGTCGCGGCCGAGGCGCATCCCCGGCCGCGCGTAGAGGTCCAGGTAGAGCGGGAACGGGTAGTAGCTGTGCATGACGCGCGCGTAGCCGCGCCGCGCCAGCACGTCCGCCACCCCCGCGTCGCCGCTGCCGGCGACGTAGGCGAACAGGACGGGCGTGGTCCCGACGAGTGCGGGCGACAAGCTGCCGCCGTCGCCGATAGCGATATGCCGGCCGGCGCGCGCGTACGGCTGGTACGCGTCGATGAGTGCGCTGGTGACGCTGGGGATCGTGATCACCGGCCATCCTGTGCGTGCGGCGGTTGCCGTGTCGGCGGCCAGACCGCGCCAGTCCTGCTTCTGTGCGTCGGCATACAGCGCGTTGACCGTGACCAGCGAGACTACCACGATGTAGGCGGCGCTCACCCGGCCAATCAGGCGCAGGGCGCGCGAGGCTAGCTGGGACGATGGACGACCCGCCAGCGCGGCGCCGGCGATGATGGCCCAGCCGGGCACGGCGTACAACACTGTGCGCTCGGCAAAGCTCGGGTAGCGCAGGCTGACGCCCAGCGCGACGACGATCGTGCCCACGGCGAGGCAGGCGGCGACGAGCAGGCCGCGCGGGTAGCCGCGCGCCAACACGAACACGCCCGCGACGATCGCCGGGACGAGGCCGAGCAGCAGCAGGCCCTGTAACGCGGGCCACATGTTCCAGGGCGGGACCGTCGGACCCGCGAAGGCGACGGCGTTGGCCGCGACGCCACTGAACGAGACCAGCGCGTCGAAAACCTTGGCCGGCGAGAGCGCGAACTGCCCCTGGCTGCTCTGCGGACCAGCCTGCACCGCGAGCGAGGGCAGCCACGGCGCGAACAGCAGCGCGGCGACGATGGCCGCGCCCAACAGGATGAGCGCCCGTCGTCGCTGTCGCTTGAAAGTCGCCAGGATGAGCAACGCTTGCGGCGCCAGCGCGAAGAGGGCGCTGTACTCGACGTACATGGCCAGGACCAACGACGCGCCATACAGGACGGCCCAGGCGCGACGCCCCAACTGCGCGTAGGCAACGAGGGCCAGATAGGAGAGCAGGACCAGCAGCACGTTGAGCGCGTACTGCCGCGCCTCCTGCGAGTACCAGATGTGCGACGGTGAGACCGCCAGGACCAGCGCGGCCGCCAGCGCCACCCACTTGCCGGCGAGGCGGGACACCAGCAGATAGAGCACCGCGAGCGTCGCCGTCCCCGCCACGACGCTGACCAGCCGCCCGGCTATTGTGTCGGGCGCGACCCTCGCCACGAGCTTGACCAGCGCGTAGTAGAGCGGCGGGTGCGCGTCGTAGCCGCCGTGCAAGCCGAGCACGACCGGCCACGACAGGTGCGAGAACATCACCGTGATGCCCTCGTCGACCCACAGGCTCAACGCTGTGACGTGGTACAAACGCAATAAACCGCCCAGTAACACGACGACGACGGCCAGCGCATCGGCCGGCGGCACGCGCCGCCGTGCTATCGTCCCGGTCCGCGCCGGCGCCGCCCGTGGCTCGTTGCTGCCAACGCTCGCGCTCATCACTATGTCGATCCTCGTTACGTCCGTGGGCGCATAGGGGCCTACATACACCATGTGTAACCAACCGCGGCCGACGTCGTAGCCCGCTGGGAGCGCCGGCGCTCCCAGTGAATACGCCTTAAACTCTGGCGCGCACCCGCCTGATTGTACAAGCTGTGGGCGTTGAAGCGCATACGTTATGCTTAAGAACGATGACAGCCATGGATTATACCTAATGCAAGCCCCGGTTAGCCCTGTCCGCGCGCGGACGGCGCGTCAGAGCGAGGGCGTCGCATCGCGCGTCCCTGCCCTCGCCGCGACCCTGCGCGCGCACTGGCCGCTGCTACTGGCGGCGTGCGCTGGCGTCGCCACGGCCTTCTACCGCCTCGGCGCGAAGGGGCTGTGGGGCGACGAAGTGTGGCAAGCTGCATGGTCGCAGCAGCAGCCGTTGCTGGAGACCTTCCAGCGTTTCCGCGCCCCGCCTGACCTGCCCCTGAGCTTCCTGCTGGTGCAGTTGGCGACGACCTTCAACGCGGACCCCTTCTGGGTGCGGCTGCCCTCGGCCCTGCTCGGCGCGGCGACCGTGCCGCTGCTCTACCTGCTGGCGCGGCGCCTGTTCGGCCGCACGGTCGGGCTGGCCGCGGCCGTCCTGCTCGCCGTCGCCCCCTACCACGTCTGGTACGCCCAGGACGCCCGTCCCTACGCCGCGCTGGCCTGCTACTCGCTGCTTACGCTGCTGTTTTTCGAGCGTTTGCTACGGAATCCGTCGCCCTGGAACGCGCTGGGGTTCTCCGTCGCCACCATCCTGAACCTGTACAACCACCTCTTCGCGCTGTTCCCCCTCTTCGTCGAGGTCGCGGCCGGCCTCGTCTGGGTCGCGCTGGCGTGGCCGCGCGCGCGACGGGCCGGCGGAGTGGCGCGGACACGCGCGCTGTGGCTGGCCGGCAGCGTCATCGGCGGGACGATCGTGGCCCTGATCGTGGCCCTACCCCTGGTCGGCGGCGTCGCCCACTACATCGTGAGCGGTGGACCCAGCGACGGCGGTGACGTGCCGATCCACCTTACCGGCGGCACGGTCGTCGACCTGCTGGCCCTTTTCGGTTCGGGTCAGGGCTGGCCGCTGGCGCTGACCGTCGCGTTGTGCCTAGTAGGAGTTGGCGTGCTGGCCTACCGCCGCGACGCCTTCCTGGGCGTGGCGCTAGCCTGGCTAATCCTTCCTCTGGCCGCGCTGTGGCTGGCTCACCCCCACCACATGTTCATCCCGCGCTACTTTCTGTTCATGCAGCCGGTGTACCTGCTGCTCGTCGCCTACGGCCTCGTCAGCCTCACCCAGGGTGTCGCCACACTTGTCGCGCGGCCATCAACAGTCCCCGGCCTTAAAAGACCATGGCAGGGCACGGACCTTAAAAGGTCTAGCACGGATCGATCCGGCGTAGACCCTTCAGGGTCCGGCCTCTCCCATGGTCTTTTAAGGCCAGGCTACCGAGTCTTGACCGCCGTAGCCGTGGCGTTACTGGCCGTGGTCACGGTCACGCCGACTTGGCGCGGCTACGCCGTTGCGAAGGTCAACGACTGGAGCGCCATCTGCGCCTACCTGCACCGTAGCGCCGGGCTTGGCGACGTCATCACCGGCAACTCATACACCGGCGGCCTGATGGACTGGTGCTTCAAGGGCTCTACCGCCGTCTCGCTGGCGCCGCCTGGCGCCTACGCCCTGCCCGCGCTGGCCGCCGGTGGGCGCGACGTGTGGTACACCCTCGTCGGCACGGACTCGCCCGACTTGCCCTACATACAGCGCACCTACACGGCGATCCCGCGCGCGGCGTGGGCCATGCCCGGCCTGCAGCCCATCACCACCTACGACAACCGCTTCACCTACCCGCAGGCCGAGTTCCCCGCCACCCTATACCACTACCGCGCGACGCGCCTGCCGAGTCGCTTTGCCTTCCACGACACGCATGGCGCCAGCGTCAACCCCACCTGGCCCGACTTCGCACAGATCGGTCCTGGCGGCCGCCAGATCGTGCGCCTGAGCCTGCCGGCGACGCGGCCGCGTCTGCTCACGTTGACGCTGCTCAACCTCGTCGGGCGCGACCTGGACATCGTCGTCGACAACCGGACCCTGCTCAAGCTCCGGCCCCACGAGACCAGCCTGAGCTGGCGGACCATCACCGTGCCGCTCCCGCCAGGTCTCCCCGACCGCGTCGTCGTCGAGTTGCGCAACCCCGGCGCCGGCGTCTCCGCCGCCAGCGTTGTCGCGCTCCAGTACGTGAGCGGGGGGGCATAAGTCATGGCAGCTCGAGGACAGGTATGACTAGAGGATCTGTCCTTGTCCTCCTCTTAGCGTTGGGATTGGGCGCCATCGCGGGTGTGCTTGGCGCGCCGGCTTTAGCGATACTGGGTCCCATCTTCATCGGCTTGTGCGTCGTGTGGCCGGCCGTAGGCGTCGTCGCGCTGATCGCCGCGTGCGCGCTCGACCGCTTCGCCGTCTCGGTCGGCGGCCCCAACGTGCGGCCCGACGAACTGGCCGCGCTAGCGCTGGCCGCCGCGCTGGTCATACGGGCGGTCATGCGGCCACGCACCCGTTCTACCGGGCCTAAAACACCAACGCAGCCGGCGGCTGCCCTCCCCGCTGGACGTGGGCCTCGATGGCAAACTCGCGTCCCGGCAGAGCCTGCGACTGATGTCGCATGGCAAACGACGGACACTGCGGTATCAGGGCCAACCGACCAGAGTCGGCGTAGGCTTTCCAGCGGGGATCCCTATGTCCATGCGCGTCTATCCCCACGCGCCATAGTTGGCGGGGGTCTGGGGGGAGGCATCTCCCCAGGCTCCCCCGGAGGCGCGCTGGACCGCCGACCGCAGTCGGGGGGCCAGTCAGCCATGGGCGGAGGAGGCGAGAGAGGGGCAACCAGCTTCATGAGAGGGCAGCAGTCGCAGGCCACTCTGCAAGGGATGAGGGCATCCCTGCCCCTGTTGCTCCCAGTGCTAGCCTACCTCGCCGCCAACGCGCTCGCCACGCTCACCTCGGACGACCCCGCGCGCGGCGTCAGCCTCGACCTGATTACACTCGACCTCGCGATCCTGTACGGGGCGCTGCTCGTCTACCTGACCACCTCGGCGCGGCTGCTCTGGGGCGTCAGGGTATGGCTGGGCGTAGCGGCGGTCGAGGCCGGCATCGGCCTGCTGGCCTTCGCGCTTTACCTTGGCGCGCATACGGTCGTCCCCGGCGTGCAACTCGACCCCAACAGCAACAACGCGCCGCTCGTCTACGGCACGCTCTACGAGGGCAACATCTTCGGCAGCTACATGAGTGCCGCCTTCCTGATCGCGTTGGCCCTTGTCGCCGAAGAGACCGTGCGCCGCAAAAGCTTCCTCTACGTCGTCCTCGCCGCCACCGCCGTGGGGCTGCTCGTCAGCGGCACGCGCTCGGCCTGGGGCGCCACGGTCGTCGGCGCGATCGCGCTGCTCCTGCTGCTGCGCCTGGGACGCGGCGGACGCCGCTCGCGCCTGCTCTTGCGGCTCGTCGGCGGACTCGTCGCCGTCGGACTCGTCGTCGGGGTCGGACTCGCCGTGCTGCCGTCCAGCGTGACCGGCGTCTTCGGCGCGCGCGCGCAGGGCCTGCTCAACTTCGGGTCCGGCTCCGGCTACGGACGCGTGCTGCTCTACCGCGAGGCGCTGACCGAGTGGCAGGGACACCCGCTGCTCGGCCTGGGTCCGGGCAGCTTCGCCTACAAACTCTCCGGCGATACCTCGACGAGCGCCGCTTGGCTGCCCAACCTGACCCTGCTGGCGCTGCACGACACCGGCATCCTGGGTCTGCTAGCCCTGCTGTGGCTCTTCGCCGCCTTCTACGTCATATCTATCGGCGCGTTACGCCGCGCGCCGCCGGGTGAGCTGAGGGCGGCGCTGGCCGGGCTGATCGCCGCCGTCACCGCCATGCTCGTCGCCTTCCAGCTCACGCCCGGCTTCAACCTCGGCTACTCCTGGGCGTTGCTCGCGCTCGGCGCCGCCGCGGCGCGCGCCATCGCGCAGACGTCCACACAGTCCGCCCCGCGACTGGAGCCGGCCGCGGCATGAACGAGAGTCGTACAAAGAGTCGCACACTGAGAGTGGGCATCGACGCGCACGCCTTGGGCAGCCGGCTGGGCGGCAACGAGACCTACATCCGCAACGTCATCCGCGCCCTTGCCGCGGTCGACCCCGGCGGCGACTACACACTGTTCCTGAGCCCCCATGGCGCGCACGCGTTTCCGGCGTCCGACGTTATCGCGGGGACCGAGGGGATGCGGCGCGTCGTCGTGCGGCCCCACAACCCGCTGGTGCGCATCCCGCTGACGTTCCCGCTGGCCCTGGCGCGCGAGAAGATTGACGTCGTGCATGTGCAATACGTCGCGCCGCCCGTGTGCCCGGCGCGGGTCGTCGTCAGCGTGCACGACATCGCCTACGAGCGCTACCCCCAGTTTTTCACGCCATCCGAGGTCGCGCGTATGCGGGCGCTGGTCCCGTTGACCGTGCGCCGCGCCGCCGCCGTGCTGACGCTCTCCGACTACTCCAAGCGCGACATCGTGCGCCGCTATGGCGTGCCGCCGGAGAAAGTGACCGTCACGCACCTGGCCGCCGACCCCATGTTCCGGCCCATCCACGACGCCGACCGGCTGGCGGCGGTGCGTGAGCGCTACGGGACGGGCGAAGAGTTCATCCTGAGCGTGGGCAACCTGCAGCCACGCAAGAACATCAAAACGCTGATCGAGGCCTACGTGAAGCTAAGACGGGCCGGGGCCACACGGCACAAGCTCGTGCTCGTGGGCAAGCGGGCGTGGCTGCACGACGATATCTTCGCCGCCGCGCGCGACTCGGGCTACGCCGGCGAGTTGGTCTTTACGGATTACGTGCCCGACGCCGACCTCGTGGCGTTGTACAACGCTGCCGCGGTGTTCGTCTACCCGTCGATCTTCGAGGGCTTCGGGCTGCCGCCGCTGGAAGCGATGGCCTGCGGCACGCCCGTCGTCTGCTCCAACACCAGCAGTTTCCCCGAAGTCGTCGGCGACGCCGCCCTCACCGTCGACCCGCTCGATCCCGACGCGGTCGCCGGCGCCATCGCGTCGCTGCTGAATGTCCCCGATCTCCATGCGGAGGTCTCGGCGCGGGGCTTGCGCCGCGCCGAGACCTCCGCATGGGAAGCTACCGCGCGCACAATTGTAAGCAAATACCGCGGGGTGGACGATAGGCCGTGAGGCCTCGCGTGCGTGCAACTCGGGGATCACGAAGATGAGGCTCAGGCTCGTGTTGCTATAGAGGAGGAGTTGGTCATTCCTGGCCGCGTTGCCTAGCGAGACGCCGGTACTTTCGGTTATGCCATCCATAGTTAATCGTTATGCATACCTGGTACCCTGCCGCTGTATACCCTGTGCATTGTCGGCAGAAGCTGTAGAAAGGCCTACATACCGTGGCTGCGACCGACCCTTTGCGCGCGCTCTACCCCGGCATCCCTTCCCATGAATGGGATCGCGGCGCTTGTGGCGTGGGCCTCATCGCCAATATGGAGGGCCGCCCCACGCCCGACCTTGTCGGTGAGGCGCTCTACGCCCTTGGCTGCCTCTCACACCGCGGCGCCGCCAGCCGTATTGACGCGGCCGACAAGGGTACCAGCGACGGTGTCGGCGTGCTGCTTGACCTGCACACACCCTCCCTCGCCGCGCTCTTCGACCGCGAGGCCCCGCGCGAGGACCACCCCTACGGGCTCGGCATGCTGTTCTTGCCGCCCGGCCACGCGGAGTGCGCCAAAGGGCTGGTGGGGCGCGCGCTCACGCGGCTGGGCCTGTCCGTGCTGGCCTGGCGCGCCGTGCCGGTGACGCCGGATATCCTCGGCGCACGGGCGCGCGCTACGATGCCGGCCGTCACGCAGGTGCTGGTGGAGCGCCCCGCGGAGATGACGGTCGAGGCGTTCGAGCGGCTGCTGTTCCGCGCGCGGCGCGGTATCGAGTGGCGCGCCGCGCGCGATGGGCTGGATATTACCGTGGCCTCGCTCTCCGCGCATACGGTCGTCTATAAGGGGTTGGTTCCCTCGACGGGGCTCGGCGAGTTCTACCCCGACCTGTGCCGTCGCGACGTGTATGCCTCGGTGGCGATGTACCACCAGCGCTACGCTACCAATACGCTGCCCGACTGGACCCTGGCGCAGCCGTTCCACCGCCTGTGCCACAATGGTGAGATCAACACGCTAATGGGCAACCGTGGCTGGCTAGCCGCGCGCGAAGGGGCGCTCTCGTCGAGCGCGCGCCGCCGTCTGGCTCCATTGCTGGGCGAGGGTAGCGACAGCGCGCAACTGGACCGCACGGTCGAGGCGCTGGCGCTCTCAGGTGTGCCGCCGGTGCAGGCGCTGCTCAGTCTGGTCCCCGAGGCCTACAAGGCCACGCGCGAGATGCACCCACAGTTGGAGGCGTGGTACGCTCTGCACGGCGCCCTGCGCGAGGCGTGGGACGGCCCGGCCGCGCTGCTCTACTGCGACGATCGTTGGGCTATCGCCCACCTCGACCGCAACGGTCTGCGCCCACTCTTCGTCGAGGAGACCCAGGGCGGCAGCCAGCGGACTGACAGCCAGCGGGCCGATAGCCAGCGGGCTGATAATCATCCCGCCCAGTTGGCGATCGCGTCCGAGCAGGGTGTGACGCCGCATCGCCACGACGACATCGTCTACACCGACCAGCTTGGTCCCGGCGAGATCGTGGCGCTGGACCGCTTGACCGGCCGCTGTTACCACGACAAAGAGATCAAGACCGAGTTGATCGCCCTGACGCGCGACTGGCGCGAACTGCGTGAACGCCATGTCGTCTATGCGGGCGTCGCGCCGTTTGCTGGGTCCACGCCCTCCGCTGAGCGCTTCCTGCGCCACCAACTTACCGCCGGCGTGACGCTCGACGACCTGACCTACTTCATGCTGCCGATGGTGCGCAAGGGCAAAGAGGCCGTCTGGAGCATGGGCGACGACACCCAACTCACGCCTTTCGTGACGCGCCCGCGCCTCTTCGCCGACCACCTGCGCCAGCGTTTCGCCCAGGTGACCAACCCGCCCATCGACCCCTACCGCGAGGGCGCCGTGTTCGACACGACGACGTACCTCGGTCGCCTGGACGGCTTCTTCGACGGGGCGATCGCCGGCCGCGTTATCGCCTTGGAGTCGCCTATCCTCTCGGCCGGCGCGTTCGCCTGGGCCTCGACACGACCGGGCGCACGCCGGCTCTCCACCACGTTTGCCGTTGCCGATGATGCCATGGTCGCCACCACGAACGCCGAGCGCGCGCTGGCCGCGCTCGAAGCGGCCGTGGTACACGCGGCGCGCGCCAACAAGACGGATGACCCCACGGTGATCGTGTTCAGCGATCGCGACGGCGCGCCGCTCACGCCTGATGGCGGGCGCGCCGTCGACAAGGGCCACGCCGCGCTGCCGACCGCGCTGGTCATTGGCGCGGCGCATCAAGCGTTGATTAGGGCCGGCCTGCGCACGCGCGTGGGCCTCGTGGCCGACGGCGCCGACTGCTGGCACGAGCACCACGCCGCCGTCCTGCTCGGCCTCGGCGCCGACGCCGTGCACCCCTGGATGGCGTTGCAATGGGCCGAGAGCGTGGCCGCCGAGGACGAGGAGTCGCAACCCGATCCGGGCGGGGAGCGATTGCGCCGTGTGTTGCTGACCGGCGTGGTCAAAGTGATGAGCAAGATGGGCATCTGCTCCGTGGCCTCATACGTCGGCGCGCAACTCTTCGAGTCTCTGGGACTGGAGCAAGATGTTCTGGCGCGCTGTTGCCCCGGCGTGGGCCGCTGGGGCGTCGGCGTCGATTTGGCCGCACTGGTGGCCGACGTACGCGGCTTCCACGCCGCCGCGTGGGGTCCCGGCGCCAAGCTGACCGAGCAGGGCTTCGTGCGCTTCCGCAAGGGCGGCCTGCTTCATGCTTTCGACCCGCCGGTCTTCTCCAAGCTGCCCAAGGTCGTGGCCGAGACGGAGCCGGAGATGGAGCGCTACACCGCGCTTGAGGGCGCGCCGCCTGATGAGTTCGTCCCCGCGCTGCTCGAGGTCCTTGATGAGGGCTCGCGCGAACGCTATGCCGCGTGGGCGGCGGGGATCAACGGCCGTGAGCCGATCACCGTGGGCGACCGCTACGAGATCGTATCGGACCGTGCGCCGATCCCGTTGGATGAGGTCGAGCCGGCCTGGAAGGTCCTCGACGATCGCGAAGGGTTGGGGCGTCTATGCGGCGGCGCGATGTCGTGGGGGTCGCTCAGCGACGAGGCGCACGAGGACATCGCCGTGGCGATGAACCGCGTCGGCGCCAGGTCGAACACGGGCGAGGGCGGCGAGCGCGCGCATCGCTACGGCGGTCCCGCCAACAGCGCCATCAAGCAGATCGCCTCGGCGCGCTTCGGCGTGACGCCGCAGTATCTGCATCATCTGCACGAGTGGCAGATCAAGATGGCGCAGGGCTCCAAGCCGGGCGAGGGCGGGCAGTTGCCGGGGCACAAGGTCTCAGCCAACATCGCGCGGGTGCGTGGGTCCAGCCCCGGCGTGGAGTTGATCTCGCCGCCGCCGCACCACGACATCTACTCTATCGAGGACCTGGCCGAGCTGATGTATGAGTTGACGCAGTTCAATCCCACGGCGCGCGGCAACGTCAAACTTGTCAGCGAAACGGGCGTGGCCATCGTGGCCGCGGGCGTGACCAAGGGCGGCGCGCAAACCGTCCACATCGCCGGGTTTAGCGGCGGCACCGGCGCCTCGCCGCTCTCGTCGATCAAGTTCGCGGGGCTGCCGTGGGAACTTGGTGTACAGGTATCGCACCAGGTGCTGCATGCCAACAGTATGCGTGAGAAGGTCAAACTCGTCGTCGATGGCTCCATCCAGACGGGTCGCCAGGCCATGAAGGCGTTTCTGCTCGGCGCGGAGGGCGTGGCCCTGGGCACGGTGCTGCTGGTGGCCGAGGGCTGCATCATGGCGCGACAGTGCCACCTCAACACCTGCCCCACCGGCATCGCCACGCAGTCCAAGAAATTGCGCGCGAAGTACGCGGGCAAGCCCGTGCACCTGGTCAAATACCTGCTGCTCTTCGCCGAGGAACTGCGCCGGACCCTGGCCGAGATGGGCTACCACTCTATCGACGAGGTGGTGGGCCGCACCGACTTGCTGCGGCTGCGCGCCGGTGACGAAGACGAGGACGGCGCGGGCAAAGTTCCAGCGACCGCGCACGGGGTCAACTTTGACCAGGAGTTGCTGGGGCGCCCGTTGCCGCTGCGGCCGAAGCGCCCCACGACGCCGGTGGTCAGCGCGCTCAACCAGGAGTTGCTGGTGCGGGCGCGACCGGCGATGGAAGCGCGCGCTCCGCTGACGCTGCGTCGCCACGTTGGCAACACCGACCGCGCCGTCGGCGCGACGTTGGCCCGCGAGATCGTAGCCCTGACCGGCAGTGAGGGACTGGCCGCGCCGATCACGATCGAGCTCGATGGCTATGCCGGTCAGGCGTTGGGCTTCGGCGCCTGGGGCGGGTTGCACATCAGCCTGCGCGGCCGCGCCAACGACTACGTGGGCAAGGCCATGAGTACGGGCGGGTTGATCGCGGTACGCCCGCCGGACGACTTCGGGACCCCGCCCGACAGCACTTCGCTCGTCGGCAACACGGTTGGCTACGGCGCGACGGGCGGCGAACTCTACGTGGCGGGGCGGGCCGGGCAACGCTTCATGTGCCGCAACTCGGGGGCCGTCGCCGTCGTGGAGGGGGTCGGCCCGCACGGCTGCGAGTACATGACTAAGGGCACGGTCGTGGTGTTGGGCACGGTCGGGCTCAACTTCGCCGCTGGCATGACGGGCGGAACCGTCTACCTGCTGGACGGCTTCACGTCGGAGGAGCGCGGCCTGCTCAACACCGACTACGTCCGCGTCGAGCCATTAAACGCGGAGGAAATCAGCCAAGAGGGCCCGCTCCACCAACTGATCGCGGCGCACCACGCGCGGACGGGCTCACCGCTGGCGGCCGAGGCGCTGCGCTACTGGTCCTACTACGCGCGCTACCGCTTCGACAAAGTCGTCTCCATCGTCCCGCGCGCCGACGTGAGCGACGATTAGTTGACATCCCCTCGTCCTTGGCGCTATAATACGTTCGTATTGCGAAAGAGGAAGGGGGGCAAGGTGGCGGCGATGAGTACGACCAGCATGCGGTTACCGGACGACCTACGTGAGCGCTACGACGCGATGGCCCGCGTCACGGGACAGACGCGTAACGACCTGATTATCGCGGCGATGAGCGCGTACATCGAGCGCGAGATGCGCGAGATTGCCCTGATCCAGGAGGGCTTCGACGCCATTGACCGAGGTGAGCATTCACCGCTGGAGGATGTCGTGCAGCGCCTCGCCGCACGCGGTATGCTCGACCGTGAGGCTCTGGAGCGCGATCGTGCGCAGGCGTCTGTTGACCGTGCGCGGGCCACGACGTGACGGTCAGCCTGTCGCGCCCGGCCGAAGACGATCTGGGAGCTATCTACGCCTATTACAGTGAGCGCGACTATGAGCATGCCGAGCGCGTGATCCGCGCGATCATCCGTGCCTGCGATGGCTTGGCCGACTTTCCCCTGCTCGGCAAGCGGGGCGCGATCGAGGGGACGCGCGAACGCTTGATGACGCGCTACCCCTACCGGCTGGTCTATCGCATCGATGAGGAGACGATCTTCGTGTCGCGCATCGTGCACATCCGCCAGCAGTGGCCGCCAGAGGAGTAGAGTATTTACATGCGGCAGGCAAGGCGATGGAGGGCGACGCCAAGCGCGGTGATCTCGTCGTGGTACTCAAGCTCAGGCAGCAGACGCTGCGGTAGCGCCTTGACCCCGCCGAGCGCGCCGCCCAGCGTCCCGGCCATTGCCGCGATCGTGTCGGTGTCGTAGCCAGCGTTGGCGGCGAGAAGCAGCGTTTGTTCAACATCGTTTGGACTACGCAGAAAACAATACAGCGCCGCCGGGAGGCTTTCCAGCACGAACGCGCCACCATACAAGTAGCTGAACGCCTCGCGGGGAGGCCTGCTTAGCAATCTGGGGATCTCACCAATTCGATTGTGCAGTGTGGTTAGGGAGGACGGATCACGACGTTCAGGCTGTGGCTTCGTCTCGATACCAGCAATGGCGCGCTGCACGGCGGCGACGAATTCTTCCGGCGTCCAGTCATCTCCCTGACGCGTTAGCAGCCACGCGGTCGCCGCCGCCATGGCCACGGCACCCGCCACGGCCATCGGTTCGCGGTGAGTTGGCAAGGCGGAGAGCATGGCCTCATCCCGCAGCCGCGCCGGGTCATTCCACCGTAGGAGTCCGATAGGCGCGGAGCGCATCGCGGCTCCATTCCCGGTCGAGTCCTCACCGGACTCATCCCACGGCACACCGGACTGAAGCCGCACGACAGCCCGCGTCGTCGCTTCGCCTTTGCCCCGGCCAATGGGGAGCCAGTTCACAAAGCGTCGCGCAAGGTCCTCAGGATCGAGGCGCCCGTTGTCCACCAAGCACTCGGCGACGCACATGGTCATCTGTGTGTCATCGGTGATCGTTCCGACCGGGCCATCGGTCCACCCGTGCCACTTTCGATAGTCGATGACATGGCGCGGATGGTCGTCCTCAAAGCTAGCAGAGCGCGATCCCTCATTTGGCCGCCCCAGAGCATCGCCGATCGCTCCACCGAGCAAGGTCCCGATAAAGCGATCCTGAGTGGGAGTGTACGCGCCGGTGGGGGTGGTTCCACGTACCATTTCTACCGCTTGCCCAGCGCTCTCGTGTACAGCAGTGGCGGCGGCCACGACTTGGACTGATTGACGCGTCGGTGATGGACGCGACGAGGCCGCTGCGTCGTATTGGCGCGCACCCGCGGCAAGCAACTGCTCGGCCAAGAGGAGCGCGTCGATGGGCCAGTAGACCTGGGGGCGCGGTCGCTGTACCTCGGCGATACCCCTTTGTGGCCGGCACGTCAAGACCATCCGTCGCCACTGATCAGGGATAGCCCGTCCACCGTGTAGCGCGCCTAATAGCGCGCCGGCGATGGCCGCATTCGTGTCGGTATCACCGCCGCCCATGACCGTGGCGACGACGCCTTCCTCGACAGTTGGGGCATGCAAGGCTTGGTAGAAGGCGTTTTGCAACGCAATCAAGACGTGCCCCTGGTTTGTCTCATAGTCGGGCGCGGTAGCGCGCGCCGCGCGCAACGCTGCGGTGACGGTCGGGCTCCTGCCATGCGCGTCGTCCCACGCCACCGCGTGCGCATACGCCTGCTCGGCATCCAATCCTTCCCGGATGACCGCGGCGAGCGCGACGATAAACGCCGCCGACGCATCTTGGCACACCTGGTTGGGATGGGTCAAAAGGGTGTCGCGCCGCACGACGTCGGCCAGCATCTCGGGTGCGAGCGCATATCCCCACACGGCCAGTGGACTCTGACGCATGAGCGCGCCGTTCGCCTCGCTGCCTCTGTTGGCCGCGTCGCGCGCGGCCTCTACCTTGCTGACACCGCGTGCGCTGGCCCCAAGGATGGCCCGCGCCGCCGTTCCGATCGTCCCACCGACATCGAACGGCTCGCTCTCAAGCCACGCGCCGTAGGCCCCGGCGACGCGCTCATCGTCGAAGCCGTCACCATCGAGGAGTGTCCTCGCCAGCGCGAGGGCCAATTCGGAGTCGTCGGTCGGTTGTCCGGCCAACGTGTGGAAAACGGGGCTCGGGCCAATCTCGCGCAAGCCCATGGGATGTCGTTTTCGGATTGTGTCCGCCGGCATAAATTCGACCATGCTGCCGAGCGCATCGCCCGTCAGTTGTCCGAGCAGACAGCCTTGTGCCCGCTCCGTTAGCCTCTCCTCATCCGTCACGCGCGTTTCCTCCTCGTTGCACCGTCCGAAGCTGCCCGGCGTGAAGATCACGTAGCCGCCTACTCTTTCGGAGCGAGATCGGCGATATCATAGTCGTCCGCGTAGACCAAGGGATGATCCTCTGCGACAGACCATTGAAACCTGCTAATCTCGTCATCAGAGAGTAGCATATACCTGCCGCGCGCCACGCGCTTAAAGGCCGGCCGGGACAGCCAATAGGCCAGCTTACGCCTGTCGTTCACGTCGGGGAAGCGGGAACGCATGTTGATGCAGTGGTAGTTGACCGTGGCGTCAAAACTTCCCCGCGCGCTGCCCTTCCCAACGCCGGGATAGGCCTGCCTGTAGGCGTTGTAGAGTTCCGTGAGGGAGACAGGCCGCCGGTCGGCGCCTATCCGCCTCGCCACTTCAACGATAAGGTCGATGAGATTCCGGTTCACCTCCTGAGCGTCTGTCGGTATATGGTCCCCCGTCACAGTGCCATCGGGAGGTGTCGGCGCCATGGCATCCGCCAACACTCGATAGACTGCCGGCAGCAGGCGCCGCGGGACGGCAACCTGCACGAGATCGTCGTTGTCTAGGCCACGTTCGCTCACCATCGTCATCACTTGCTTCACCTCACTCATTATTAGTAGTCCATCAAGGTTGAAATGGACAGGGCGCGTGGGGCGGCTACTGGGAGCGCTGGCTGCCAGCCAACGCTCCCAGTGGGCGTAACCACTCAAAGTAGTCTTGACGGACTACTAGCGAGGCTCCGCCTCAGACCGACGAGACATGACGCGAAAACTTGACTCATTCGCACCATGTTTGCCTGTATTAGGAGTCTAGCCAATCTGCTCCTCAGGCTCCGCCACTCTCTTGTGCGCCTCTGTGGACAGACGCGTACAGAGTGCGCCTATGACTTCAATGAGCCCCTCCTCGTTCTTGCAGAAGATGACGTCACCCTGCGGCCAAGAAACCATGATGCTGTCTCCATTCGTGGGATCAGCATAGTACTCCAGCTTAATCCCATGCAACTTAACGCCCCACTTGCTACGGGGCGTAACCTCTATGGGCGCATTCGCAATGCTCTGCTTGTTGCCTGCGGTCATGCTATTTCTCCTTCAGCCCTCTCTAGCAGTTTGTCGGAGAGAAGCGGGCTCTCCATCCCGCGCGCGGTGGTACAGTAGGAAGCATGAGTAGAACATTCAAAACCGTGGACTATGAGGCGGCGCTCGACCTGACCGTGCGCTTGGGC
>JAABUJ010003874.1_pt1 | contig 16311 bp, 13 predicted proteins | sample 5559131 | NCBI WGS metagenome assembly JAABUJ01 (sample SAMN10711875, study PRJNA513366) | rock metagenome | isolation source: Antarctica rocks | place: Antarctica: Victoria Land, Mt New Zealand nord | collected 2016-01-07 | reverse complement strand
CGCGGCTCGGTTGTGGGTGCTGGTTGGTCTCGACACCCGATCCGTAAACGCGATCAGCAGCTTACGCGACACCCGCCGCCGAATCCCTGCCATGCCGTGAATAGGATGGGCTAATGGGACGGCTTTCCGACTTATGTTTGGGGCAGCAATTGACAGACCTCGAGGCTTGCAGCGTCAAAGTTGAGGCACTTGAATCGAATTACCCACTTCGGTTTGGCCCGTTGACATACGCTGTTCCCGAGTTCCAGCACATCAATGAGGCCGCCTATTGGGACTACCAGCGAGACAAAGTCCGTCTGCGCTCACCTGAGAGGAAAGCCGAACGGGCCATTTCCGCGCGACCACGTCCCCGTAAGGCAGCCGCTATTCGAATCAACAAGACTGTCCGCGCCCAGGAAGCCCGGCCGACAACCTGTCCGAAATGTGGATCAGGCAAGTTTTACAAAAACGGGCTCCGTAGCAGGGTCACTTGCGATCTGCGGTTTTTTCGCTCTGGCGTAAAGCTTTGGACGGTCCGGGAACAGTTCATGCGGTATCAGTGCTGGAACTGCAAGCACGGCGTAATGGAACTGTCGAGAAAGGGAAAGTACGGCTTGGTTCTACAAGCCTATGTGATCTACCAACTCATCGAGCTTCGAAACTCGATTCGGGCAGTAGCTCGGAACATGCATGCGCTGTTTGGTTTTTACATGCCAATTAATGCGGTAAGCAACATAAAGACTAGGTCCTCTCAGCGATACTTGCTAGTATATAAAAACATTCTTCGCCGGATCGGCTGCGGAGAACTCGTCCATGCGGACGAGACCCAAGTCCGAATGGGTAGCGAGGTACATTATGTCTGGGTTTTCGCGAATCACACAGAAGTCGCGTATGTCCATGCTCCTTCACGTGAGGCCGGCATCGTCCGGGATCTCCTGCACGATTTCAAAGGGGTTCTGGTAACAGATTTCTACAGCGGATACGACAGCTTAGAATGCGCCCAGCAGAAATGCTTGATCCATCTCCTGCGTGACATCAATGATGATGTCCTGAAAAACCCGTTTAATTACGAGATGCGGCAGGTAGCGGTTGATTTTGCCGACCTCCTCATGCCCATTATAGATACAATAGATCGGCGAGGACTCAAGGCTCGGTATCTCCACAAACACAAAAGGGATGTGGAGTGCTTCGACCGCTTATTGTCTAGACGCGAGTACCACACCGAGGTGGCGCAGGGATGGCGCAGGCGCTTCGAAAAGAACCGCTCCAAGCTTTTTGCCTTCCTGGATTACAACGGAGTGCCCTGGAACAATAATAACGCAGAGCACGCTGTTAAAGCATTCGCGCGTCTGCGAGCCGTGCTCGGCTCGTCCAGTTCCGCTAAGGGCATAGCAGAATACCTCGTGCTCCTGAGTATCAGCGAGACCTGCAAGTTACGAGGCGAGGACTTTCTTGGCTTTTTGCGTTCAGGTGCCACTGGCATAGGCTGCTGGACTTCAGCACCGACAAGGGCACCAAGCGCCGAAGGCGAAAGCACAAGTGAAAACATAACCATTCCGGTACAAGAATGAAACACCTCGGAAAAGACTGCTTGGCTTTGAATTCCGATGCACACCATCTTCCTGCACCCTTGGCGTCTGGAACACGCGAGTAAAACAAGGCTTCAGGCTGATCGATCGGCGGTAGCTTCATCTATGCACAGGATACCAAGCTCAGGCGGCAGTATCGCTCTCGACCCGTTCCTTCCTACATGCTGCGTCAGCAAGATGTCCGCTTCGGAGCCGTTACCTGAGCCGGCTGAATGACGAGTATGAGGCGCAAAGCTGCCTTTGAGCACTTGGGTGCCCCCTGCACCTTTTCCATCAGGTACAACCGTAAGCACTGAGCTATGCGCCAGACGCTTGTCGCGAAACGCCTGACTTTTGCGTCTTTCCTGTCGAGGCTGCAATCGTCAGCAGGATCATGTCGCGCATATCAGTCGTAGAAGTCCATTGTTCCGCGACACCATTCGCGACGCCAAGCCCTGCAGCCGCGCCCAGGGGAACGTATGGCAGCCAAGTCCGAGCCTTCCCTTGCTACTTATCCACAGAAACCGTGGGTAAGTTCGTGGGTAGAGTTGGGACGACCTGTTCGATAAACCCGATTCTCGGGCCCGCGAGTTTGCGCGACGGTCTTTTTACAAACCGTCAAACGGTCCCTATGACAGAATGATACAGGCCAGCCGCGCCGTCAGTCGGTCACGCGCAGTTCCTCATAGGGGATGACCCAACATCGCTGCTGTGAGCCGCAAAGTAGCGGCGTCCCGCTGAGGCATACCCAAGTGGCCTATAGACGTGGGCAAGCGATCGGCTACGGCGTTTGGTCTCGGTAACTCAGAGCTTCACCCAGGCGCATATCTGATGGCTCAATCGCACTTGGCTGTGCAGGCTGACGCACGCTGCACGGAGATCGCGTTCCACATTGTCCCCCGGCATCGCCCCATGTCGCCAAAGTCCATGCTTTTCAATTACTGGACGCACGCTTTGAAACGTGTCCGCGACCCATGCATAGAAGAGGGAATGTTCGCCACCCCCGATCGGAGTTTCCGAAAACAAGCTCGGCTCTGGTAGGCCAGCCTTATGGAAATAGGACAAAAAGAAGCGTGGGGCATCGTAGTGCGGTATGACTACTGGAAAGATGCGCATCATTGTATCGAACATGTTTTCGTAAAGTTCGACTGGCGGCGTCGAGAACTGTCCCGGCAGCAAGCTCGGTTCATGGAAGGCCAGCGCGCCGCCAGGGCGAACAAAGCTGCGGGTACGCCGGAGAAATGCGGTTGGATCGTCCTGATGGACAAAGACGTAGCGGCCCACGACCAAGTCGAAGCCATTCGGGTCACTGAATGACGCCAGCGAATGCTCCTGGAACTCGACATTGTGGTATCCTACGGTTTGCGCCCGGGCACGCGCATGAGCAAGGACTGATGCGTTGTGGTCGATACCGATCACTGACCCTCCCGGCCCGACCATCTCGCTGGCAAGCAAGGCAACGTCACCAGCCCCGCATCCGACATCGAGGACCCGCATCCCGGGCTTTAAGCCCGCCTTGCTCAGGAGGCGTTGAGTGATCGGCTGGATAATAGCAGCCTGCGCAACGAGGCGGTCCGTCTCAGCGGCGGATTTCCCCAGAACATAGTCGTCTTTGACGTCGAACTTCCCGACTGGTGCAGCCTCTTGAGACATCTCGCGACACTCTCGCCTGTTCACCTTGATCTCCGCTATCAACACGATGCTCTCATCGGCAAGCTTAAAGGCAGAGCTGCCAAGTGCCTGACTTCCTTTGTTCGGCTGAACTGCATTTTCGGTTCCACTGCTGATACTGCTACGGAAATACGAGCTGAACGTCGCTTGCCAGCCAACGACGAGGCGCCCCATTTCCTCACCAAGATGGTGCGCGCCCCGCGCGCGGTTGATCTGTTGGCGAATTCGCCTGGCGCATCGTAGCGCCCGTTCAGTAGCTGCGGCGGCCCACCCGCAACCTCGGCAGAGCGGGGCTACCAGGATGCCAGATGGCGTGAACAAATGGCCAACTCTGAATTCGCCAACGGTATCCACTGCTACCGGACCCCTTTCAACAGTATTACTGAACCTGTGTAACTGCAAGCACCCCATCGGCCTTGGCTGCTACAGGCCGAACGCCGCCCTTATGAAAATGCTGCACCGCAGCAACGCATAATCGGCATTATGGAAAGAGAAGGGAAGTCCCGGCACAGTTCCCGGGCAGTCCTGGCGCCACCGCGGCGGGCCAACCGCGCCGGAACTTGGCCGGGGGCAGTATTCATCCCTGCTGAGAACCGTCCAGGGCCGCACGAGGACTTGTCGGGATCGTTGCGCCTGGCGCCGGACCTAGCCCCGCCAGCCGCCGTTTAAGCCGTCCGGCGGGCCATGCGGCGGCGCAGTTCGGCCAGCTCGGCGCGGGTGGCCTCCGCAACCTCGGGGCTTGTCGCCGGGTATGGCTCCGTGTCGGCCGGGTTCGGCTTGCCTACGCGGCTCGGGTCGTAGCGGCCCCGGTTGGGGTCGGACTGGTCAACGGTCACGGTGCGTTCAACGGTCATGCCACAAGTCCCTGTCCACGAGGTCGGCAACCCAGGCCGTGATGAGGCGGCAGGCCCGGCCCCTTGGGGTGTAGATGACCACGTACACCTCGCCCAGCAACTCCCCGATCACCTTGAAGCGCGGCTCGGAGTAGGGCCGGGTATCCTGGGCTTCCAGCACGTAGCCCGGGAAGATGCGGCTGACATAGCCCAGGTCGAAGCCGCGCGCCTCGAACACCTCCTCGCTCTTGGCCGGGTCGAACTCCACCGCATCGAAGGCGCGATAGACCAGGCGGAACGGCGGCGGCGGCGGGGTCACTCAACCTGGTCCTGGACATGCTGGATCATGGCGACGATCCGCGCCAAAACCTCACACTATGTCCCTCGCGCCGTGTCAGCCCTGGTGCCCAAATGCTGTGAGGAGCAATGAAATCTGCCATGCAATGAGCAGTTGCATCTCGGGGCCGTCGGCTGCGGTCCTCGCACAAGCGGCAATTAGCATGGCATGTAGACCGCAAGCTTGAGCCTTGGATCGTCGTTCGCCTGGAAAGTCGTGTATGCGAAGCAGAGCCGGCCTCGTGCCGGGTGGTACAGGATCTTTGTCCCGGACACGGCCGCGCCGACATTGTGCTCGGTCCACCAGGCCTCGAACTCGGCGCACCCACGGCGGATGCGGGCGATATGGTCGGCGAACGCTGGATCGTCTGACCAAAGGTCGTGGGTCGCACGGAACAGGGCGACCATGCGACGCGCCTCGTCGGCCCAGTGTTCGCCGAAAAGCGCCCGTCCCCGAGGGTCGGTAAGGACGTAGAGGAGGATGTTCCGATCCTCGGCCGCGAGCTGGTCGAAGTCGGTGAGCAACTCGGCTGCTGCCTTGTTCCAGGCGAGAACATCCCAGCGCAGCCCGGTGACATAGGCCGGCTGGTCAAGGCTCTCGACCAAACGTCGCAACGGCGCCGGCACCTCCTCCCGAACGAAGGCGGAGCGCTTGCTGCTGTGGGCAAGCATGTGGAGATGCGCATGCTCGACCTCGCTGAGCCGCAAAGCACGCGCCAGCGCGTCGATCGTGGCCACGGAAGGGGCAACGGCCCGTCCCTGCTCAAGCTTCACATACCATTCGGCGCTGATCCCAGCGAGGCCGGCGACCTCTTCCCGGCGCAGCCCGGGCGTACGCCGGCGGCGGGTGCCAGACAAATCGAGCCGTTCTGGCTTCAGCCTTTCGCGCCGCGAGCGAAGAAAACTGCCGAGTTGCTCACCGGCTTCTGCCATCTCCGCTCACCCAAGGTAGTATGATGCCATCCTAGTATCATCCGGCGTCTTGTTAGGGAAAGGGCCAGTGACGAAACTGAAGCCTTGACCGGACAAGGACACTTTCCATGAGAGCTGCCGTGCTGAAGGCATGGGGGACGCCGCTCGCCATAGAGACCGTCCCCGACCCCGTGCTCGGGACGGGAGAGGTGATCGTCGACATGGTTGCTACCAACCTCCCGTCCTATGCCGCCGAGGTGTTCAGCGGAGAGCGCAAGTACCCCCTCGTGCTGCCCGCTGTGCCTGGCGCCGGTGGTGTGGGCCGCATCCGGGCGGTGGGTCCGGACGCGACGCACCTCGCGCCCGGCGACTGGGTGTACTGTGACTGTACCGTGCGCTCGCGCGACGACGTGATCTCGCCTGACATCACGCTCCAGGGCCTGAGCGCGCGTGGCGAGGGCGGCCTGAAGCTACAGAGGTACTATCACGACGGCGCCCTGGCCGAGCGAATGCGGATTCCGACGGAGAACGCCGTCCGCCTCGGTGCCGTCGAGGACGCCACCGCCGCCCGCTGGTGCGCGTTGGGGTTGGCGCTCGTGCCCTACGGCGGGTTCCTCGCCGCCAGTCTTCAGGCTGGCGAGACGGTGCTGGTCAGTGGTGCCACTGGCAACTTCGGCAGCGCCGCCGTCGCGGTCGCGCTCGCCATGGGAGCGGGCTGCGTGGTCGCGCCGGGCCGGAACGCGCGGGTGCTGGAGGATTTGGCCCGGCGCTTCGGCCCTCGCCTGTGTCCCATCATGCTGACCGGGGTGGAGGCCCAGGATCGAGACCGGATGCGCGACGCCGCGCCCGGCCCGATCGACTGCGTGCTCGACATCATGCCGCCTTCGGTCGGCGCGAGCGTAGTCCGGGCGGCGCTGATGACAGTGCGTCCTTACGGGCGCGTCGTGCTGATGGGGGGCGTCGGCATGCTGGGCGGCGACGACCTCGCCCTACCCTATCCGTGGATCATGCGGAACTGCATTACGATCCACGGCCAGTGGATGTATCCGCAAGCCGCTGGGCCCCGGCTCGCCGCGCTCGCCCGGTCGGGTCTCTTGGACTTCGAACAGTATGAGGTGACGGAGTTCGGCCTTGATGACGCAAATGAGGCTGTCGCGCACGCCGCCGCAAACGGCGGCCCCTTCAGGATGACCGTTGTTCGACCGTGAACGGGTTCAACGGCCGTATCTCGGCCCACAACCTGTCCGGCAGTGTGCAGCTTGGTAGTTGGGAAGCCGTTATCCAGTGTCATTTTCCAAAGTCGGCTTCAGCGATAGGCGTTGATATGTAACGGTCTGCCCTGTCACACTCGGCTGCAGTCTGGATCGAAGTGCGCTTCAGCAGCCCGCATTTGATCGAAGCCGACCGCACTGCGGCGCATGAGGGGAGCGAGGCGTGGCCGACTTGTCGCTCATTCCCGAAGCGGCTTGGAGGGAGGCGCGGCGCCGGGCTGAGGTGATCCGCCCTCTTGCGGACCGTGACCACCGCCCCCGCCACATGGTCCAGGCGGCGGCGATGACGCTCGGGTTGTCGGAACGCCAGACCTACACCTTGCTCCGGCGCTGCCGGGAGGCGGGTGGCGAGCTGACGGCGCTGGTGCCGGGGCAGTCGAGCGGCGGCCGGAACAGGCCGCGCACGGCGCCGGCGAGCGAGGCCGCGCTGCGCCGGGTCGTCCAGGACCTCTATTTGACGCCCCGAAAGCCGACCACCGCGGAGGTGGCGCGCGAGGTCGCCGGACGTTGCCGTGCCGAGGAGCTGCAGCCGCCATCCTCCAGCACCGTCCGGCGCCGGCTTCGGTCGCTGCCGCCTGCCGACCGCCGCCGGCGCGGCGAGGAGCGGCCCGAAGCCAAGCCGGTGCATGGTCATGCCCCGCTCATCCGGTTCCCGCTGGACCTGGTGCAGGTCGACCACACGCCCATGGACCTGATTCTGGTGGACCCTCTCGACCGTGAGCCGATCGGCCGGCCATGGCTCACGGTTGCCATCGACGTGCAGAGCCGCTGCATCGCGGGCTTTCATGTGACTTTGGATGCGCCATCCGCCGTCTCCGTCGGGCTGTGCCTGACACACGTCGCCATGGACAAGGCGCCCTGGCTCGCGCTGCGGGAGGTAGAGGCGGACTGGCCCATCCAGGGCAAGCCGCGGCAAGTGGGCGTGGACAACGGGTCCGAGTTCCATTCCGAGACGTTCGAGCGCGGCTGCGAGCAGCACGGCATCGCCATTGACTGGCGCCCGCCAGGCCGGCCGCATTTCGGTGGCGTGGTTGAGCGGGTGATCGGCACGCTGATGGGCCTGGTGCATGGCCTGCCCGGCACGACGTTCTCTAATGTCGGCCAGCGCGGCAGCTACGACAGCGACAAGGCCGCCTGCCTCACCCTGGAGGAGCTGGAGCGCTGGCTCGCCATGGCCGTGGCCAAATACTACCACCTCCGCTCGCATGAGGGGTTGGACGGCCAAGCCCCGCTTCGGCGCTGGCAGGAGGGCGTCGCAGCACTTGCCATCGAGGGCCGCTCCATCCCGGTGCCGCGCGATCTGCGTGCCTACCTCGTGGATTTCCTCCCCGTGCTGCGCCGCAGCCTGCAACGCGACGGCCTCACCATCGACCACGTGACCTATTTCAGCTCCGCCCTGCGAGCCTGGATCACGGCCCGGAACCGGCCGGGTCCCTTGCTGGTCCGCCGCGACCCGCGCGACCTCAGCCGAGTGTTCGTGTTGGACCCACTCGACGGCGGCTACCTGGAGGTGCCGACCCGCGACCTGTCGCGGCCGGCCATCTCGCTTTGGGAGCACCGACTGGCGCGACGGCGCCTGCGTGCCAGGCACCATGGCGAAATCGACGAGGTAGCGCTGTTCCGCGCCATAGAGGAGATGCGCGCCGCCGAGCGGGACGCCGCGCGCCTGACCCGTTCGGCACGCCGCGACCGCACGCGCCGAGCCGCAGCGCCGGAGCTGCCAGCAGCGCCGCCATCGGCAGAACCGGCGCTTCCGGCCCCCGCAACCGCCGAAACGCTCGTGACGGGCGATGGGGAGGCTGAGATGCCCCGCCCGTTTGACGACATTGAGCAGTGGTAGCGACGGCCATGGACCTCGCCCATCTCCGCCCTGAAATCCGCGAGCTGGCACGCCTGCCGGCGACCGAGCGCCTGGCCCGTGTGCCGGCCAACCGCTGGATTGGCTACGGTCGCGCGAGCCAAGCCGTGGCACTTCTGGAGCGCCTGCTCGCGTCCGAGCCTGGCCGCGTGCGGCCCCGTAATCTTCTCGTGGTCGGACCCACCAACAACGGCAAGACGGTCATCGCCGAGCATTTCTTGCGCACCCACCCGCAGCACCCGTCGGAGGATGGCGAGCACGAGGTCATCCCCGTGCTGCTGGTGCAGACGCCGCCGTCGCCCACGGCCGGGCGACTCTACGCGGCGGTGCTGGCGGGGCTTGGAATGCCCGGCGCTATGTACGGCCGCTCGCCCGACCGCGAAGCCATGACGATGCGTCTGCTGCGCCAAGTTGGTTGCCGAATGCTGCTGCTGGACGAGTTGCACAACCTGCTGGCCGCACCGGCGACGCGGCAGCGCGAGCTGCTGAACCTGCTGCGCTATCTCGGGAATGAACTCCGCATCCCGATCGCCTGCTTCGGCACGCGCGAGGCGTATCTCGCCATCCGCAGCGACGACCAGCTCGAGAACCGCTTCGAGCCGTTCCTGTTGCCGGCATGGGAGGACGGCCCCGAGTTCGGCCGCCTGCTCGCCAGCTTCGAGGCGGTGCTGCCGTTATGCGAGCCGTCCGGCCTGGGTGCGCCCACAATGCGCACGCACGTGCTGCGCCGTTCGGAAGGCACGATCGGCGAGGTGGCGGCCCTGCTTGCCGCCGCCATGGAAGCGGCGCTGCTGGCAGGCGAGGAGCGGATCGGCCGCACGGCGCTGGACACGGCCGACTACCAGCCGCCGACGGTGCGCCGCCGCCTGTTCGAGCGCGAGCTGCGGTGAGTTGGCATCTTCATCGACCCCGTTCCGGGCCGTCGCTGGCCACTGCATCCGCAGCCCGGGGAATGGAAAGTGCTGCAAACCTGGGTGGGCCGGATCGCGCGCGAGTATGGCGTCGGCTACGACACCTTCCTCCGCAAGGCTTTGGGGCGCACCGGTCCCGGTGCGCGAGACCTGGCGGGGATCACCGATGCGGAGCTGGCGAGATTGGCGGCTGGCACAGGTGTCTCGATCGAGCGCATGCGCGGGATGAACACCGCGGCGGTTATGGAACGGCTGAACGCAAAGATCGCAAGCTGGCTGTTGACCAAAGAGGGGCAGGACGGGCTGGAGCAGATCAGAACAAGCCTTCGGCTCATGGTGAACCGGCCCAATGATCGTCACACATTCAATGTATGAGTAGATTTGCAGATCGTAGACAGAGTGATTAGTTATATGACAATGTTGCGTCTAGCTGGGCTGTTTTGGCGCCTTGTCACGTAACCGTCCGTTTGTGGAGCGTCCCCGTCCATGCTGATCGGCTACATGCGCGTGTCCAAGGCGGACGGCAGCCAGGTGCTCGACCTGCAGCGCGACGCCCTGCTCGGCGCCGGCATCCCGGCCGACCGGCTCTACGAGGACCACGCCTCCGGCAAGCGCGACGACCGGCCGGGGCTGGAGGCGTGCCTCAAGGCCCTGCGCAAGGATGACACGCTGGTCACGTGGAAGCTGGACCGGCTCGGGCGCGACCTGCGCCATTTGGTCAACCTCGTCCATGACCTGACCAGCCGCGGCGTGGGCCTGAAGGTGCTGGCCGGCCAAGGCGCCAACCTTGACACCACGACCGCAAACGGCCGCCTGGTGTTCGGCATCTTCGCTGCCCTGGCCGAGTTCGAGCGCGAGCTGATCGTCGAGCGCACCCGCGCCGGCCTGGCGTCCGCCCGCGCCCGGGGCCGCAACGGAGGGCGGCCGTTCAAGATGACCGCAGCCAAGCTCCGTCTCGCCCAGGCCGCCATGGGGCAGAAAGAAACCAAGGTGGGCGAGCTGTGCGCCGAGTTGGGGGTCAGCCGCCAAACGCTTTACCGCCACGTGGACCCCAAAGGCGCGCTCAGGCTGGATGGGGAAAAGCTTGTCGGAAGCCGGGCGCGCCAGCCCCGGCCCGCTGCTGCGGCCGCGGCGCAACGGCCGGCGCAGATACCAGCATGACGGAGCGGGAGGCCGCCACCGCACGCCGCCACCGCGCGATCTTCGAAAGCGCCGTGGACTTCGCCATCATCGCTTCCGACACGGAGGGGCGCATCACCGATTGGAACTCGGGAGCCACGCGCATCTTCGGCTGGACCGCAGCTGAGATGGCCGGCGAGGCCGCCGACCGGATCTTCACGGCTGAGGACCGCACGAAGGATCGTCCTGCTGCCGAGATGCGCTACGCCCTGGAAACCGGCCGGGCCAGCGACGAACGCTGGCACCTGCGGCAGGATGGCTCCCGCTTCTGGGCGGACGGCGAGCTGATGCCATTGCGCGACGGGGGCGGCGCGCACCTCGGCTTCCTCAAGATGCTGCGCGACCGCACGGAGCAGCGGCAAGCAGAGGAAACGCGGGAAGCCGGTGCAGCCTTCCTGCAAAGCGTGCTCGCCTCGTCCGCCGACTGCATCAAGGTGCTCGACCTCGACGGCAACTTCGTCTTCATGAGCGAGGGCGGCCAGCGCGTGATGGAGGTAAGCGACTTCAACGCCATCCGGGGCTGTCCTTGGCCCGACTTCTGGCAAGGCGAGCTGAACGGGGAGGCCAGGACCGCGGTGGAAGCCGCCAAGGCCGGCGGCGCCGGGCGCTTCCAGGGCATGGCCAAAACGTTGGCGGGCACGTCCAAGCACTGGGACGTGCGGGTCACGCCCATCCTGGGCGCGTCCGGCCGGCCGGAGAAGCTGCTTTCGGTTTCGCGCGAGATCACCGCCATCCGGCGCGCGGAGGAGGCGCTCCGCGAAAGCGAAGCGCGGTTCCAGGCCATCGCGGACTCCATCGACCAGATGGTCTGGTCCACCCGGCCAGACGGGTTCCACGACTACTACAACCAGCGCTGGTACGAGTACACCGGCGTGCCCGAGGGTTCGACCGACGGCAAAGCGTGGAACGGCATGTTCCATCCTGACGACCAGGAGCGCGCCTGGGCCGCTTGGCGGCACTGCCTCGCCACCGGCGAGCCCTACCACATCGAGTATAGGCTGCGGCACCGATCCGGCCGCTACCGCTGGGTCCTGGGCCGGGCGCAGCCCATGCGGGACGCCGAGGGGCACGTCACGCGCTGGTTCGGCACCTGCACCGACATCCAGGAAATCATGGAGGCGCGCGAGGTCCTGGCCCGCTCGCGCGAGGATCTAGAGCGGCAGGTCGAGGAACGCACGCGCGAGCGCGATCGGGCGTGGAAGAACTCGCGCGACCTGCAGCTGGTCGTGGACGCCGCCGGCGTGTTCAGGGCCGCGAACGAGGCGTGGACCGCGACCCTCGGCTGGCAGCCGGACGAGGTGGTCGGGCGCAGCTACCTCGACTTCATCCATCCGAACGACCACCCGTCGAGCAAGCAGGCACTGGCCACGGCCTCAGAGTCGGAACTGCCGGTCTATGAGAACCGCTACCGCCACAAGGATGGCAGCTATCGCTGGATCTCCTGGGTTGCGGCGCCAGAGGAGGGGCTGATCTACGCCAGCGGCCGGCACATCACCGCCGAGAAGGAAGCGGCTGCTGCGTTCGAAGCCATGCAAGAGCAGCTGCGCCAGTCGCAGAAGATGGAAGCGGTGGGCCAGCTCACCGGCGGGCTTGCGCACGACTTCAACAACCTGCTCGCCGGCATCTCGGGCAGCCTGGAGCTGCTGCAAACCCGGGTGGCGCAGGGCCGGATCGGCGACCTTGGGCGGTATCTCAGCGCGGCGCAGGGTGCTGCCAAGCGGGCGGCGGCGCTCACGCACCGGCTGCTGGCGTTCTCGCGCCGGCAAACGCTTGACCCCAAGCCGACCGATGCGAACCGGCTGGTAGCAGGCATGGAAGAGCTGGTGCGCCGCACCGTGGGGCCGGAGGTCGCGGTCGAGGTGGTGGCCGCCGGCGGCCTGTGGGCGACGCTGGTGGACCCGAACCAATTGGAGAACGCGCTGCTGAACCTGTGCATCAACGCCCGCGACGCCATGCCCGGGGGTGGGCGGCTGACCATCGAGACCGGCAACAGGTGGCTGGACAACCGGGCCGCGGGCGAGCGGGACCTGCCGCCCGGCCAGTACGTGTCGGTGTGCGTCAGCGACAGCGGGACCGGCATGGCACCTGAGGTGATCCAGCGTGCGTTCGACCCGTTCTACACCACCAAGTCGATCGGCATGGGCACCGGCCTGGGCTTGTCCATGGTGTACGGCTTCGTGCGGCAGTCGGGCGGCCAGGCGCGCATCTACTCCGAGCCGGGCCAGGGCACGATGGTGTGCCTCTACTTGCCGCGCCACCACGGCGCGGCGGAGGAGGTGGACGCACTCGGCGAGCTGACAGATGCGCCGCGCGCCGAGCAGGGCGAGACCGTGCTGGTGGTGGACGACGAGCCGACCGTGCGCATGCTGGTCACCGAGGTCCTGGGCGACCTGGGCTACACCGCCATCGAAGCCGCAGACGGGCCGGCCGGACTCCGTGTGCTGCAATCGAACGCCCGCATTGACCTGCTGGTAACCGACGTGGGCCTGCCCGGCGGCATGAACGGGCGGCAGGTGGCCGACGCCGCGCGCGAGCGCAGGCCGGAGCTGCGCGTGCTGTTCATCACGGGCTACGCCGAGAACGCCGTACTCAACCACGGCCACCTGGACCCGGGCATGCATGTCCTGACCAAGCCCTTCGCCTTGGAAGCGCTCGCCAGCCGCATCAAGGAGCTGATCGCCGGAGCGTAACGCCCTGGTCAGGCAGGCCGCAGCCGCATCCCTGCATATGCCTTCGACAATCCACCGAAGCCAACCTCGTAAGGTGGCACATGGCCAGAACACTGAACCACAACCATCTGCCCCACCTGTTCCAGCTTTGTCCGCTTACGCGTACAAACAGGCTGTTCCGTTAGTTCTGGCCGAGAAGCTGCTCCGCGACAAGGCACGCACCTCGCGAGCCGCCGCGCCAAGGACGCAAGCGCCGGCTCCACCTGCTCTTTTAGGTCGCTGACATGGCTGTGGCCCAGAAAAAGCCAAGCGCTCCAAGCGAAACATGGCGCTCGCGCCGGCTCACACAGGATGAGATCCACGACGAACCCACCCAAAATCACGCCACTGCACGATCCTCTCGCAGCGATGCTGAGCGTTGCGGACGATCGCATCCTGCTGAGTCACTGGCTGCCGCCACAGCAAGGTATCGTGCCTCGCATCCGCGTGGGAAAACGCTGGATCAGCACATTGTGGGCGCTGCCGCTCGGATTCGCTGCTCTCGTCCTCGCAGTCGCCATCGCGCAGAGCCTGCGCGAGTATCCGGAGGTCAAGGCGTTCATCGTCCGCCATCCAGGCATCGCCCAGGCCGCGCCCTCGGTGAACTCCGGCTTTCCCTGGTGGCTGCGGCTGCAGCACTTCCTGAACATGCTGTTCATGATGTTCATCATCCGCGCTGGCATCCAGATTCTGGCCGACCATCCCCGACTGTATTGGAAGCGGGACTGCACGCCGGGCACGGACTGGTTCCGCTTCCAGCGTTCGGTGCCGACCGGACGGGTCTGGACCGCCAAGGACGATTCGGTGACGCTGCCGAAATGGCTGGGCATCCCCGGGCTGCGCCATTCGATCGGCCTCGCCCGCTGGTGGCACTTCTCCACGAACCTGCTCTGGACGGTGAACGGCATTGCCTTCTACGTGCTGCTGTTCTCGACCGACCAGTGGCGCCGGCTGGTGCCGCTGACATGGGACGTGTTCCCGAGCGCGGTTTCGACGGCAATTCAGTACGGGTCGCTGAACTTCCCGGTGGACCAGGGCTGGACCCGCTACAACGCCCTGCAGCAGCTTGCCTATTTTGCTACCGTGTTCATCGCGGCCCCGGTCTCCATCGCCACCGGTCTGCTGCAGAGCCCGGCGATCTCCAACCGCCTCGGCTGGACCGGGCGGGTGCTGAACCGGCAGGTGGCACGCTCCATCCATTTCCTTTCTTTCTCCTGGTTCGTGCTGTTCATCCTGGCGCACGGCATCATGGTGTTCGTCACCAGCCTGCGTGAGAACACCAACCACATGTTCGCCGGCGTGCAGGACGCCTCGTGGTCCGGGTTCTTGCCGTTCGTGCTGGCGATGTCCGTGGTAGCCGGGGCATGGGCGGCCGCCTCTCCGGTGACGATCCGCTACGCGCGGCTGGTGCAGCACACCGGCAAGTTCATGATCGGCTGGATCAAGGGCTTGGCCGAGTGGTGGGACCCGCGCTCGGAACTCACCGAGGCAGACATTTCGCCATATCTTTGGCCGAACGGCACGATGCCGCACTCCGCCGAGTTCGACGCCCACGTGGCCGAGAACTTTGCGAACTACAGGTTGCGGGTAGACGGGCTGGTCGACCGACCGCAAGAGTTTTCGCTGGCGGAACTCCTGGCAATGCCTAAGCAAGAACAGATCACCACACATTTCTGCATCCAGGGATGGTCCGGCGTCGCCAAATGGGGCGGTGTGCCGATGCGCCATATTCTTGATCTCGTGAGGCCAAGTGCTGACGCACGCTATGCCGTATTCTACTCGTTTGCCGATGGCGGCGAGGGCGGCCGCTATTACGACGTGCATAGGATGCACAACATGCATCACGCGTTGACGATCCTTGCCTACGAGATGAACGGTGTGCCGGTCAGCGTGCTGCACGGTGCCCCGCTGCGGCTGCGCTGCGAGAACGAATTGGGCTTCAAGATGGTCAAGTGGATCACGGCGATCGAGTTCGTGCATGACTTCGCCGATCTCGGCGCCGGCCAGGGCGGCTACAACGAGGACCATGAGTTCTACGGCTACCGGATGCCGATCTGATCCCAGATGAGGCACCTGGAGCCAAGTGATTGAAGCTGGGAGCTGCTCTGTATGCCGGGTGGGTCGCCCTTGTCATTACCGGGCTCATGGGCGGGCTCGGCTGGGCGTTCCAGCAGCCTTGGCTGTTTCCAAGCCTCGGCCCAACCATCTTCATTCATACGGTGACGCCAGGCCAGGACGCAGCGCGGCCCTGGAATACGTTTGTCGGCCATGCCATCGGCGCGGCAGCGGCCTTCTTCTCCCTCGCGCTTTTTGGAGCGCTGAATGCGCCGTCAGCCATGGTCGCAGGGCATGTGCCCTTCTCGCGTATCGCCGCAAGCGCGCTCGCGGTCGCCTTGACGATTGGCCTCCAGATCCCGGCCCGGGCAGGCCATGCCCCTGCAGCCGCAACGACGCTGCTGATCACCCTTGGAGGACTTCGGGCGGATGGCGCGACGGTCGTCGTGCTGGTGATCGGTATCGGGGTAGCGACTTTTCTGTGCGACCAGGGGCGCCGCATTGTGGAACACGAGTTTCATCGAGCGCGATAACATGGCCTGACGTCGCTGTGCTGGGCCGAGCGCTTGCTGCCAGAGGCTGCTCGCTGACTGAAAAAGCAGCTCATTGAAGTCGACTTTGGCAAATCGCTGAAGCCAGCTTTGAAAGCTGACATCCAGCTTGGTGAATAAGCAAGTCACCAGGAAAACGGCCGGTAATCTTGCGGTCGCCACCAGGGTTTTTTGAGGACCTAAAAGCGCCAAAGAAATCGTTCCGGAAATCAAGGTAAGGTTGCCCCCCTGGACCGCGCCTTTCCTGCTCAAGAAGCCTGGGATGCCCCGCCGTCCGTCTCATGAATTATGGGTTGGTGCCGATGATCTCGCGCCTGTTCCATCCGAGCATGGGTTGAGTCTCAGATAATGTGTGTCCATCCGGGAACATCTTGAGTTCGCTGAGTTGGTTGTGATTCACTCGACGTCGTTCCGATTCGCAGGATGCCGACGATGTGGACCAACGACAACCGTGGTCGCTACGACCGCCGAAAGCTTCG
>JAABUJ010003873.1_pt1 | contig 16312 bp, 15 predicted proteins | sample 5559131 | NCBI WGS metagenome assembly JAABUJ01 (sample SAMN10711875, study PRJNA513366) | rock metagenome | isolation source: Antarctica rocks | place: Antarctica: Victoria Land, Mt New Zealand nord | collected 2016-01-07 | reverse complement strand
ACCGCGTTGAGTGGGTGCTGCTGGTCGTCGATCCACTTGTCGACGTAGTCATCGATCTCTTTCCGCGACAGGACAAGATCGAGCCGCTCCAGGCGTCCGCGCCGCTCGACCCAGACCGGAAGGTCGGAGCCGTTGATGAAGACGTCGGTGACACCCGTGGTGGGCGCGTCCTCGATCAGGGTGGCCAGGAGGCCGTGGCCGCGCCGCAGGCGCGCGAAGATGTCGCGGATCGCCTCGTGCTCGGGCAGCAGGGGCAACCAGGCGTCCTGGGCGGCGCGGTTGGCGCGCTGCACCAGCGGGCGCACCAGCGCCTCGCGGATCTCGTCGTCGCGCGCGTCGTCCGGCACATCGGGGTGGGCGTCGAGGTACGCCTGTACCGGCCCCTCCAGGGCCCGCACATGCGTCGCCACCGCGGCGTAGTACTCCTCGCCCGACAAGACCGGCCTGCGCACAACGGCGGAGGCGTCGCGGCGGCGGTGCAAGGCCGACTCTCTAGTCAGGACCACCTGTACCTCCTTCCAGCGGCGTCAGGCCCTCGACCACGAACGCGGTCCTCGACGCGGACGTGGCGCGGAGCACTGCCAGGGTCATGTCGATGAACCCGCGCAGGCGGGTCGTGAGCCCTATGTCGCGTTCCGGCAACAGGCCCGGCCGGACGTGCCGGACCACGTCTTCGATCCCGCGTACGAAGCGGGCGCGCCGGGCTGTGCCGTCAGGGAGCAGCACCGGCAACAGCGGCTGGTCGGGCGTTTCCAGGAGCGCCCGCCCCACCAGGTCGCCGTCGTGGGCGACCAGCCCCGCGACCACGGGCGCGCCCGTGTCGCGGAAGCGGCCCGCGATGCGGTGCAGGGGCAGCAGGGCGCGCTCGTCGGCCGGCGCGTGGTTGACGACGAGGCGGCAGCGTTCGGGCGCCAGGCCCGTCGCGCGCAGCAGCCGGGCGTGGCCGCGCGCCACCCGTTCAACGGTGTCGGGCAGCGGCCCCGTCACCACCAGCACCAGGTCGGCGCGGGCGGCTAGCTCCTCGTGCCACACCAGGTCGCCACCCGTGCCCAGGTCGAGCACCACGTCGTCGTAGCGCTCGCGCAGCAGGTCGACCAACGCGTGCAGGGTGAGGAGATCGCCGGCCACGCGGTCACCCGCATCCTGCGTGGTGACCCCAAGCAGGACATCGACGGTGGGGCCGGCCCCGGCGCGTGGGAAAGGGACGAAGTAGGGCGCGAGGTCAAGCGCCCGCGTCGCGTCGAGCGCGGCGGCGCGGTACAGGGCCATCAGATCTTCCTCCGTGGCGGAGTGATGGCGTCCCTCATCGAGCGTGGCGATGGTGGTGGCCACGAGGGGGGCGGCCGCGGCGTGCAGCGCCTCCAGGTCACGGCCCGGCGGGGCGACGAGTCCGAGCGCGTCGTGGAGCGCGCCGCGCAGCAGGTCCAGGTCGACGAGGGCGACACGTCGCTCACAGACGACGCCCAGGTAGGCGGCGAGGTTGGCGGCGAGTTGCGTCTTCCCCGTCCCCCCGGCCTCGCCGACGAGAGCGATCGTGCCGCCCGTCGCGGCGCTGCGCGCGCTCCCCAGCGGACCGACCTGCACGAGGAGGTGCGCGTGCTCGGCGGCGTGCTCGGCGCGCAGGAGGAGTTCGCCGGGGATGGGCGGCCAGGCCGCGACGCCGACACAGCCGAGGCGCTCCTGGCGAGCAAGGATGTAGGGCGGGTACGGCGGCCCAGTGAGCGCGTCATCGTCCCGGCGCACCCCCGCGTCGACGAGCAGGAGCGTGGGGATGCCGGCGCGGGCGAACGAGGCGACGAGCCCCTGATCGGCGTGAGGCAGCGCGGCATGCAGCAGCGCGACATCGGGGCGGACAGCGGCGACCTGGCGCTTGAGCAGACCGGCCGTCGTGGCGGTGGCGACGACGGTGAGCCCTTCGCGCTCGGCCGCCTCCGTGGCGGCGGCGTCGGCGACCGGGAGGCCCAGGATGACGCGCGGGCCGCGCCCGCCCGGCGCGCCGTGTGGGCTACGGGGAGGGGACATGGTACCACCTCGCGAACTCGCGCGGACCGACGCCGCGCATATCGGCCGAGCGATCGGACGCCCCGACCGTGGCGAATGAGAAGGTGGCGTGCCGGCCGCGTAGCCACAGGAGCGTCGCCAACTCCGTCCGCGGCACGACGAGGGTGACGGCAGCGGGACTGGCTTGCACGGCGACCACGCGCGCGTGCGGATCGATGGGTTGCGCGGTCGCCGTGATATCCGGGCTGCTGGGGTCCCGCGGCAGGGCCGCCAGGACCTCCACGTCGTCACCGACCGCGAGGCCCGGCAAGGGCGCGGCGAGCGGGCCGACGGGCAGGGTGTAGCGGGCGTCGCCGCGAGCCAGATCGGACCCGGCGACGACGGCGTTACTCCCGAGGCCGGCGAGGCGCGCCTGGGCGATTGGCTCGTCGGCCAGGATGGGAGCAAGCACCCGGCGACCCAGCACGCGTGGCAGGTCGATGACCAAGGCCGGCGCGTCGCCCAGCGGCGCCCCCGGCGGGGCCTCCCACGCGCGCACCAAGTCCCGCGTGAGCGTGTCGCCCGCGCCGATGTCCCGCGCCGCGACCAGGACAACCGTGCCGGGGCGCGACGCGCCCTGCGCCCGCTCAAGCCAGGCGAAGCCGCCGAGAAACACACCCAGGGCCACCAGCGCGGCGAGCACAAGCGTGCCGCGCCGCCGCGGCCAGAGATAGGTCATGATCCAGTCCTCCTTCTTCTCTATCTGTTCGGTCGTCCGCGTCGACCAGTCGCTAGCGATACACCACCTGCGCGCAGGCATGGACATGGTGGTGGAAGCGTAGCCCATCGTGCCCGATCACCCCGATCGTGGCATCCGTCGAGAGGCAGACCGTGGGGAAATGATAGACGCGGGCCGGCGTTTCCGGGTCATGTGCGCCCGCGTCAAGCACCCAGACGCGCGTCGCCGCGAACGTCGCGGCCACATCGAGGCGCGCGTGCGCGCCGGGGTAGGTCTCACGCAAGCCGCGCGACAACGCCCGGCACGCCTGCCCCACCGCTGTCGTCCCGTCGGGGTCGTCCGCGATCGCCGTCAGGCACGGCGCGGGCGTGCAGGATGGGTCGAGGCAAGTGAGCGCGGGCGCGCCGGACACGTCGGCCCCATCCGCCGTGCGGTGGCTCGCGTCGTAGGCGGCGTCCGCCAGGAGGCGCGTCACGAGGGTATGGTCGGCCCATTCCTGGATGCCGGCCCAGGCCGCGACCCCGAGCAGGACGATCGCGTAGAGCATGACCGCGGCCAGGACCGTGATCGAGCCGCGCTGGGCGTGACGCCAGGCCCGGCAAGCGGGGAGCAGACGACGGACGGTCATGGCGCCAGTCCTCCATAAGCGCCGATGCTGCCCTGCGAGAGCGAGACCCCGACCGGGACCTGGGCGCCGAAAAGATGGAACAGAAGGGGGACCTGATAGGTCAGGCGCACCGTCACGTCGCCGTTGTAGCCCGCCGACGCCGGCGCGTCCGCTCCCCGCGCCAGATCGGCGCGATGCGCCTGGCCGTCGTGGGTCGGTCCCGCGCCCGCGTCGGTATCAATCTCGACCCAGAGGTGGTCGGCGCGGAAGCCGCTGGCCTCCGCGACGGCGCGGATCTTGTCGTCGACCGCCACCGTCTCGCCATTGTAGGCCGCGGCGTAGCGCGTGACCGTGCTCGTGACGCCAATCAGCTGATACCAGCGTACGCCGAGCACGCAGAGTTGGATGAAGAGCAGGCCGACGAGCACGAACGCGGGCAGCACAAGGGCGAACTCGACGACGGATTGACCGCGCGCGGCGTGCCCCGGTTTCATAGCACTCATGGCGACACCTCGCGGCTGACGAGCAGGTGGTAGCGCAGCGTCAGCGTCCGCTCGACCGTGACCGTGATGTCCAGGAGGGTCCCGGTGGCCGTGTAGGTCAGGGCGGTGATAGCCCCGGCTGGGTCGGCGAGGTGGAACTCGGTCCGCCAGTGATCGAGGGCCTGGCGCGCCGCGGCCACGCCGCCCTCGCCGCCCGCGCATGGCCCCAGGGGCGCTCGCGCCGACGCGAACGCCGGCGCCGGCGCGGGCACGCCCGGCTCGTCGGAGAAGGGCGTTGCCGCGGGGACGGGTGCGAGATGGGCCGCGCAGTCTCTGACGCCTCCGACGGCGGGCGCCGGGTCCGCGAAGCGCGCCGCGAAGACGAGCGTTTCGTGGACGCGATAGGACAGTGCGGCCGGCCCGTTCGCGCGGAGTAGCGGCGCCACGTCGCAGCGCAGAGTCGTTGGGGGCAGTGTCCCCGCGAGATCGTCCGGGGCCCACACGAGGGCGATGCGGGGGCTGAACGGGTCGACCTGGGCGGGGTAGCGCGGATCGTGCGCGTAGGTGAACCGCTGGGCGGTGCGGCCCGTCGGCGAGCAATGAGACGAGCCAAGCACGCCAGCGTCGAGCAGTGTGTAGTCGGTGGCCGTGACACGTTGGGGATAGAGGACGGTGCTGGCCCCGTTGCCCAGGTCGTCGATCGTGAGCCGGACCTCGGCCGGGTCCTCGTCGATAGCGGGGAGCAGATGGAGAGGGCGTCCAGCCGGCCAATAGAACGTGGCGGGGTCGGGATTACGCCTCCAAGACGAGGCGTAGAGCCGGTCGGGAGCTGCAGGGTCCTCGTCGTGGTAGGTTCGGACCCAGGCGTAGGGGACCACGGTCTGCGCGAGGGTGGCCACACCACGCGCCGGTGTCGGGGTGTCCGTCGGCGGCACGGGCGTCGGCGTATCGGTCAAGGCGGGCGTGGGCGTGACCGTCGGCGGCACGGCCGTGGCCGTCGGACTGAGAGAGATACTCCAGCCGCCGGTCCGTACCTCGCTGTCGATCTCGTACGGGCCGGTCGCCCCCTGAACGGTGAAGACCGCCCGGACGTGGGCGGTATACAGCCCCGCAGCCAAGGTCAGGTTATTATAGGTAGGGGTCGACAAGCCGTCAAAGTGCTGGCAGGGGTCGACCGGCGCCGGCGATGAGGTCGCCGGGCACACGTCGAGGTTATAGGTGACGGTCGTGTGGCTGTCGTACGCGCTCGGGTCGACAGGGTCCCACTGCACGTCGACGACGGTCGGGTCGTGCGGACGACCGACGGCGACGGGGACGCCGGGGTTGGCATAGAAAAGAAACCCTTGCCCCTCTCCGACATTGGCGCCGTAGCCGTAGCCCGCAGCATTTCCCGTGAAGGCGTTGTCGACGACGTACGAGCCGGCGTAGATATAGGAGGTAGCGGGCAAAAGGGATCGTAGGACGATAGGCTCCGTCACGACGACACGGTAGCGATAGGCGTGGCTGCCGACGACGCATGTGAGCACAACGCCGTCGCACAGGTCGACTGACACGCCGACATTCTCTTGTGGCCCGCCCTGATCAGCAATGTAGGGCGCCGGGTCGTCCGCGTTGTCGCTGTGGACGTGGCCGGGCGCGAGATAGGGCACGTAGACGGACGTGGGCGGGATGTGGAAGACGTTGTCGGCACCCTGCTCCCGCTGGTTGACCATGCCCCCGTCAATGTAACTCGTGGAGCGTGGGCTCCCTGGCGCGAGGCGGGTCGCCGCCGGGTTGCCATCGAAGTAGAAGGTCGTCTGGGCCGTGATGGTGTTCCCGCCGATACGCGGGTTAAGCAAGTTGTAGCCGTTGTTGTCGAGGTTCTGGGCGCCGATGCCCGTCAGCAGCGTCTGCCAGTGCCAGTGACCCGTGAACGTCTGCGGCGCGGCGTCCACCATTTCGTTAACGTAATAGCCCAGGACGGTGAAGTTTTGGAAGTGGAAGGTGAGTGCGAGATAGTAGGCGCCCGTTGCGCTTGGTACCGTCCATGTCGCCGTGTAGCAATACAACGTCGACGCGCTGCCGCGCACGATCTGACTAGGATTAGCACCGACGGACCACGATCCGCCATCGCGTGGAATCGACAATTGATCACCATAAAGCACGTTCTCGTCCGTGATTGTCGGCACCTGTGTGTCACCCTTTGGCGCATAGGCCGCTACGTAGATGGTGACAGGGTTCGGAGTGCGCGGCGTCCAGTCGAACTCGGGCGAGAAATAGTCGGCGGTATAGGGGCCTTGTTGATCTGGCGACGCGAGGTTGGCGCTACATGCGCCGGCAGCAGGAACCGTCGGAACATGTGCTGCCGCAGTGGCGGCGAATATGGCGGTCGGTATCCCGCCGCCAGACAGCACCAGTACCAGCATGGCGCGACCGGTTCGTCTCACAGTTCACTACTCCAACGGTATGCCCCACCTGTCTGTGGGGTTGTGAACACGACGCGGGCGGCGTGGTCTTCCCACACCCGTATGACGCCCGAACCATACGACTGAAAATCGAGCGACCCGTAGTAGCGAAGACCTTGCTGATCGGTGTTCGCGGCCAGTTGCCAGGGCCCACCATCCCGGGCCACATAAAGTCCTTCCGGCTGTGTATTCGCTTTCGGGACGAAAGCCGTGATCCAGCCGCCGCTACCACGGATGCTCGGCCCCATAGTGCCAGCACTTGGCGGCTTGATAGCACGTATCCAATGCGCTCCGCCGTCTATGCTGGCATAGAGTCCATTGAGGCCGTTCATGTAGAGCGTACGGCCGAGCGGGGTCAGCCCTGATAACACGAGGATGTTCTGGTTGTATTCGGCGAACGCCGAGCGAACAGTCCACGACGCCCCGCTGTCCGTGGTGCGGTATAGGACCTTGTTCTGACGATCGAGGCTGTAGACAACCTTGCTGTTGAGCGGATCGATCAGTAGTTCACAGCGTCCGTTCAGCCATAGGGGCTGCGCGGCGTAGCGCCACGAGCGCGCGCCATCGTCGCTACGCAGCATACCCAGGCCCGATACGCAGGCATAGACGCGTTTGTCGTTGTGTGGGTCCACGACGACGTCATAGGCTTGTGTCAGTTGCGTCCCTCCCCGCCGCAGGACCTGCTGAAGCAACGGAGTCACCACGACGTTGCCGTGGGGAGCGGGGACTCGGCTGAACAGCAGGGCGTCGTGCCATGTGCGGCCGCCATCCGCTGAACGGAGGACATAGTGCCCGCCGGAGGAACCGGCGCACGTTTGATCGCTCATGCACCCGGCCACGTAGATGACCCGTGGGTTGAGGGGGTCCACGGCAATGCTGTTGGCGGTAAAGCTATCCGGCCAGACCGTCGGACGACGCCAGAGTTGCGCGTTTGGCGATGTCTGGGCCGTCGAGCTGATCTGCGTCGCCCAATGGGCTCCGTGGTCATGGGACACGGCCCAGACACTGCCGGTGACGAGCACGGGCGGCGTGGCGTGCGGATCGTTGACCGGGATGAGGTAGCGGCCACCCGCGTAGATGACGCCGTTGGGTTGGAAAGCCATCGCGGTCACAAGGACATGGGGCAACACAACGCCCAATGATCGGAATCGGTTTACCGGCGCCGCGACCGTGTGCTGTCCCGTTACGGCATGTGCCGCGCCGTCATGCCTCATCGTCACGCCGAGCAACGCCAGCGCCATGATCGCATACAACGTCTTGGTGTGCATCAGTAACCTCCCTCATGGAACGGTAACCTTGGTGTATAGCTTCTACCATACACTGAGAGTTCCACCATGGTCGGTGGGAACGCACCGAAACCCCTGTCAAGTCGTACAGGCATGTGAGGACCTCGCAACGCGCGCCGATGTAAGCCTTCGCCCCGCGCTACCACAGGTAACAGCGTGTTCTCAGGGTGTAGGTGTGGCCCCTGGCACAGGAGTGCCGCCAGTGTTCAAGGTGTTCGTGACATTGTTGAACGTGTTGGCGACAGCGGGACCCACGAGTTTCACCGCAGCCACGACGACCAGCGCGATGAACGCGAGGATGAGGGCATACTCGACCGTGCCCTGCCCCCGGTGGGCCTGCCTCGCTCGCTCTTGTATGACGCCGAGAATGTGCTGCACGGTGATGATGCTTTTGACGACCAAATCGTTCATGAATCTCCCCTCCCATTGATACAGTCCAGTCTGTTGTCGACCATCCGCTCCAGCGGTGCGAACCAGCGCCTATCAGACGACGATGAACGTGCTCCAAGCGTACGAGCACCTACCCCGCGTCAACCCCGCGCCCATGATGACGCATCTCACGCCTACCCCGCGCGCCCTTTGTACCCCGGTCGCCTACCCCGCGCCTACCCCGCGCCTACCCCGTGCATGGTGTCTATCCTCCATCGCTCCCGTGCTCGATACGGCGCTCTTGTCCGTTTTGCTCATCGTCCTTCAGTTGCGTTAGCAGCGCGGCGCCCTCACTCAGCGGACCCAAGCCGCCCGCGATGACGCAGGCAAGTTCGGCAACGAAATGCAGTTCCTCCCAGGATGCGCCGGCCCGCCGGGCGGCCAATGCGTGTGACTGGGCTGGCTTGTCCCCACAGGTGAGCAAGATGCCCCAGGCCATCAAGTGGAGGATCTTGGCGTCGAAGAGATCGGAGTAAAACACATGCGTGTGCATCTGCTCGACGAGACGAAGGAAGTCCGGATCGACGGACGCCCCGATGGCGAAGCGCGCGGCCGTCAGCGGGGGGACGGCGCCGAATATGTCGGTATGGATATCGCGGAACGTGGCGAGATCCGAGGGCAACACCGGGGCTGTTTCATCCATCGGGCGGCTCCCCCTCTGAGGAACGTCGTTGATCGTGGCGCGGACGTTGCCCGCGACATCTTGTCTCACAGTCTGTCCTATCCGCCGTGCGTCGACCAGGAAAAAGCCGCAACACAGGCCGCAAAAGCACACGCAAAATGGGCTCTTCTTGCCGGAAGCCGTCCATGGCGTGTTAGGATTAGGTATATAGCGGCATAGTAGCGGGGATTCTGGCTGACCTAATGGTGCGAAGATGGTCACAACGCATGATCTGGAGCAACAATCCGCTTTTGGCGATGTGCTCCGACGCTATCGTTTACTGGCTGGCCTGACGCAGGAGGAACTGGCCGAGCGGGCCGGCGTCAGCGAACGCAGCATCAACGGGATGGAGCGTGGCGTCCAGCATGTCCCGCGCAAGGACACCATCCGCCTGTTAGCCGATGCTCTCCAGATCTCATCGCCGGATCGCTCGGCTTTCGAGGCCGCAGCGCGCCGCCGAGACTCCCTGCCGGTCCACACCGCACCCTCGCGTCTCCCATCCAATATACCGTTACCGCCCACGCCGCTCATCGGTCGAGAGCAAGATATCGACGCCGTGCGCGCGCTACTCCAACATCCGCACGCGCATGTGCTCACCCTGACCGGCCCCGCCGGTGTGGGTAAGACGCGCCTGGGCTTAGAGGTGGCGGCTGATCTCGCGGCCGTGTTCGCCGATGGCGTCGTCTTCGTTGCGCTAGCCGCCATCGGCGAGCCTGACTCGGTGGCCCCGGCTGTTGCGCGGATGGTCGGTTTGCGGGATGTTGGCAAACGGTCTTCATGCGAGGGCGTGCGCGCCTATCTGCGCGATCGACACATGCTGCTCCTGCTCGACAACTTCGAGCATGTGGCCGCGGCGGCGCCGCTGATGGCGGATTGGCTCTCGACGTGCCCCCACCTGAAGATTCTGGTAACAAGCCGCGCCGCCTTGCACCTGCGGGGCGAGCATGAGTATCCTGTGACGCCGTTGGCCTTGCCCCGTCCCGCGGACGTGTCGTCTCCGGCAGCCCTCGCGGAGGCACCGGCGATCACCCTGTTCATGCAGCGGGCGCGTGAGGTCAAGCCCGACTTCGCGCTCACGGCCACGAACGCGCCCATCGTCGCCACGATCTGCACCCGCTTGGATGGGCTGCCGCTGGCGCTCGAGCTGGCCGCCCCGCGTCTCAGGCTCCTGCCGCCCAAAGCGTTGCTGGCGCGGCTGGACCACTGCTTACCACTCCTAAGTGACGGAGCGGGTGACCTGCCGGCGCGACAGCGGACCATGCGCGACGCCATCGCCTGGAGCTACCATCTGCTGCAGCCGGACGAGCAGACTCTGTTCCGCCAGCTTGCCGTCTTCGCCGGCGGTTGTGCGGTGGACGCTGTGCAGGACGTGTGCAGGGGTCATACAGGTGACACCGCGACGTCGGAGGACGCTGCCCTGCGCTGGCTCGGCGCGCTGCTGGACAAAAATCTGGTGTACCGCGAGGACGAGTGTCTTGAGGGGTGCGGGGAGATGGGCGCACGCGAGGACGATGACCTTCCGCGCGTGAACATGCTGGAAACGATCCATGAGTACGCGTTGGAGCAGTTGACGGCGGCCGGCGAGGTGGACGATGCCCAGCGCCGGCATGCCTCCTACTATATGTGCCTGGTTGAGCGGGCGGGGCCACACTTGGGTGGGTCGCGGCAAGGAGCATGGCTTCGCTGTTTAGAGCGCGAGCACGGCAACCTACGGGCGGCCATCCGTTGGGCGGCGAGACGCGGCGAAACGGAGGTCGAGTTGCGCCTGGTCGGGGCGCTCTGGCCCTTCTGGTTCCGCTGTGGGCATGTAAGCGAGGGGCGTCGGTTGATCGACGCTGCCCTGGCGCGTGGCGGCGACACTGCCCTGTTTCTCCAGGTCAGGGTACTCCTCGGCGCCGGGTATCTCGCACAATGGCAGGGAGACCATGGCCGTGCCCGGACCTGGTATGAACGATCGTTGATGCTGGCGCGGACGTTAAAAGACGCGCAGGGCATCACTGCTGCCCTCCGCGGCCTGGGGACGATCGCGTGGCTCGACGAGTGCGCGGAGGAGGCAACAGTCCTCCTCAGCGAGAGCCTGATGCTGTGCCGGGACGAGAGCGACGTACGGGGCGCCGCATTGGCGCTCGAAGGGCTGAGCGAGGTCGCGTGGCTCCAGGGCGACGACGCTCGCGCGACGACACTGATGGCCGAGGGGCTGACCCTGTTTCGAGAGTTGGGGGACACGCGCAAGATCATGGTCGCGCTGTACACCCTGGCGGTCTTCGCCGAGGGACGAGGGGACGAGGACGAGGCGACGGCGCTGCTGGAAGAAGGAATCGGACGGTGTCGCGAGTTGGGGGACAAGAGCGCCCTCGCCTATGCGGCCGAACTGACGACGTGGATTATTGCCCGGCGCAGATGCCCAGAGTATGTGGCCCGCTTGTTGGGGGCAGCAGAAGCGTTACGCGAGGTCGTTGGCGCAACTCTGACGCGTGTCGAGCGCATGGCCCACGACCGAACAGTCACATATGTCCGAGCCGCACTCAGCGAGCAGACGTTCGGGACGGCCTGGAATGAGGGGCGTGCGCTTGCGTCAGAGTCGGGGAAGGCTGTCGAGCACGCGTTGGGCGCCGCGATTGAGCCGCGCACAGCGCAACTATCGAGCGTTGAGTGATAGTATCAACGGCAACGTAGAATGTGGGCCGAATATGCCGTCGAGATAGCACCGCGACAACTGCGGGTCAAAGTTGTATTGCAACCATGTGGTGTGGTATGCGCGTCGAGGTGAGACCGTCACGATCGTGCCCCAATATCTCAATCAAGCAGATCGGGTAAAAGCTGTTGAGCGTACCTTTCCCCAAAGAAATCTCGGGCTTCCCGATGCCGCCACATCCGTCAACGAAGCCTAGCGCCAGTGAGCACGGTACAGCGGATTGCAATGGGGCTACAATTCGCAGGGAAACGTCCCTGTCTAAACAATCTTTTCCTGCCCATTGTCGAGCTTCCTCAAATCTATAACCAACCGTGAAAGCGTTCGGCGAAAGGCTTTCATGCGGAGAGCATGACACGAACGGCACTCCTGCTAACGTCGTCGTTCGCTCCGCTATGCCCGCTACCCTTTCCGCATGATCGGTGGCCCACGTACAAGAAGCACATTGGCGGACACCGGGAGCCATCGACGACCTTGGCGTCATGAATAGTTATGCACCAGCGTCGCAACTGAGTAGGCGGCCCATCGATGGCACTCAGTCTATTCTCGGGCAGTCGTTAGCATGGCTACGCGAGTGATGGGCGGCGATATCTCGCACACTGTCGCACGCAATCTCTCCCGAAATACTGCGCAATCTTGCAGCATGGTACATAGATAGCTACACCGGCACCCGCGCTGCCTCCAGCTAATGGCAACCTATCGTGGCGCGCGGTGTCGATTACGCCTGTGCTGGTCTCCCGTCGTCACCTAACGGAAAAATATCTACGGATGGCAACGATAGCCAGCACAGGAGTTCAATCGCCTGTAGCTATGTCCGTCACGCCCGCACGCTGGCTACCACGACAGGCGACGCCGCACAACGGGCGAGAGGTCCTGACCTACCCTGACGGAGCGACGGCCGGACGTGGTACTCTCGGACATCGACATGCCCTCAAGCTGCCTTTTCCAACAGCATCCGTACGGCTTGTAGCCACCCCTCCGCAGCCCTCAAACAACGCTGACTCCTCGGCCTATGGTGCTCTCACGGACGACGAGCTGGTAGGGCGGATCGAACCGCCCTGGCGGCCCCGTGCGTATCCCCTCGATCCGGCCACGCAACAGCGACACGGCTAGGCGCCCAATCTCCTCTTTGTCCGGTGCGATGGTGGTCAAGGGTGGAATCGCGTAACGGCCCTCTTCGATGTCGTTGAATCCCACCACGGCGACGTCATCGGGGATACGCACACCTTCTTCCCGCAATATCGCCAGCGCGCCAAGGGCCATCATATCATTCAGGCAGAGCAGGGCGTCGAAGGTGCGTCCCGACGCCAACAGGCGCCGCATTGCCTGCATCCCGTCCACGCGACTGTAGGTGTAGAGGGGCCCAGGATGGTATCGTTGGGGTCTGCTGATATGAGCTATTCTACAGGCTGAAGAATGGTCATAAGGGAGGGGAGCATGCGGTGCCCGCGATGCGCAGGGGAACAGTTTGTCAAGGCCGGATTCGATCGTGCCAAACGCCAGCTGCACCGCTGCACGACCTGTCGGCACCGCCAGACCGTGCGCTCCGCCTCCGCCTTCTGCGGCTACCGCTGCCCCGATGACGTCATCGCCCTTGCCGTGCGCTGGTATGTGCGCTTCCGTTTGCCCTACGCCGTTATGTGGAGTTGCTGGCGGAACGGGCAGGGTCATTTAGTTCTCGGGGGAGTGGTGATGAGGGCCAGCGCAGCCCTAGGCTGGGCGGCGTAGTGGCGGCCGGCAGCGGCGATGTTGGTGGCGCCTGCCGCGCGCAGGAGGCCAAGGGTCGTGTTGCGCAGCGCCGCCATGACCTGGGGGATGGCCCCGCAGCGGACCTGGGACCGATCTTCATCGAAGGTCACGTCACGGACCCCGTGGGTGCGGTTCTCGCTGTGCCAATGGGCGCGTAGGAGGTGGAGCACCGCGCGTGCCCGCGCCCGCTCAGGGGCGAGGCTGGTCACGCCGTAGACCCGCTCGTGGCGTGTCTTGCCCGTCTTCTTGAGGGTGACGTGGCGCTCGACGACGAAGACCTGGCGTGCCCCCGGCCAGGCGCAGTCTCCGGGGAGCAGCGCGCGCAGTGTCAGACGACGCCGCTCGATGCGCCCGTGGCCCAGGTCGAGGGTCTGCGTGGTCTGGGGCGGCGCGGCCAGGTGCGGCGGGGTCGACAAGACCGCTGCGATGGTGTCACGCAGGCGCGGCTGGTTGTCCTTGGCCACCATCACATAGTCTCCCCCGCCGTCCAGGACGGTCGCGGCCACGGCGCGCTGCGTCAGCAGCGCGTCCACCGTCACGACGCGGCCCTCCAGTACGACCCCACGCAGCACCGCCGGGAGCACCGCGATCTCGTTGGTCTTGTCGTCCACGGACTCCTGGGCCACGGTCAGGCCCAGACGCTGGCTCACCACCGAGAGCAGGTGCGCGCCGGGCGCTCCCTGCTTGCGGCTGCCCCGCAGCGCCTTCCCGTCGCACGCCAACCCCTCCATCGCCCCCTCCGCCGCCGGCGTCGCGGCCAGGATGCCCTCCGCCCAGCGCCCCAGGGCCTCCTCCTAGGCCACGGGGTCCAGGGCGCGGAAGAGCAGGTGCAACGTCGCCGCGCACGGTGTGCGCGTCCCCGCGAAGCCGAGCGCCTCTACCAACGCAGCTCCATAATTGTGCCCCCACTCGGCGATGGCCCCGTAGCTGCGGTACCCACACAGCATCGCCACGCACGCCAGCGCCAGCACCGCCGTCAACGGATATCGCTTCCCGCGTGCTTGCCGCGGATCGGGGATCTCTGCTAAAACCTCTATGAGCGGACGACACAGCTGGTCCATCGGACACCTCCTGTACTTGTTGTTGCACACACACGCACATGAGGATAGCCTACGTCATCCGCTCCTTTTTGTCCCCTCTCCGAAAACTAAATGGCCCTGCGGAACGGGGTGTCCAGGTCGATCCGTCAAGTGTGTTCGATTGGGTCCAGCAGTTCACCCCGCTCTATAAGGAAGCGGCGCGCTCGCGTCGTCGGCGCATCGGCGTCCGCTGGGCCGTCGATGAGACCTATATCCGCGTGGCCGGCCGCTGGGTCTACGCCTACCGCGCCATCGACGAGCACGGCCAGGTGATCGATGTCTACCTGAGCGAGACGCACGATACGGCGGCGGCTACGGCCTTCTTCGAGCGGGCAATCAACCAGACCGATGTGCGGCCTCGCCGCGTTACGACGGACAAAGCGCCGACGTATCCGCCCGCGTTGCGCGCCGTCGTGCCGGAGGCGGAGCACGTCACGGGCAAGATGGAGCAACAGGGGATCGAGCGCGACCACCAGCACCTCAAAGGGCGAACGCGGAGCATGCGCGGCTTTCAGCGGCTCCAGTGTGCCCAGACGGTCTGCGACGGCCACGGCTTCATGCGCAACTTGCGCGACGGCTTCTACCGCCTGGGCGAGCCGACCAGCGACCTCCGCATCCCCCAGGTGCCGCGCCTCGTGCGTGCCTGGGATGACCTGACGCAGATTCTCGCTGCGGCCTAGCTGTCCCCGCCAGCCGCCCGCGACGACGCTCTCCGACCGACGCGTAACTCCCGACCTCAGCACAACCCAACGACACCTTGCCGCCTACCGCCGTCACCTCTCCACCCACCCCGCGACAGCCCTCCGTTTCCTACGTCCTAAGATGGGGTTCCGCTATCATTGGAACAGGTTTGTACGGTAAGCTCCTTCGCTACAGGTTCGCCGCCGCGTCATTATGTGGCGATACACGCAGGAAAGGAATGGGAAAGACATGAGCGGCCAGGTCATCGTGCGTCGGCTGGGTCCGAAAGACCGACTGATCCTAGAATCTCTTGCGCACGAGAATGCCGCCTTCGATGTGGACGGGCGCGGCGCTCCGCAAGACGTGCTCGAGCCGGCCGCCGCGAACGCCTATCTGGCTGACCCGGCCATCCTTCATTGGGTCGCGGAACAGGACGGAGAGGTGGTGGGCGACCTGGTGTGTCATGTGCAGCGGCAGAGTGCGGGGGATCCCCGCGAACTCCTGCTGTACGACATTGGTGTCCGTGCCACGCACCGGCGACGCGGCATAGGCCAGCGTCTTGTCGCCACCATGGATGCGTGGATGGCCGACCATGGGGTGGCGACGGTCTGGCTTCTTGCCGACAACTCAGGCGCGGAACGCTTTTACAGCGCCTGTGGGTTCCACCACGATGAGCCCCAACCAGTGGCAATGTCGCGGACGACCGTCCCCGCCATTACCGCATGATCCCCATCACCCGTGCATAGTCTGCCAGAGAAAGAGCGTTCTCCGGGCCTTCGTGCCCTTTTTTGACCGATTTTACCCGTGAGCGGCACCCCGTCAGAGAGCGAGATCGCCGGCATTCTCTGGCAAACAGGTCTTACCGTACAAACCTGTTCCAATGATAGCGGAACCCCAAGATGCACTCTCGCCGATAATTCACGAGCCCTGGATGTCGCCCGTCCGATATTGGCCTGGGGTTAACCCAATCACCCTCTTAAACGTCTTGGAGAAGTGGTGGATGTCTGAGAACCCGCAATCGTCGGCGACACGCTGGAGCGGCAAGTCGGTCCTTTGCAGCATGTCCTTAGACTGTGCGATCCGCAGCCGCATGAGGTATTGATGTGGGGCAAGGCCGAACTGCTGGCGGAAAATGGTCGAGAACCGGGATGGTGACAAATGCGCGCGCCTCGCCAGATCCGCCACATAGAGGGGCTCCGCCAGCGGAAAATGGTCGAGAACCGGGATGGTGACAAATGCGCGCGCCTCGCCAGATCCGCCACATAGAGGGGCTCCGCCAGATGAAAAGACAGGTACGAGGTGATCCAGTCAAGGGATTGCGGCCGGGGCGGCATGATCAGCGCGCGATCGATATATGTCTTCAGGAGGGTTAGGATAAGCTCGGTAGCGAGAGCTTGGGCCTGAAGCTGGCTGATAAGATCACGCTCTTGCCACGCCGCCACCATCTCCAGCAGTGTCTCCCGAAAAGCAACTGCATGCAGGG
>JAABUJ010003869.1_pt1 | contig 16328 bp, 23 predicted proteins | sample 5559131 | NCBI WGS metagenome assembly JAABUJ01 (sample SAMN10711875, study PRJNA513366) | rock metagenome | isolation source: Antarctica rocks | place: Antarctica: Victoria Land, Mt New Zealand nord | collected 2016-01-07 | reverse complement strand
GCCCCGAGCAGGGGCAGGCCGGGGCCGGCAGCTGCTGCGCACCTCGATGTTGCGTTCGAGGCCCGGGAGCAGGTGCGGCAGGTCCGTGAGAAGCACCGTGGGGGCCCCGAGCAGCGCTGCTGCCAGCCCCGCGACGCCGGTTCCAGCGCCGAGGTCTAGCACCCGTTTGCCCCGCAGCAGGCTGTGCTCGCCTGCCACGAGCACCCATCGCTGAGCATGTCACTGCAACGCGTCCAGTATGCGCCTGCAGCTGCACACATGGAGGATGCCGAGTGCGAACCACTGCCGCCAATCTCCTCCCAGAATGCAAGCTGCAGTGCAGGACACAGCGCGCGTACCTTGCGCAGTCCTCGCCAGGTAGTGCACCAGCACCAATGCGGCGTCCCACACCACCGCTCCTGCACCGCAGCGTGTCAGAAGTGCTGTCAGAAGTGCTGTAACAGCGACTGCGTGCGCACGTGCCTTGGATTGGCGGAGCGCACCGGCGCAGTCCGCGAGTTCAGTGTGCTCGAAGATCCTCAGGACGCGGGACGGACTGAGCTCCACCTCTCGCAGTGTCACTTCTTGCAGTCTCATGCACAGCTCCCACAGCACAGCCTGTCCTGGGCCAAGGCTTCTTTCCCAGAGCGGCCTTCAGCTCAAAGAGCGGCATAGCCTAAACAGGCCCCTGAGGAGCCCCTTGCCCATCGAAGATGGACTGCAGCTGCCTGCAGGCAGGGGCCAAGAGGAGGAGGGTGAAGGCCAAAGGTGGCGATGGGCCCGGCCAGGGGCGGCCTGCGGTCCGTGCCGCTGCTCTCGCAGGGCTGGGTGCACGCGCTGCTGGGCCTGTGCTGCGTGGCGCTGCTGGCCACGCTGCTCCGGCTGGAGATCAGCTGGGACGCGCCCCGGGCCGCAGCCAGCGCATGGTCCCTGAAGGAGCTGGCGCCGCCGGGCCGCACGCTGGTGTCCTACTCGTATTTCGAGAAGGACGCCATCCAGCGCGCCAACCTCGAGTTCTTCATGGCCGTGGGGATGGTGCGCGCGGGTTTCCTGCTCGGCCGGGGACGCGCGGCGCGGCCCGCGCGCGGCCGCCGCGTTGACTCGCCCCGGCAGCGCTCTGACGGCGATCCGGCGCGCCGCAGGGCATCTCCAGCGGCTTTGAGCCGCCCGCGGCCACCGACTTTGCGCTGGTGGTCAACGGCGATGCGTGCGCGCCCTGCCAGGCGCTGCGGCCGCACCTGCGCACGGATGCCGCCGCGGCGCAGATGCCGCAGCTGCACAGCGGCTGGTCCGGCGAGGGCCTCGCGCTGCTGATGCGCAGCGAGAACGAGGGCATGGACTTTGCCGCGCACAACGTGCGGCCCCATCTTGATCCATAGTCTGGCGCCTGCGGGGCTCCCGTCGCAACCGGCGCGCGCGCCGCTGTCGGCCCGCGCTGGCGCCAGGGGCGCACGCTGACGCCTCGCGCGCGCGGCAGGTCACCATCGAGTGGGTGCGCCGCAAGCGGCTGGCGCGTCGCTACCGCTTTTTCCTGTTCCTCAACTCGTCCGTGCGCGGGCCTTTCTTCCCCAGCTACCAGCCGGCGGGCTGGCAGTGGCCGCGCGCGTTCACCGACCTCCTCAGCGCCGACGTCAAGGTCGCCGCGGCGTCCATTGTGTGCCTGCCCGACGTGGACGCCGGCGGCTTCGGGCCCAAGGCGCGCGGCGGCCCGCTCGCGAGCGCCGGCCGCGCGCTCTCAGGGGCGCGACTGCCTGCGCTGCGGCCTGGATAGCCACAGCCTGTTGTTGCACCTGCGTGGGTAGGCTGCATCGCGTGCTGCGCCAGCAGCAGGATCGCCCCAGACCTGAGAGGGACTGGCGCAGGTTGCCTGGCCGCCTCTGCGCACTGTCGTCGCTGCAGCAGCCACATGCTTTGCGGCCAGCGTACGGGGTGTGAGGGTGGGCTGGTTATGCCGCCGACCGGGAGCGCGAGCGCCGCAGAAGCACCGCCTAATGAGGCTGGTGAGGCCGGGCTTGCGCGGGCAGGTGGAGTCGTGGGCCTTTGCGTTGGACGCCCCCGGCCTGGAGCTGCTGACAAGCGCTGGCGTGTTCAACCTGCGCACCTGCAAGCTCTGCGACGACGGCATCGTGGCGCGCGCCCAGCGCCTCGGCCATGTGTTCCTCTCTGTGTCAGCGCTGCAGCCCACTAGCCGGGCAGCGCACCGTTGCCACGCGCCGCGCGCTCCCCGCCTGCCTGTAGCTTTTGCGCCGCGCATGCGCTCTGCACTTTAGTAGTAAAGTCTAAATGATGCGGTTAGTACAATCAAAATGAAGCTGGGCAGAGAGCACAGCATGGTGGAGCCGGTCTGTCATGCACATTGCCAGGCCGCGAGCATGCCTTTGGGGCTGCCCACGCATGACGCGCAGCCGCTGCGCGGGCGCACCCGCGCAGGTGAAGGGCGAGTACGGGCTGTCCGAGGTGCTGCTCGGCGCGGGGTACAACCTGGCGACGCTGATGGCGCGCTACGCGCCGGGCGTCGACTGGCGCGACCGCGCGCACTGGCACTGCAACGACAACGCGCACCCGTCGCGCCACGGCACCTACGACCGCATCTCCATGCACCCCTTCGAGACCATGTTTGTCAAGGCCAGGCGCGACACCCTACCCAATACCTTAATGGCGCAGCGCGCGAGCCGAACGCCCTCCTCGTGGCGCACGCCCGCGCGCGCGCGCATGAGCAGCCCCCAAAGTGCACCCATCCTGGCAGCCCAGTCCTATGACGGCGGCCCTGCCCGCCTGGTGCCAGCTTGGAGTGCACCTGCCCAGCGCAGTCGTAGAGCGCCCCGCGGCGCCCGGCGTGAGCGCGCGCGCGTGTGGCACCCGAATCTCATCAAATCAACTTGCAATCATTAGATCCCTTTCAGACGTGGCCGGCAAAGTCTCTGGTCTCGAGCACCAGCGCCGCGCGCGCAGCTGGCACGTGGGCGAGCCGCACCTGAGCCACTACACGGCCTGGTTCCTGGGCCGCGCGGACGGCGCCGCCAACACCGGCGGCGCGTTCGACGCGCGCATGTACCGCTACGCGATCCAGCCCGAGGCGCAGGCGCCCAGCAACGCGTCCGCCTGCTTCAACGTGCTGCCTTGACCCGACCCTGCCCTAACCCTCCGTAACCAGGAGCGCGCCGCATGCGCGCCGCTGCGGCGCGCGGGGCGCCGGGACCAGAGCCTGCGCCGCCTTGAGGTGCGAGCCTGTGCTCCCGGCGCGCGCGCGGGGCGCGCCCGCGCAGCCGCGCCGCAGCTGCGCCGCGGCCGACTGCGGCAAGCCGCGTGTGCCGCCCATGGTCGTGGCGGGTCCATGGGCCAGCAGATACGCCGCCTTGCGTGCCATGAGGCATAGGCCGGGGGTGGCTGCTGATGTGGGCAAATAACACAGGCAGGCTCATCAAGTTTTTCTTGCGGGGAGCAGCAGGAGGCCGCTGGTCTGGCTTGCAGTGCCAGCCCAGAGTGCACATGACCGCATGTATCTTTAATTAGAAACCTATTTGGCCAATATCAGGCCCAGCACGAGGCTGCTGGCGCACTGTCATGCGCTAGCGCAGGAATGACTTAGAGAATGATCAGGGACATCTGACCGGTCGGTGGCTGTAGGTGGGCCCCTGGGGTGAGGTCAGCAGCGGGGAGAAAGGCCCGGCTGAGTTGGTAGCAATAAGTAGGGCACCCTGGAGGGCGCTGGTGTCTAGTGTCAGCGGCAGCGAATGCGTCGCTCGCGGAAACGAACCGGGGCCGGCACGCTGCTTTGGTGCGGCACTTGGCCTTAGCAGGGGGGCGCCGCGGAACCCAAATAAATTCCCTGTCACAGTGCTGCATGGGCTGCAGCGCAATAACAGCACACATGCGCCAGTATACCCGGGGCCTGAATTAACTGGAGGGGGCTGCAGCCGGCGCCTGCGCGGCAGCCTGGCTGACTCGGAGCTCAAGGCCCTGTTTTGGCCGTTGAGCTCCGCGAACTTGTCCCCCCCCTCCCGCCTGTCTTATGCAATGGGCCGTAGCGTGCGCGCTGCGGCGTATAACCTGAGGCCCATGGCCTCATCCTCTGGGGCCTGGCTTGCGCGTGTCTGGCTTGGCTGGCCTTTGTCTCGCAACATGTCAGGCCCACGTGCGGCGTTTATACTAGGAGGAGCGTGCCTTGCCCAGAGCCGAGCGGGAGTGCGGGCGCGCGCAGCCACCGGTCTGGTGTGCACCCTTGCGCGCGCTGCCCCACCCACTCCCGCATGCCCAACTGCCTGGGTGTTGGTTGGACCAAGAGGCGGTGGGCAGCATTTAAGAAGCTCGCCGAGCTGTGCAGCATTGAGGTACACAGAGCGCGGAGGCCCGTCCTGATTGCCTCTGTTCAGCACTGTCTTTGGCCCCAGCACTTTATATAATACCATCAGGCACCTGAGGGCTGAAATGCGTGCAGTCTTGCCTTCGGCTGGGAGGCCGAACCCTCACCCTAAGTCAGTGTGGGAGCAATGCCTGTAATGCACCTCTTCTTTCTCTGCACCACATTGTTCCTCCCATGGACACGCTGTGCAGGCCAGCAGTGCCTGGAGCACTTGTACACCGGACAGTTGTGAGTTGTTCGAACAAGGTGCACTGCAGGACCCTATGCAGCGCCCGGCAAGACACCCGCCCACGCAACATCACTTGCCCGACCGCACCGACCTGGGCTCCCAGCACTAGGCTTCCAGCGGTTCGGCAAATGCGACACGGACCGTGGTGCACACGACTGCATCGGGTGCCACGACAGGCCTGGCGGCAGACCAGCCTTGCTCGCGATGGCACAGGCTCGCCCGCCCGCAACGCACAAGGCAGGCCCCGGCACGGCACAAGCGCGGCGCGGCGCCGGCCGCCGCGCGCCGCGCCCAAACCCCATCCTGCTGTTGGGCATGGCGAGCACGGCCGGGCGCGCGCCAGGCGGCAGGCAGGCCGCGTTGCCGTAGCGCACGCGGCTGCCCGAGAGGTCCAGCACGGCGCCCTCACGAGAGCGTCGCCAGGATGCTCTTCTGCGCGACAAAGCACACCTCACCGCCGCCGGGCAGCTTGACGTCTGAGGCCGAGTATTTGGAGAAGACGACGCGGTCGCCGGCCGACACGCCCACGTCCACGTCGGCGCCCACCGCCAGCACCTCGCCCAGCTGCGCGTCCTGCATCGCGTCCCGGCCGCCGCCCGCCAGCAGCAGCCCGCTCTGGGTCACCTGCGTGCCCCCGGCGCCAGTGTCGCCATCATTAAAAGTTTCGACATAGAGATTCAGCACTGCTATTGCACACCCTTTGGGGTCCGCTGTCAGCAACCCCGTCGCAGCCTGCATGCAAGGTGCACTGGGATGACGAACGGGGCGGGCAGAGCGCCACTCGGCACTGCGCTGGCGGGGTCAGAGCAGCAGGGGGCCGCACTCCCCTTGACCGGCAGGGGAAGCACGCCCACGGCAAGAGTGCTGCAGACCGGGTGCGGAGACACGCAGCGCTGGCGGCGCACAGGCAGCAGACACAAGCACCGCATGCGCCCGCGATGCAGAGCGCTAGGGCGGCACCTTCTCCTCCTCAAACGGCTTCACCAGCACGCGGTCGCCCAGCGGCTCCATCTGCACACCCCCACACCCACGGCCTCAGGTCGTTGACGCGCTGGTCTTGCACTTTGGAGGAGAGAGCGCTCGCGTGCAGCATGGCCCTCCCTCCGAGTAGCATGAGCATAAGTTGACTCTCCCCGCGAGTCGCCCAGCGGGGCGCGCCCAGTCAGGACGTGCACAGCTGCTGAGCACGCGCAGCGCACTGCGCCAGCGGCGGCCGCACCTTGCTCACGTCCAGGGAGGCATCCCGCTCCGCTGCCACCGCGACGGCTGCGGGTACCAACCTCGCGCTACGGCCCGCCGCTCGCCGCAGGCCTGCATGGCGCCGACACACGGCGCGTGAGCACCGCCGCCGCGCAGCCCGGCGGTGCGCCGCACGTCCAGAACCTTCCTGCGCAGCCTGAGGCAGCCGAGCCGTGCACCGGACAGGGGGACACTCGCGCACCCCGCGCAGCGCTGGGCGCCCGTCCGCACTGCCAGCCGGACCGCGGCGGAGCGCTGCATGCTGGCCTGCAGTCTGCTGCAGACAGAGCTCTGCCGCCGGCCTGCAGAGTGGACCGCATTGCTAACAAGTCTCCGGCCCGGTGCTCTGCTTGATGCTGTGTGGAATGCGGCTGTGCAGGGCTCCTTAAAGCAGGCTGCTTGAGGATGCCACAGCACCCTACCCTTGACAGCAAGTTCCAGCAGTAACGCTCTGCCAGACTTACTTGGCGCCTGCCAGATCGCTGTGCGCAACAGGAAAATGCAGGGAGTGACGCTGACCATGGGCCATGCAGACAGGCGCCTGCCGTTCAAACCCCGTGTAACGCCCACGCTCTCTGGACACGCACACAGCACGGCAGGCTGTGCTGAGCACGCAGTATGGGGGTATGCGCCACACCGTATGGCCCTCGAATTCAAGCCTACGCGGGCAAATCCACGCACCTGTGCGCCTGTCAAGTATTGACAGGCGATAGTACCATAGTACTCTCCCTGCCCTGGCCAGCAGCAGCCTCCTGAGAGCGTTAGAGCGCAAAGGTGTTTTTCCATTGTAGATTACATGCAGGACTTTGGCCAGGCTCACAACATGCAGTGCTTGAAGCTGAGCGTCACAGCGCGCGCATCAGGCTCCTGTGCATCTCACCGCTGCTGTAGAGAAACAAATTATCTAGCCATATTCGCTGCACTGCCGACGCAAGAAGAGGCCCACAGCAAACCCGACGTCCCATTTGAGACAGACCACAGTCCCTAGCCAGCCAAGCGTGGGACTACATGCTGGCACGTAGGACAGGGACAGGCGCCTGTGGCAGACCCTGTCTCCTGGCAGGCGGAGACCGGTGCCTGCCCCTGACCTACAGTGCCAGCGTATGGTCCCCAGCTAGCTAGCATCGGCTGGTCCTACATACAGACTACAGTTGCTGGCTAGCCAGAACTATTACGCAACACCGCCGCGGGGTTGAGAGGGGCATCTTCCCACGCCGGCTGCGGAGCCAAGGCTAGCTAGCAGGCCTGTATATACCTGTGAAGCAGTACGGAGCGGTGGTGCCATCCCAGCTGCCCTTGCTGTCTGCAAGTCCAGCACTTGTTCAATAGGTTCACCGCTCCGAACAACCACGCACACTGGCCAGCAGCCAGGGGGCGCTCGGGCCATAGCACGATGGGTGCAGAGTGTGTGCCTTTCGCGCTGGCGGGAAAAGAAAGTGCCCGCTTGGGGCCTCCCCATGCACACAGCAACTCTGGCTTGCCGTCGAGCAGGAGCAGGGAAGGGAGCACTAGCTGCCCAAGGACACGGCCCCAGACAGTGACTATGGTCACGCTTCCCCTCTCAGTCAGTGGGGCACACGGCTGTTGCGCACGAGCTTGCCAGGTTTGCTCAGCTGACCTTCTGCGGAGCCGCGTGCTGACGAGCACGGCCTGGACAAGTCGCGCGGGAGTCCGCCCTGCTGCGCAAGCTCCCCAGTCGCAACGGGCACCTGCTGCGCGTGTGCACTGCCCACTTCACGCACGTTATGCCCCGCCCCCACCCCCTTGGCTGACCGCTGGCCGGGCATATCAACGGACTCAGACAGCAGGCTTGCTGCCCTGACGCGTGGCTCCTTGCGCATTCACGCACATCCATGCTGAAGCGCGCTTGCATGCGTTGCAGCGCACGCACCGTCCTTGCATGCAGAGGGGCGGGAGGACACACAGGAGAGCTGTCCTTGCCGACCAGCCCTGTCTGTCAGCCTGGTTGGCTCTGGAGTGGATAAAAAAGTGAGGACAGCGCCGGGCGTGCGGTCCAGACCTAACAACCCTGCTGGCTCCCAAGATACGCAAATATATGGCTTCCTGGAGCACCACAGATCTTCTTAGCGAGTGCATCCTGGGATCAGCGTCGCAGGTGGCCCTGGGAATGCACGCAGCCTGACAGACATGGCCCAGGCAGGCAGCGCGGGCGACGAGGCGCAGCCGGACACGCTCAGCCTGGCGCCGACCAACCTGCGCCTGCTCCTGGTCGACGCGTCCGCTGCCAGCCGGAACGCGCTCACAGCGCTGCTGCAGCAGTGCACGTATGAGGTGCGCCCGCGTGCCTGGCTGCCAGGGCTTTTGTGGCATGGCAGGCCCAGCGGCGGCATGAGGCCTCGACCCGGCCGCAGGTCACGGCGGTGCCGACGACCACGGCCGCCCTGCACCTGCTCAAGGAGCAGCAGGCGCGCGACGGCGCGCCCGGGTTCGACCTGATTCTGAAGGACCACGACCCGCCGGCCGCGAACGCATGCCGCCTGCTCCGCCGGCTGGTGGAGGACGAGACGCTAAAGACGGTGCCCATCGGTGCGTGCGGTGCTGCCGTGCCGGCCCGGTGCCCCTCGCGCAAACTGGCGCGCAGCTGACGCCGCGTGGCCGGGGCATGCAGTCGTCGTGAGCAGCAGCGAGGATCGCCACGTGATGGCGACCTGCCTGCACCTGGGCGCCGCGGACTTCCTCATCAAGCCGCTGCGGGCCAACGAGCTGCGCAACCTGTGGGCGCGCGTGTACTGGTGGCGCCGGGTGCGACCCCCATGAGCACGTGGTGGAGACGCGCCCGCGCGGCGTCGGGCGCGGGGGCGTGCTGCATCACCGCAGCAGGCCTGTCAGCGCAGCGGCGCCCTGCCGGCGGCGCGGGCGGCGCGCGCGGCTGGTGCCGAAAAGCGCGCGAGCGGTTGGGTGTTGGCGAAATATCGAGCGGAACCTGGAAGTATCTGATGCAGCCTCACCGCCGTCTCGGCCGTGCGCCGCTGCCGCGGCGCGCCAGGGTGCTGCAAGCGCTTGTGAAATCCGTCCGCATGCGCGCGCGGGCGCGGCGGCACCCGCGCCAGACATCTGCCGCGCGCGGCGCCCCCGCCTGCGCTGACGCCCAGGGTCTCGCGCCCGCGCGCAGGCATTCTACCTGCAGCAGCAGGCGGCCGCGGCGCTGGGCGCCACGGCGGACCAGGTGCCGGGGCTGAAGCTGCACTACTACCCCAACCTGACGCAGAACTCTGGCGAGTCGGAGGAGACGAAGCGGTGCGGCCCGCGCGCCCGCCACTCCCGGACCGCAGAGAGAAGCCTCATAGGCCCGCGTGGCGACGCGCTGGAAAAAGTGACCTTTGCGGGCATGCCCTCGGAATGTCGCGCTCTGGCTGGCTTGTGTGGAGACGGTCTGGTGAGATGAAATAGGGGGCTTGGGCGGAGGCTGACTGGTGGAAAATGAATTTGGGGCCCGGGCAGCGGCTGACTGGCGCTTTATGCGCTGCGCCAGCGGCGAGGACAAACCCAAGGAGGCCGTGGCGGTGGAGGCAGAGCGCAGCGGGGAGGGCAGTGCGCCGAACGGCAGCGGCAGCCGCAACCTGGGGCACGACGGCGGCTCCAAGGGCGCCAACGGCAGCAGCGCGGCGGCGGCGGGCGCGGGCGACTCGGCGACCAAGGCCGGCGCGCAGTGCCAGGGCAGCAACCAGCCGCAGGCGCGCAGCCCCCGAGCGCAGGCCTGGTGCTGCGCGGCGCAACCGGCTGCACGATCCTGGCAGGCAGATTTTCATTTCTGCAGGCAGCCGTGCAAGTTATCGCAGACTGTCTGGGTAGGGTGAGCAGGGCATCAAGGGCGTCGCAGCCGCGCGCCCGTTCGGCTGCAGCTGGGCGGCGCGCCAGGCCCCTGTCTTGGCTCAGGCGCTGTCTGATCGCGGCGCAGGGCGACTCCGGGCGCAACAATGGTGACTCCGCCACAAAGGCGGACGGTGGCGGCAATGGCAATTCGGGCAACGACCTGTCCACCTCCGGCCAGGAGGGCGCGGCCGCGCTGCGCGGCACCGCCGAGGGCAAGCGCACCGGTGGGCCGGGCGCCGGCGCGCCCCGCGGCAGCGCGCAGGCGTCCGCGCCCGGCAGCGCTCGTGCGCCGCGCGGCGCCGGCGGTGGCGACCCCGGCAGCGCCGGGCCCGCGGGCGCGGGCACGTCCGCGACTGGGCGGCCGCCCGCGGGTGGCGTCGCGCTCGGGACCGGGCCGCAGGCGCCCGCCGCGCTGGGCAGCGCCTTTCGCAAGGCGGCCGCGGCGGCCGCCGAGCGGGGCGCCGGCGGCGTGGCCGGGCCGGTCGGCCGGGGTGTCAGCGCGGACGCGGCTGGCACTAGCGGCGCGACAGCGACCGTGGATGGCAGTGGCGGCGACGGCAGCGCGGGCAATGGCGCGGCGGCGGCGCGCGGTGGCCGCAACGGCGCGTCTTCGTCGCACCGCTCGCAGGGGCACGCGGGCGCCGCAGCAGCGGGCGCCGCAGCGGGCGGGGGCGTTGTGGGCCAGCCTGCGCCGCATGGCGACGTGCACACGATCACCCGGCCCACACGTGCGCGTCCTTCAGTGATTTTTTTTCTCTTGGCGTGTTGTCAGCTTGGCTCTGGTAGCGCAAAAGCGCCGCGGCGTCGGCAGGCTGTAGGTTGCGATGTTTGTTTTGCATTTATACAAGCTCACAATGCGCTTAGCTAACGACGCCGCGGCGCGCAGCGATCCACGCGGCGTTGCATGGTGACGCGGCGGGCTTCCGCGCTTACATCAGCCCCGCGCGCGAGGCCGGCGCGCTGGCGGGCCTGAAGCGCAAGGCGCCTGACGGCGGCGTCGGGCAGGAGCCGCCCGCGGCGCGCGCTGCCAGCCTGGGGCTATCCGGGCGCACCGCCTCCGGCGCGCTGCGCGGCGACGGGCTCGAGGTGCGTGGCCCGCGCGGCTTGTGACGAGACAGAGTGTTTGCTTGCTCATATATTAGCTTGGTAAGTGCTTGCAGCGCACTCATGATGAGGCGGCCTGCATCTTGTGCTCGTGCGAGCGCCAATTGTTCGAACTGCTTGTTTACAAAGGGCTGTGTGCTGTGCGAGTGTCGCTCTGCAAGTGCGGTGCAAAGTGTGTGACTTGTGTTACATCGACTGCTTGCGGCTGCGCTGTGCCGACCGCTGGGCGCCGCGCGTGCAGAGCCCCGCGGGCTTCACCAGCGCAGCGGCGGCGGGCTCGCTGCCGACGGCGGCGAGCGAGGACACGCGCATGGCGCCCAGCGCGCCCACCCCGGGCCTGCCGCAGGGCGCCGAGTGCCGCCTGGCGTCCGGCAGCGGCATGCTGACCAGCGGCAGCAGCGGCGGGCTGGCCGGCGGCGGCGGGCTGGCGCGGGGCGGGGGCGCCGGCACGGCGCCGTACCCCGCGAACGGCGCGCCAGGCTGGCAGCCGGCCGGCGCGGCAGCGGCGCCGGGCGCGCACCAGGCGCCGGCGCTGTCGGCGGGCCCGTATGGGGCTCCGCCTGGCTTCTTCCCGCAGTATGGTGCGTGCCCTGTCCTACACCCTAGCCCCCTCCTGATGATTGGGGCCTCCCGGCAATGCAGTTGGTGCGCCACTGTTTGGCGTTGAGCGTATGGTCGAGTGTTCGAGCAGGCACCTTGGTTCATGGTTGTTCGTCATAGACCTCAGCAGCGGCAAGGCGTGCAACTGATTGAAGAGCTCGTTTGTGCTCGCAGGCATGCCGCCGCCAGCGTATGGCGCGCTGCCGCGCGCCGCACCCGGCCAGGCGCCCGGGGCCTTCTGGCCGGGCGGCGCGGGCGGTCCGGGGGGGTCGGTCCAGGGCGGTGGCAAGCCAGACAAGTTTGACAACTTCTCTGTTGCGTACTACTCCGCGTACGGGCCGCAGCAGATGGCCGCCACTGCTGCGGTGCGCTCCTTGCCGCCGCGGCGCCCCGCCTGCTCTGCACGGTCTCTGCTTGGCCAGGACTGATGGGTAGGAATGGTGCGCCAAGTGCAAGCCTTTGGCAGCCAATCATGCCGCGCCCAAGCGCTCGAGCATTTGCTGCTTGGCCGTGCCTGGCGCGGCACGTCGCGCCTGTGAACACAAGCGCTCATGCTGTGTGTGCTGAGTCGCGCTGGCGCGTGCGCCAGGGCGGCCCGAGCGCGCGCGACATGGAGCTCGCGGCGCAGCAGCAGCAGCTCGCGCTCATGTACCAGCAGCAGCTGCTGCTGCAGCAGTTTAGCTTCGCGCAGGCGGCGGCCGCGGGCGCGGCGGGGCGCATGCCGGCGGGCCCCGGGGGTTCGTTCGGGGCCTGGGGGCCGCCCGCGGGCGGGCCCGCGCCCAGCCAAGGCGGCTGGCCGGGCTCCAGCCTGGGTGGCGGACCGTCCCTGGGCCCCTCAGGGCTGTACTCAATGCCGTCCATGGCGCCGGGCCACCCAGGCGCCGCTGCAACGGCGCCCGTGCGGCCGGGCCTGCCGCCCAGCGCCGCGGCCGCGCGCGGCAACTCGGCGCCGGACGCGCTCGCGGCCGCCGGCGCGGCGCACGCGTGCGGCGGCAACGGCGCGACGTCTGCGCACAAGCCCGCGCCCGGCGGCTGCGCGCGGCCCGGGTCGCTGCCACTGGGGCCGGGGCTGGGCTCGCTGGGCGAAGGCGGCGAGGGGGGCCTGGCCGCCGCCAACGGCGAGCTGAGCGCGCCGGGCGAGCCGAGCCGGCGCGAGCGCCGCGCGCAAGCGCTGCACAAGTACAAGCAGAAGCGCAAAAACCTGTGCTTCACCAAGAAGATCCGCTACGAGTCGCGCAAGCAGCTGGCGCAGGCGCGGCCGCGCATCAAGGGCCAGTTCGTGCGCGTGGCCGCCGCCGCGTCCGCCGGTGACCCGGCCGCGGACGCGAGCGCGGGGGCCCCGGTCGCGGCCCCCGGCAGGGCCCCGCTGCTGGGAGGGCCCCCGGACGAGCGCGCGCCTGCCGTCGCCGTAGCGCCGCCGTTTGCGGCTGCGGCAGCGGCGGAGGCGGCCGTGGCGGCGCACGCCGACGGTCGGGACGTTGGGGAGGGGCAGCGCGCGGCGGGCATGGGCGGCGCGCGCATAGCCGCTGCGGAGGACGACGACGAAGACAACGTTGTCAACAGCCCCGGCGAGCCTGCGGCGCGGGTGCGCACTCCACTGCTCTCAGCTTGCAGCCATTGTACCAGCCGTAGAAACCAATAAATAGGGCGGATGGGGTTGGTGGGTTAGCAGGTGTGCTCGTCGCCTGTAGACGCATAGTGAGCACTTTAACACTACGCGGCTTTACCTTGTTGCGCCTCATGCGCAGCTCTTGACGCCATCGTGTTGAGCGATCGTGCATGGGTATACCTGTGGAGGTATAACTGCATCGTATCAGCCTGTGGTCGGGGTGCGCAGGTGCAGGCACTGGTTGTTGGTCATTGGTGGCCAGGAACTGTCCCACAAAGCATGGGTTGCCAAACCAGGCGAGCAACAAGACAGCAGCGCGTAGCAACGCCCGTAGCCTGACATCCGCACGCCACGCGCGCAGGCGCCCAGAGCCCCCACGGCCGCGCAGCCGGCCGCCGCGCAGCTGGGCAGTGGCGCCCCGCCTGCGCCCGTGGTCGGCGGCGTGCGCGCATGCGCGCAGCGCGCAGGCAACGGCTCGTCTGACTCGGGCTCCAACTCACCTGAGCTGAAGGATGCGCGCGCTGTGCCAACGGCATGCGCGTAGCGCCTCGCGGGCCACTACACGGCAGGCCGCAGTTGCCACACCGCGGATCGTGCGTGGTGGCGATCGCGAGCGCGCCGCGCTGCGCAGCTCGCACGCAGAAGGTGGCCGAGGAGGTTGAGATTGCGTGCAGGGCGCTGACCAGCAGGGGTGCTGCTGTTTGCGTGAGGCTTCCTGTGGCAGGACAGGGCCAGGCTGCAGGGAAGGCTACAGGCCCCTTGAAGGCGGGCTGGTTGCAGAGTGGCAGGAGCAGGAGTGTGGCAGCATAGGGCCTTTTGTTAGATGCGCTGGCTTTCTGCGTCCAGACGTGCACCGGTGCGTTTACGCAGCAACTTGTTCACGCGGGCTGCTGAGCTGTGCGTGGGCAGGGTTGCAGGGTTAGAGTGCTGGCAACTCAAGCATGGGGTGCATCTCTACCCTGTTGCAGCCAGAACTGCAGTGGGGGGCCCCTCATCTTTGCCCCGGAAGCACCAGAGACCTGCTACATGCCCTGCTCAAGCCCACGATGGCGCCTTGCTGGTACCGTCAAGCTAGCTATATAACACGTGCAGCCACGCGGGCCTTTGTATACATCCGGGCTGCGCGGCGGAGTGGAAGGGACTCATGGTGGAGTGTAGGAGGGAGCGCACTGCGCTACGGAGCGCATGGTGCAAACACGTGTTGTGCCTCATGCGGGTATGTCTGTTCGGGTACTCAAAGTGATGGTGATGGTTTTGCAAGTTGCAGGGTTTCGCGCTTGGACAGCCCCATGGCTGCCTTTCGTGACGGGCTGCCCAGTCATCGAGGAGCAAGCGGGGTGGCACACCGTCGGCGCTCTGTGTGCTTACATGTCAGCCCAGCCTTGCAGGTCGCTACTGTGCTTCCAATGTGAGCGTGCCTATAACCACGACACACGCTCTTGGCAGCGCAGGCAGCTTCCTGGCAATGATTTTCCTGCGGGACACGTTCGCAGCAGAGCTATGTGTCGAGTTTTCATCTGACCTGATCGGCATGCTTTTACTGCCATGGCTGTTTGCGCCGCTCTGACTTTCCGCCCACCCTTGCAGGCCTGCTTGCTCAGGGTGCTCGTCTCTGCTCTGTGTGTCATGTCAAACGTCGATCTGTAATAATAGCCCTTGGGTGTCAAATGACCAAGGTTCTGCTGCTCGACTGCTGGTTCGCTGGCATATGTAGCATTGGGCATGCATTACACACATCTGCCTCCCTTGTTGACTGCTGCCTTGCACATTAATGTGACTGTTGTGTGCCAGCACACAAGAGGCAGCCAGCTCCAAGCATGCACTGACACAGACGACACTTCGGCTTGACGACGACCGTTCCAAGCAAAGCAAAAGTCCAGTTCTCTAGCAGTGCCAGAAAGGAGGACCTGAACACAGGTCTTCACTGAGATAACCACCCTCTGTTACATGTCATGTGAGAGCTGCGCTTGCCGCATACAAAAACAGCAGCAAGCATAGCAGCACAGGCCATGGCACAAGGCCCGCAGCTCGTGCCACTGCGTCAGTTTCAACAGGGAGCAGGAACGCCTCGAGGCACACGCACGCCTCCCCAAGCTGACGCCCGAGATCAGTGAGCAAGAGCACCCAGCGCCGCTTCAATTTTCAGACACCCGCTGCAGCCGGCTCTGGGACTTGCGGCCCTCAGATCTTCTTCACAATCTGCGCGCCGCTGCTGAACGTCAGCAGACAGCCATCCTCGAGCATGGTTTACTCATGGATAGCAAGATGAGCTGAGACATACTTCAGCGCCGCGCCAGCAGGCGCGGGTAAGAGGAGGGCAGCGCTTTTGGCAAGGCCCCTTATCGGGTGCCTGCATCCTGCTCAACTCATTGGACACGCATGAGGGTTGGTGCAAATTCCTCTAGGGTGGCGCTCGCCATCTCTGCTGAGTTAACCTGCACACAGACAGCCCCCAACCGTTTGGAAGGCTTAGGGGGGACGCGCGCGCGCGCGCGCGCGCGCGGACACCCCAGGCTGCAGGCGCGTCCCCTGCTCAGCATGGCGCAGGCGGGGGGTGCGCGCGCGGGCGCGCCTGCACGATGTCCTCGTCCTGCAGCACGTGCTCCTTGCCCACCTTCTGCGGGCGGTGCTTCACGCTCGTGCCCCACACCAGCGCATACTTGAACTGCTTCAAGATGCCTGCGCGCACGTCGGGCGACCCTCTCTCTTGTCTGTCCTGCCTCCACGCTGGATGAGCCTCCTTGAATCATGTAATACTCGGCGCCTTTGCATGCGCAGCAACCCACTGCTCTCACTCTCAGGGTCGTGATATACAAGACAGGGCCAGGAGAGGCCGAGGGCTCATGTCGACTGCCAGGCAGACAGACGTGCAGTGTGAAATGTGAGGCACTCTTGGTCACACCTTACTGATGCATATTACCCTACCATAACAGATACGATTTCGATCCTCATCGGCAGCAGTTGCAGCGGGGCCCGCTCCAGGCCGCTGTGATGTGGCGGGCAGACGGTGATGGGCCTGGTCCGGTGTGCGCACCCTTGTGGATGCGATTGCAGAAGCCCTCCACAGTGTTGTAGCGCCGTGGCAGGATGACTGGGTCGTTGTAGTCCGGGAGCTTGCCCTGCACAGTGCACAGACACTTCAGCACGAAGGGGTTTATGGGGCCCTAGCACAGGTCCAGGAATCGAGCGTGGCTGCTGCCAGGGCGGGGCGCACTGAACAAGCCACACTCGTTAAAACACCAGCCTGCATGCGCTCCCTGGCTGGCGCGCGCGCAGGCGCGCGGCGCGGCGCGGCGCGGCGCGGCGCGGCGCGGCGCGGCCAGAGGGCCCGGGGGGGAGGGGGGGGGGGGGGGGCCCCCTGGGGGTTGTTT
>JAABUJ010003868.1_pt1 | contig 16331 bp, 19 predicted proteins | sample 5559131 | NCBI WGS metagenome assembly JAABUJ01 (sample SAMN10711875, study PRJNA513366) | rock metagenome | isolation source: Antarctica rocks | place: Antarctica: Victoria Land, Mt New Zealand nord | collected 2016-01-07 | reverse complement strand
GTCGGCCCCTCCGACGCGGGGGCCGCGCTCGGCCGCGGCTCCCGATCCGTGGCCGTCGTCGGGGTCTCCGCGGCGTCGCCGGCCGGCTCGTCGAGGCGGGTAAGCATCGTGGGTCTCCTTCCGATAGGTATGGCGCAGCAGGACGCGGGCGATCACGAAGTAGAGCGACTGGCGCAGGATAGGCTCGCGGAGATCGTCGGCGAGCGCGTAGAAGAGCACGGCGAGCGCGCCGGCCACGGCGCCCGGCCCCAGCAGCCGCAGCGCGAACAGGAGCAGGCTCGGCGCCGCGAACAGGGGCACCACCCCCAGGACCCACCAGAGCGCGACGCCGATCACCAGGGCGCTCGCGATCGCGCCGATTTGCGGGAGCGTCAGGTTGTAGTACCGTGGCCGCCGATTGAGGACGCGGCGCGCGAGGAAGTTTTGCTGATCGGACTCGCTGGGCATGACGCCTCCGTAGATAGCAAAGGGGAGCAGCGCTCCCGGCTGCTCCCCTGGATGGCCAGGCGCTCTTACGAGCCGGTGGCGGGCAGCTTCGACTTGAAGTAGTTGCCCAGGCCGGTTACGCCGAGCACCACGATCATGCCAATGACGCTGGTGCGCATCACATCGCTGCCGTGCCGGTAGCCGATCACGCTCATGGCGAGGCCGACGACAACGCCGATCACCCCCAAGCTAATCGCCAGGGGAAGCAGTTTATTCGCGACGTCCGTCACAACGGTTACGAATTGATCCATCTGTTTCCTCTATCCTCTCTCAGACTGCTACTTCGTGGTCCCCGCGTGACGGGGGCCGACCAGGTGGGTATAGAGGGCGAAGACCGTGGCGCCGAAGCTGATGGCGCCCGCGATCCCGACGCCGACCAGGCCGACGACGGCCCCCACTTCCGCGGCGCCCTCGACGGTCCCGACCAGGCCCATGTAGGCCTCGACGATGCTGGCCAGAATGACTACGGTGACGCCGGCCCGTATCGACACACCTGAGGCATGGCGCACCCTGGCCCGATACCGCTCTATAGGTTCACGCATGGTGTGTCATCGTCCAGCGCCTCCTTACGGCGGCCTACCCGTAGCCCCACCGCCGGAGCCATGTCACACTCCTCGGTACGCGCGTCCCCCTTTCCTAACCACGTCTCGCCTCGTTTACTCGTGCGGACGGGGCGACGATCGGTAACGTGGCGCGCGTCCCCTGGCCGAACGAACAGGCGGCTAGCCTACATCTGGCCTGCATCTTGCTGCGGCACGCCCATGACTGATACAGTGTGACTAGACGTGCTACAATGCGCGGCCATACGGCCTGGCGGCCCCTTTGCAGTATCCTGTATTTCTTGCAGGATACTGCAAAGATGCCTCATGATACCGTGTGCTTCAAAAGGTGTCAAATGACGAATGACGACTGATTCCCAGCCCCCCGCCGATCAACGCTTACCGAGCTTCAGCGACCGTCTGAACTATTTATGGGACACGCGCCGCCCCCCGCGCGGGACGCCCTATACCCTGCGTGAAGTTCACGAGGGGACCGATCGGAAGCTCTCGCAGTCCTACCTGAGCCTGCTGCGCCGAGGTGGCGCCCCCACGCCCTCGGGCGCGAAGCTCCAGGTTCTGGCCGACTTCTGGAAGGTCCCGGTCTCGTTCTTCACCGCCGAGCATATCCCGGACGAGCTTGCCGAGAGCGACATCACCCCGGAGCTGCGGGACGCCCTGCGCAACCCGATGGTCCAAGAGTTGGCGCTGCGCGCCGCGCACATGGGTCGCGAGGAGTGGGAACTAGTCTTGCACATGATGCATCACGCCCAGGGTCTAGTTGGCCGGATCAAGACGGAGGGAGCCTCCGCGCCGGAGCTAGCCCCTACCACCGATGAGGGCAGGAACGATCCCTACCGTGACGAGGGCACGGACGCCCCCCAATAACCCTATCGCGGGAGGTCGGATGACCAGGACACGCGCCATGACCAACCTGGCCCGTGAGCTCACCATCCAACTCTCTCTGGCGCCGCCTTTCCAGCCCACGGTGTTCGTCAGGAGATTGGCCGCGCTTCGCGGGCTCACCATCCAACTCGTGTCGTTCCCCATGCTCGGGAGCGCCAATGGTTTCTGTCTGCGCGTCGGTGAGACGGAGTATCTGGTGTTCTACGAGCCCGACGTCTCGCCCCAAACTCTCGCCCGCATCCTCTATCACGAAACCGCACACATCATCCTGGGCCACGTCCCGATCTCACCCCCCGAGCAGATCACCGAAACACTGGCGCTGCTCAATCCGACGCCGGCGAGCGCCCTCCCGCTGTTTCGCGCCCCATTCCGGCGACAGCGGTACAGCCTGCCGTTCGAGCTGGACGCCGAGGCGCTGGCCATGGCCCTCACCGCGCTCTCGCTCCGCGCGTCAGCGCTCGCGCTCCCGGCCGATGTGCCACATAATGTGGCAGACATCGCGGACGACACGCCCTCGGAGGTCGGCGAGTTCTACGGAGACTTGGGCCTGTAGCCATGCTAAGTGTCCTCTTTGCAGCCGCGGCCGTAGGGTTGGTCATCACGGCGATCCGCGTCCTGCAGAAGAGAGGACGTCGCCATCTGCCCCACGCCCTCAGTCTCCTCACTGCGGCTGCGGGCATCCTCATCTGGCCAACGTCGAACGCCCTGACCTTCGACCGCGTGACGCATGTGCCCGGGCTCGGCCACATCGTCACCGACAGCTTCATCCCGCTCACCTTCCTGTTGCAATTCCGGTTCACGAGCCGCCTACGCGGGGGGTGTCCACGGAGCCGTCGCATCGTGCTCGGCATCGGCCTGGGGCTCATCGGCCTGCACGCGCTGTTGTGGGCGTTCGACGAGCGCACCGTGCCCTATAACCTGACCCATCTATGGTACGACCATTACTACGGCCGGCCGCCGCAACTCCTCGTCACCTACGCGGTCCTCACGATCAGCATCGTCTACACCGCGCTCTGCTGCCTGGGCGGGTATGCGCCGTCCCTGGTGCCGAGCCGTCCCCTGCGTGAGCGGCTGACGGCGCTAGGGATCAGCATGATCGCCGTCGGCGGGGTCCTCTACAGCCCGCTCGTCGTGCTCCAAGCGGTCGCGAGCGCGACGGGGCGGGGATCGTCGACCGTGACGGCCTTCACGATCCCGATCATGGTCGGGACGACCATGGCCGCGCTCGCCACGGTCCTGGGCCTCCTGTTCGGCCGCCGGCTCTGGTCCGCCGGCGCGCGCCGGGCTTGGTCCATCATCCAGCCGCACACCTCAACCGGCCGCGTGCTCGAGTTGATGCGGCGCGAGTCGGAGCGGCAAGAGCGCCGGCAAGCGCACATGGTCAACCTGGCCATCGCCATTGACGACCGCCTGCTGCGCGTGCGCCAGGACTACGCGGCCGGCGTTGCGGTCGAGGCCGTCGCGACGGCCTGCACAAAGCGCGGCATCTCGCCGGAGCGCCGCAAGATCGCGCGCGAGGCCGTCCGCATCATCACCCTGAGCTACGACAACGTGATGGAGACGCCCTTCTACGACGACGACGAACTGGAAGACCAGCAGGAGCGGCGCGGCATGGCCGAATATTACTTGATGCAGGCCGATGGGTCATACTTCTTTGACGACGTGTACAAAGTGGCGTTCCTGGCGGTTGGGGGAGGCGGCCTGCTCGCCGAACTGGACGCGTCGGACGAGTTCGAGTTCGAGCCGTGGCATCATGAGTTGGCGGAGATCATCGCACAAGCCTTAGAGGACTACAAAGGGAGGGACGAGTAATGTTCGGAGTGTTGGGACAGGGCGCCGCGCCGCGCCGGCCACGGCGCGAGATCCCCGCGTGGCAGAGGAGGCCGGCGTCCATGTCCGAGGCCACCTGGCGGGCCGCCAAGCTCGTGTCCGCGATCGCCAATCCGATGGTGCTGTGCCCCCCGTGCTTCCTGGCCGTGGCCTGCAAGGCGACGCCACGCTGGCCCGACCGCCTGCGTTGGTGGGCGTTGTCCTGCGGCCTGATCACGCTGGCTCCCTTCATTCATATCCGGTGGGGGCTGCGCACGGGTCGGCTCTCAGATCCAGAGATAACGGTGCGCCAGGAACGATTGATCCCCTACGCGGCGCAGATCGGCACGCTCGGCGTGACCTACGCCCTCTTGCGCCGCCTACGCGCCCCCCGGCTCATCGTCGCCGTCGTTATCTCCGTCGCCGGCGCGATCGTGGTCATCACGGGTGTCACGACGGTCTGGAAGATGTCGATGCACCTCGTGGGGACCGCCGGCACCGCGACCGTGCTCACGTTGATCTATGGCAAACGGGCGCTCCCGCTTTTGGGCTTGATCCCGCTCGTCGCCTGGTCCCGGTACGTGCTCGACCATCACACGCCTGCCCAGGCCCTCGCCGGCGCCGCGCTCGGGGCGGCCGCGCCACTGATCGTGTTCCAGACGATGGACCCACTACCCAGGGCTTAGCGTCCCTGTCCCTCACCCTGGTCACGCTGGTGCGTGGCGCGCGCGTGCCGCACCTCCGGGTCGAGGAGCGCGCGCGCCACCGTCGCGGCGGCGTAGCGCTCCGCGTCGACGATGGCTCCCGCGTCGAGGGCCACGCTCTCGTCCAGCAAGGTCTCGCGGAGCGCGTGCGCCGTTGCCCCAGGGTGCGCCAGGGTCACGTCCCGGAGCGCCGCGGCGTCCACCCGATCGAGTGACATCTGCGGGCTCGCCGCCCGCATCTCGTCGACCCGCCGCCGGAACTCCATGGTAAGCGCGGCGCCGGGGTCCGGTATCGGGGGAGGTACGCCTGCCACATTATGTGGCACGGCATCGGGCGCACGCTCGGGCAGCAACACCAGGAACGCGGCCATGTTGGCGCGGAAGGCGTCCGGCGTGGTCTTGAGCGCCTCGCCGGCGGCGACGCGCGGCAAGATCTCCTCCAGCGCCGCCGTGAGCCGGGCGCCGTCGAGCTGTCCGGCCTCGACGAGGGCGCGGACATCGGCGTAGTCGCCGGCGCGCCCGCGGGCGATCTTGGCCAGCGCGGTCGAGACCGGGTCGAAGGCATAGATCTCCAGGCTCCCCTGGCGTCCCAGATAGCGGTGACGCCCCTCAGCGCCGGCGGGCAGGGGGATGAACTCCGCCGGCGACACCATCTCGATGGCCATGTTCAACTCGCGGCCGAGCCGACGCACGACCTCACCGAAGCGATCCTGGGCCGACGGCGGCAACCGCGTCGAGAGGTCCACGTCCTTGGTGAGCCCCTTGAGCTGCTGGTAGAGCAACCCCGTCCCGCCAACGAGATAGACTACGCCCGGCTCGCGGTAGTCGCGGGCCAGCCGCGTCAGAAACTACTCCAGCCGCTCGGGCGTGACGGGATCATACTGCGACACGGCCTATCGTCCCACCCCGGCCGCCTCGGTTGCCTCGGCCATAAGGTTCTCGAAGGCCGTGACGCCCAGCGCCTCACGCAACGCGTGCCGGGCCACGTCCTCCCAGCCGTCGACGTAATCGACCGTCTTGAGGCGTCCCCGCACGAGGCGCTGTACCGCCTCCAGCAGCGCCCACCCGTCGCCCTCCTCCGGTGCCGGCAGGCCGTGGGCCGCGACGAGGTCGCCGACGTCGATCAGCGAGGAGCCGGGGAGCACGCGCACCCACAGGGCGCGGTGCTCGCGTTGGAGCGCTGCGGCGACGAGGATGCGCGCCAGGAGGCTCATTCGTATCGGGCTCTCTAGAGGGAGCACGCTCAGCACCTCACGGGCGGCGGCCGCGTGCTCCGGGTGGCGCAGCAGCAGGGCGATCAGCGCGTCGCGCAGGCGTGGCTCCGGCGCCTGTGCCACGTCCAGGATCAGCAGGCGCAGGGCGACGTCGGCCGGACTGCGGTAGGGCGACGGCCGGCCGTAATCGGCGCTCCCACCGCCCAGGTGTGTCACGTCATGGACGGCCAGGCGGTCCACCAGGTCGTCCCACACCGCCGGGTCGAGCCGACGTCCCTGGCAGGCCAGCGTGTCCATGAGATCGTCGTAGGGCAGCGGGCCGCGCCCCTTGTGCTCCATATCGCTGTCCTCCTGTCGACTCCTACCATCACTGTACGGCGCCAGCCTGCCAGGCGACACCGTTACGATCAACGCGGCCCCTGCGGGGGGAGAAAGACGCGGCGCGGCCGCCGGCGGCGCGCCTGGTGTTGTCCTCCGTGAACGCGCGTTTCCGCGCAGCGGTGCCGTCCTTTTTCCCGCCCCGCAGGGCGCGCGTTGATCGCGATGAGGGGGTGGTTTTTCACAGGGTAGGAGGGCCTACTACAGGCTGCACATAACTATAGGTTCTACTATAGGTGTTTAATAAGGTGTGGCGCGCCGCAGCGCCACCGTTTATGCGTGGCTTTGCGAGTGGCGCGCCACCGTTTATGCGTGAGGGAGCGCCACCGTTTATGCGTGGATAAGTGGGCTGGAACGGGGCTTATCCACCGACTTGTCCACTGTATCGGAGGCGATTAGGAGCGTCGCGGGATGTGCGGCTGACCGGGAGCGATCATCAGCCCCTCGGGCGTCGTTGCGACGGGTGCGGGGTAGATTAGGAGCACCTTGCGCAGCGCCTTGAGGAAGTGCTCGCGGAACGCCCGCGTCCGCTTGTACTCGGCGCCGAACTGCAACTCCAGCGACCCCCACGGCACGATCGTCGACCGCTTCAAATAGCTCATGCGATAGGTGAGCCAGATGTAGATGTCGATCGACAGGGGCGAGCGCGTGAGGGCCTTGAGGACAGTCAGATCGAGGGGAACCGGGCGGGTCACGATCTCGTCGAAGAACCGTTCGCTTAAGGTCACGGTGGACTTCCACGAGGCCGCCTGCTCGGGCCGCTTGGTATCCCAGAAGAGAACGGACTGGTCGGCGATGCGGAAGCCGGCGTCGGCGACCATGTTGGGCTGCTCGTAGCTCACCGCGACGCTGGAACTGAACAGCCGGCGCAGCTGCTCGCGCAGGCGCGTGATGCTCCCCCAGCGGCCGCCGGTCGGGACGAGGTCTAGCTTGCGCATGAACTCACTGAGCGACTCGCCGAGGATCAGGTCACGCTCCTTGGTCCGCACGGCCTCGGTCGTGACCCACGCCAGCAGCAGGCGCGGGATGGAGCCGTAGGGCAGGCCGATGCTCCGTGGCTGCCCGTCCGGGCCGATCACCCAGCTGGGCTGCATGACAAGCGAGAGCGCGCCGTTGCGGCGCCCCCAGGCGGGGACAGAACCGGGATCGCTATGCGGGATGGTCGCCTGGACCAGAAGGCGCGCCATAAACCCCAACTCAGCGTCATGATCGTCGTCGAAGGCAAGGTCAAGCCAGCGGTTCCCCACCATCTTTTGGCGGGACATCGGTAGGATTAGCCGGGCCTCGGGCTTCTTGTCCATGGCGCTCCCCTCACTGCTCTGAAGATACCCAATTGGCCGCACGGTCGCGCGTGTTGTCAACGCGGACGCCCCATCGCACGGATGTTCCATCAGGTGTGAAATAGCATGGAGGCGCCCCGTCGGCGGGATTGTACCCACGCCGTGGGTACAATCCCGCCCCCTCCTGGTTTGCGCCTTCACCCCTCGTCGGTCACCTCCTGGTACCAGTCATGGAGCCAGTCTCGTACCTCAGCGAAGCGCGTCGCCGACAGGGCCTTGTAGGTGCTGATGCTGTAGCGGCGATACAGGGCCGCGTAGACTTTGGCGTATCCCTCTCGGTCGCCCCGCGCCTCCAAGCGCTGGCCCACCGCCTTGACGGCCAGCGCGATCTCCGCCGCCTGGGTCTCACTGATCGTCGCGGCGGTTGCCGTGGCGCGCTCGAGCGAACCGAGGCGCTGGTTCGTCTGGGTGATGAAGCCGCGCAGGTAGTCGGCCATCACGTCCTGGCGCCCGGCGACGTCGGCCAGGCACCCCTCGATCTCCAATTGGTTCTGGGCCAGGTGCTGCACGGCCGTCGCGATCTCCAGGGCTAGCGCGGCGCCCGAGACAACCGTCTCGCCGCCGCTTGGCGCTGTCTCCGCCGTAACGTCCCCGCGGAACGTTTCCCACAACACACGAAAGCAGTCGGCGCGGTAGCGGTCGATCTTGTCGACCAACTCTGGCCGCACCCGGCCCGTCGTGACCCCGAACAGGAAGCCGGGCAGGAGATCGAGCGGGAGGCAAAGCAACTCGCGCTGCCTTCCGTCGGCGGCCGTCATGAGGATGGGACGCATGCGGGGGGCCATCACGCGGTCGCGCAGGGCGCGGTTGCGCTGCGAGCCGAAGGCCAGGCCAAGGTGGTCTGTGATGGGGCGTAGGGCGACGTACAGGCCGCCGTCCGGCGTTTGGGCCACGGGAATGCCGTCGCCATAGAAGTCGACCGTTTGCTCCCGTCGCGGGACCAGCGCCGTCGCCGTGGTGTGGTCGGCCGCGTGTGTGTCGCGTCCCTCTGCTGTCACGTCCTCCTCCTTCCCACGTCCCTCTCCCGTCATGTCCATGTCTCGCCTGCTATCCATCCCTCCGCCGGGCAAGCGTATTCATAACGAACACGGTTGCCGCCGCTCAATCCCGCCTCGACCGTATTCGTTATGAATACGGTCGGCGCTATTCGTCACAGCCCCCGCGCGGAGTCATGCGCCCAAGCTGTCGCCCGTGACCATTATGACCACGGTTGCCCCCGTGCATAGAACAACTGGGATGGATGGAGTGACGCGCGCGGCGTCGCGATCAACGCGCCCCTGATGGGGGAAAGCCGACAGCCCCCTCACCCGCCGGTCGCCTTCCGATCGAGTTCCTCCAGCCAGGCCAGATCCGCGCGCAAGATGCGCAGCACGGTGGCGTGGTCGGCCGCGTCGCGTTGCCGCGGATCGCCGGCGGGGCCTTCCCGGAGTTGGACAATGCGCAGGTCACGCAGGCGCACCGACAGCGCGGCGACGCCAGCGGCCGTCGGCGTCAGCGGGAGGGCGTCGGCGGCGCCCCACCCCTCCTCCTGGTCGGCCCCGTAGCCGGGGTGCGCGACAGGCCGCGGCGCCGCGTGCGGCGGATCGATCGCGGCTGAGGATGTCCGCGCGGGCGCGCGCGGGGACGGCGGCGTCGCCGGATGACCCGTCGCCGTCACGGCCTCGGAGCGCGGCGTCCGCGCCTGCACGTCCCTGACCCGGACGCGCTCACCGGCCGCGGCGCGCGCCAGCAGGTCCGCGCGCGCCGCCTCGTCGTCCAGGTCGGCGAGCTCCATGGCGACGGTCGGACCGAGCGTCCCGTCTCGCACGGCCGCCTCGATGCGCGGGTCGCCGATCAGCTTGAGCTTGTTGTCCGCGTAGTTGTGGGCCTTCCCCAGGCTCTCGGAGAGGGCGCGCCGCGACAGCTCGGGGTGGCGTTCCAACAGGCGCCTGAGCGCGTAGGCCAACTCGATATCGGTGAGGTCTTCGCGCTGGATGTTCTCCGTTAAGGCGATCTCCTCCAGCGCGTCGTCGTCGAGGTCCCGCACGTCGCACGGCACCGTGGCCAGCCCGGCGAGCTGGGCGGCGCGCCAGCGGCGTTCGCCGGCCGCGATCTGGTAGGTGTCCCCATCGCCCACCTCACCGGGTGTGCGGCCCGGTGCGCGCCGGACGAGCAGGGACTGGAGCACGCCGTGCCGCGCGAACGACCGGCCCAACTCCGCGAGCGTCGCGGGGTCGAACTCCGTCCGCGGCTGGAACGGGTTGGGGGAGAGCCGCGTCACCTCTATCTGCACGGGCGCGGCCGCCGTGCCGCCGACGGGGGGCGCGCCGAACAGCGCGTCGAGCGAGCGCCGCACGGGCTGACCGGTACGGCTAGCCATGCGCCACCTCCACAACCTCCGCGGTCGCGACCGTCGCCGTCGGCGCCGCGAGGCCCCACGCCGCCATGAGCCGGTCGGTCAACTCCTCGTAGGCCTGCGTCGCGGGGCTGCGCCGATCGTAGAGCGGGGGTGGGACCCCCGCCGCCACCGCGTTGCGCGCCGCTTCGACATAGGGCACCTGCCCCAGGATCGTCAGCCCGCGCGCCTGCGCCTGGCGCTCCAGTTGGGGCATGTACTCGCGGTCGTGCGTGGTGCGCGGCCGGGTGAGCGTGGCGATCAACCCGGTGATGCGCAGGTTCGGGTTGACCCGGCGCGTTCGGACACGGTCGACGGTGCGCAGGAATAGCGAGAGGCCGCCGACGCCGAGGTAGTCCGGCGGGACGGGGATCACGACCGCGTCAGCGGCGGTCAGCGCGTTGATGACCAGCAGGCTGAGCGCCGGCTGGCAGTCGATCAGGATCACGTCGTAGCGGTCGGCGGCCGGGGCGAGTACGTCGGCGAGCACATATTCGCGCCGCTCAGCGTGCAGCAGCGCCAGGTCCGCCGCGGCCAACTCCAGGCTCGACGGCAGGAGGTCGAGGCCCGCCGGCTCCAGGGGCCGGATCAGTGGGGCTAGATCGCTGCCGGCGCCGGTTTCCAGCAGCGGCTGTATGGCTGTCCAGATCGACGGCGCGCCGTCGTCGGCCGGGACGCCCGTAGCCAACGTGAGCGAGCCCTGTGGGTCGAAATCGACCAGCAGCACGCGCAGGCCGCGCTGGGCGAGCAGCGCGCCGATCGACCATGTGGTCACGGTCTTGGCGCTGCCGCCTTTGTGGTTGGCGATGGCGACGATCTTACTCATCCTGTGTCTCCTCCTCGTTCTTGCGTGGCAGGGGGCGGCGCTGGCGCCAGGTGCCTGGCGCCTGGTGGATCGCCCGGCCCTCTACCCTTGTCACGGTGCGTCCCCTCTGTACGGGAAGTGGAGTCGTTCGACGTTGGCGCGCTTGGTGGCCTCGCCGCGGCGGTCGTAGCGCGCCGTCGTGACGGGGCTGGCGTGCCCCGCGAGCGCCTGCGCTCCGGATAAATCCACGCCGGCGTCCAGCAGGTCGCCGACGATTATGTGGACATTTTTCAGCATCATCAGCTTGCCTATAACTCCCCACCCGCGCGGCGCTCCCACTCACGCGCCTTGCGCTTGGCCGACTCGCGGTTGTGCGCGATGTAGACCTCCAGGCTGCGGAGCGAACTGTGCCCACTGAAGCGCTTAAGCTCGACCTCGGTGTAGCCCCTGGCGGCGCGGGCGCTGATCGCCGTGTGCCGCAGTTGGTGCAGGTCCCAGCCCGGCGTGTAGCTCTTCCAGAGGGTGTCGGCCTGGCGATACGAGAGCCGGGCGTATCCCTCAGCCGTCAGATCGGCGTGGCGCGGGTTGCGCGCCTTCCGCGCGGTGATGAAGAGCGGACCGTGTGTCGGCTCGCCCCTTTCCTTTAGATAGGCGTCGAGGTACCCCGAGACGCGGCGAGAGAAGAACATCTCACGCGGCTTGTCGCCCTTGCCCTGGACGCGGATGCAGCGCTCCGTCCAGTCGACGTCTTCGCTGTTGATGGCCAAGGCCTCGCGGCAACGCAGACCACCATCGTAGATCAGCCAGAAGAGGGCGCGGTCGCGCGCGGCGCGGATACCGCGTAGCACGGCCTCGACCCGCTCTGGGTCCAGGGCGCGGGGGCCACCGCGCGTCTGGGGACGACGCTCCAGGCCGACGAGCGGGTCGGCGGCGAGGTAGCCCTGGGTCTGACACCAGCGGACGAGGCTGCGCAGGGCGGCATAGCGGCGGTTATAGGTACTGGCCGCGAGCTGCTCCTGCGTCGCGAGGAAGGCGGCGGCCGCGGCGGGCGTAAGCGCCGTCGCGACGGGCTGATCGCCGACGTGCGCGAGCAAGGGGGCGAGATCCTGGGCATAGCTCTCCCGGGTGCGGGCGCTGAAGCGCGAGCGCGCCAGGAAGCGTTCGCCGGCCACGCGCAGCGGCGGGATCAACGCGACCGGTGGAGCTGTACGGGTCACCGGTCCTGTGGCCATGTCTCTCGCCCCCCTCCGCTGGTTGTGCCGCGCATCAGACCAGCGACCACCCATGCGACGTGACGCAGGGCCAGGCTCAGGGTCGCGCCGACGACGAGGCCACGCGTGATCGCCATCTCCGTGGTCATGCGCCACCCCTCCCTCGGTACCCTATCGCATATAATACGTAGTTTACACGATCCAGCCCGCGCGTTGCTCACGCGCAGGTCGCTGGCAAAAAGGGTGAGTTATCGCACCTAATTGCCCATTAGCTGCGATAAATTATGACGCTGCATGCGTCACGGGCTGCATAGGTGGAAGGTCGTGACCATGCGCCGGCACGATCGTCACGAAACGGATCCGCCGTAGTACTTTTGGGCGGTACCGCGATTCGATAAATAGCACTACCTTATGGACGGGACTGACGAGTACAGTCAGCGAAGCATAATCAGATCGATAGGTAAGGAGTGGCGACGCATGTCAGTGAAGGGTAAGGTGGCCGGCGTGTTGCTGGCCGCACTCGTTCTCCCAGCCAGCACCGCTTTCGCGGCGGGCAACGGGTATGGGCCGGGTGGGCCGGCCGTCATGCAGCCCGGCTATGGGTTTGCCTCCGTGCTCGCCGCGCGGTCGATGAGCGCCAAGGGGGGCACTATTGTCGCCCATCACGGTCACGACCTCATTGTGGTGAGCGTGCCGCAGGGGGCCTTCGGGAAGGTGACGCAGGTTTCCGTCGCGCGCGCCATCCCGGGGCTGGTGCGCAAGGTGGTTTCGTTCCACTACAGCGTGGATCTCGCCTACGGTGTGTCGTTCAAGGGTAGTGCGCTCAAGAAGCCCGTCACGATCACGTTCGCGTCCAAGACCATCCCCGCCAACGCCATCGTCGAGGAGGTCATCGGCAAGAAGGTCTACCGAGTGAAAGCCATCGTGCATCGCGGCAAAGCCGAGGTCTGGGTCAAGGGAAACGAGTCGCTCGTCATCATCAGCCCCACAGCACAGTACGAGAAGGCGCTGGCCCACGCCAAGAAAGAGACCAAAAAGACGCTGGTCGCCCCACGGAAGAAGAAGTAGACGCTCCCTTCCCTTCCCTTCGCTTCTATGCCCCAGGATAGGGGGCGCGCGGTCCTGTCAGAGGCGCTGCTAGCCCTCGACTGCACGTGGTGGCCGGCATTCAGTCTCTCACGCGGGCAAGGCTGCGTGAGGGAGTTCTAACCGAGAACGTTTGCCGCCCTCTTCTTCATGACATCCTGTGTCTTGGTGTCGCCTAGCAGACAGGCAAGAAAGAATCATTTCTATGCGTTATCCGCGCCCATACGAGGACACCCGCCCCCCCCTTCTTCACCCCCTATCGTCCCGACACACGCGCTCCTTCGAGGTCCCGAACGTGATCCGTCGCCTGTTGTTGGCGATTACGGGGTTTACGTTTCTCGACGTTGCTTTTACCACATGGACGTCGATCATCAGCATTCCGGTCTTCGGAGCGATGTCGATCCTCATGTCGCTGCTCGGCTTGCTCGCCATTACGGCGGCCTGTGTGTGTCACCGGGACACCATCCTCCAACGCCTGGAATGGGCGGCGTTACTGAGTGCGGTGGGCTTGATTGTGATTTGGAGTGCAAGCTCGCTGTATTTTTCGCCCGCATATGGAACTGACGAGATCGCGTTCTCTCAGTACGCGGCGCAACTCGTGGCGCATGGGGTCAATCCGTATGGCCATGATCTCTTACCAGCCTTCGACCAGTTTCGCGTTCCGTATAAGTTCGCGACCTACACCATGGACGGAGGGATTTCGACCGGCCTGGCCTACCCGGCGCTGTCGTTTATTTTTATCACCCCTCTTTTACTCCTGGGCGTCACGACACAAGCTGCGGTCATAGTGAATCTCGCGTTCCTGATCATCACGATGGTGCTAGGGTTTTGGCTCTTCCCTGCTCGTTGCCGTCTCTTGAGCGTGCTCCTGTGTATCGGGATCCCCGTGCTCTTCCCGTTTACGCTCGGCGGCGTCAACGACATTATTTACTTGCCCTTCCTCATGGTGTCCGCGTTCGCCTGGGACCGCTACCATACCCGGGTCGGTTGGGGAGCGCTGGTGGGGCCGGCCGCTTTCGGCGCCGCGTGCGCGGTGAAACAATTGCCCTGGTTCATCGCTCCCTTCCTGATGATCGGTCTTTTTCTCGAGGCCAAGGTGGAAGGCTCCGTGAAGGAGGCCGCGCGGGTCTGCATCCGCTACATGCTCATCGCGGCCGTCACCTTCTTGGTGCTGAACCTGCCTTTTATCTTCTGGAACCCACGCGTCTGGTTCCAGGGCATTTTGTTGCCCATCACACAGCATGCGATTCCCTATGGGCAGGGGTTGGTCGATCTGTCGATCTTCTTTCACATTGGGGGAGGGCATGTTGACCTCTACACCGACGCGTCGCTGTTGCTGTTGGTCGCAATGATGGTCCTGTATGTGGCCTACTACCGGTCCTTACGCCACGCCACCTTCTTTCTTCCGCCGCTGTTCCTCTTCTTTGCGTCGCGCTCTCTGGCGAGCTACTTTACGGTGCTGATCATGGCGGCCGTGGTTGGGGCGTTCACAATCAAGGAGTATCAGGGCCGCGCCATCACCTGGCCCCGCTGGATGGCGCCGGCCTCCTTTATCCCGGCCGGCGCTGTTCTTTTGATGGCCCTAGCCACACCGGCCCCGCTCACGATCCATATCACCTCTTTTCGCACCAATGGTCAGTTGGGCGCGGTTCAGCAGTTACAAGCGGTCGTTCAGAATCACTCGGGCCGGACGCTCACACCCCATTTCGCCATGAATTCGTCGGGACAGATGACGACCTTTTGGCATATCGTGGAGGGTCCATCCACGCTCCATGCACATCAAACCGCCGCGTATACGTTGATTGCCCCCAACATCGACTCCATGCCGCCCGTCATGAGTTCCTTCCAAGTGCAGGTCGTGACGCCCTCCCCTGGCACGATCAGCAGTTCAGAGATCATCATCCCCCAGGAGATGGCCGGGTTTCTCACACCGAGTCACGTCGATCATCCCATGCGCCTTGGACAGACCGTCCACTTCGAGGTGCAGTTGCGCAATCACTACGGCGCCGACATTCATCAGGCCGGCGTTCCCGTGGCCCTGGGTCAGGTTATTTATAACCAGGATTCGCTCATTGACGCGGAGAGTACGATTAATGCCGGGAACATCGGGGAAACCCCCGTCGCGGTCCTTACCGACCGTAATGGTATCGCGCATTTCCGTGTCACGGACACGTCCTTTCAGTCGGATCCGTTGTACTACGAGGCATGGATCGCCAAGCCCAATAGCTATCCCTATGGTTACTCGAATATGGTCATCATCAACTGGACCCCGCCACCCGCCACCCCTCATTATCACCGAGCTCCCCGTCGATCACTGTCTTCTCAGGCGGCCCGCCTCCTATCTCCTGCGACGACGAGCGCACACCGCCTGACGCCGCCAACATGGCGAGCAATGAGAGGACTCCGATGATTACCCATATCCCTGCGCGCGAGACAGGGGCATGGACCATGCGGACGGGGCCGGTCAGCGCCCCTGTCATGCGTCACTATGGACGGCGTCTCCGGGCACACGCCCCCTGGTTTGTGCGGTTTGGGCTCGTTGGTGGCTTGGGTGCGGCGCTCAATATGGCCATCCTGTATGGTCTTGTCCGTGAGGGGCATTGGCCCCATTTGGTGGCCGCGTTGGTCGCGACCGAAATGACGATTCTAAGCAATTTCGTACTCAATGATCGGTGCGCCTTCCGTTCCCTCCCCGCGTCTATCCCCTGGATGAGCCGCGTGCTGCGCTATCAGGGCATCGCGCTGGCGGGGGCGACGCTGTCGTTGGGTGTCCTCGCGCTGCTCACGGTGGGCGCGCATGTACACTACCTCGTCGCGAATCTGGGGGGAATCGGCGCGGGGACGCTCTGGAACTATGCGCTCAACGCGCGGCTCACCTGGACGATGACGCGCCTCGGCGCACACCTTGATCATGTCGCTCTACAGATGCCCACGGAGTATCCGGCGGTCCGCCGCGCGGACGCGTCGGGATGCAGACCCCGTTCCCCCAAGCGCCCAATGGTAGAACGGTAGGAGGAAGACGATGACAGCCCAGACCCTGACCACTGACTCCACGGTAGCCGCGTACGATCCGGTGGCGACGGATCACGGCGCGCGCGACGCGCATCGCCCCCTCGTCGTGGTGCCGACCTATAATGAGTCCGAGAACATCGAGGCCCTTGTGCGCAGGATACGCGCCGCAGTCCCGTCGATCGACATTCTCATCATCGATGACGCTTCTCCCGATGGGACCGGCCACCTGGCGGAGGACCTCAATCGCACTCTGGGCGGCATCCATGTGATGCACCGCGCGGGGAAACTCGGCCTCGGGACGGCCTACGTCGCCGGCTTTCGGTATGCGCTCACGCGGGACTACTAGTCCGTCAAGCGAACTCTGAACAGTAGACGCGTCCGAGGGGCGGGCATGTCAGGCGACCTGAGCCGTGGGCTGGGCGGTGTCAGTGAGCGGGGTGGCCGGGGCCGGCCGCGTCGTGACGGGGTAG
>JAABUJ010003867.1_pt1 | contig 16340 bp, 15 predicted proteins | sample 5559131 | NCBI WGS metagenome assembly JAABUJ01 (sample SAMN10711875, study PRJNA513366) | rock metagenome | isolation source: Antarctica rocks | place: Antarctica: Victoria Land, Mt New Zealand nord | collected 2016-01-07 | reverse complement strand
GGAATGACCGTCGACTGCGGAGACGACGTACTCGAGTTCGCGGAAGCCCGCAGCCAATGCCCTGCGGGCTCCGTTCGGGCTTGCCACCAGCGCGGACCAGCTCACTTCCGGCCACCGATGCAGCTGCGCAGCGACCCATTCGCAGTCGGCCATCGCCGGAACCGCACGCGATGAGACGAATGCCGTTGCCTCGATCCTGCGGACACCCGTCGCTACCAGCGCTTCCATCAGGCCCAATTTGGCGGCCCGGCCGATCAGCTCCTCGAGCTGAAGGCCGTCGCGCAGACCGACCTCTCGCACAGTGACCGACCCCGGTAGGTCCAGCGACATGGTCTCCACACTCCTGCCTGGTTTCGACTCTCGTTCCGACCGTATGCCACGGCGCGGGCGGCCTCGACGGGGTAGCGGCCTACGGTCAGGACGGGCTGATGCGGATGACCGTCATGCCGGGTCCCGCAGGATGGTCCAGCTCGGCGAGGACATTCCCGGCCTCGACGAGATCGACCTCGCGTCCGACCAGCAGTTCGGGATGTAGTCGTCCGTCCTCGACGGCGGCGAGCATCGCCGGATACCCGGAAGCCGCCATGCCGTGGGAACCGTAGATCTCCAGTTCACGACTGACCACCAGGTCCATCGGCAGGGCCGTGGACGCATCCGCTCCGAGCAGGAGCCCGATCTGGATGTGCCGCCCGCGACGCCGGAGCGATCTCACCGACGCCGCCGCGGTGTCCGGCCGACCGATGGCATCGATGCTCACATGTGCTCCACCCCCGCTGATCTCCTTGACCGCGGTGGCGATGTCGGGCGTTCGGCGGCCATTGATCGTCGCCACCGCACCCAGTTCGACAGCCAGACCCAGCGCCGCATCGGACACGTCGACGGCTATCACCTTGGCCCCGAGGGCCACCGCGATCATCACCAGGGAATGTCCAACGCCCCCGCACCCATGCACAGCAATCCATTCGCCGGGGCCGGCGCTCCGGTGGGCGGTCAGGGCCCGGAAGGCGGTGGCGAATCGACAGCCCAACGACGCCGCGGCGACCATGCTCACCGCGTCGGGAATCCGGACGAGATTCTGATCCGCCCGAGGCAGCGCCAGTTGCTCGGCGAACGACCCCGGCAGCGTGAATCCCGGCTGCTCCTGCTGCGGACACACCTGCGCCTCGCCGGCCGAACAATATTCACACACTCCGCAGCCGAGGACGAAAGGCGCTGTGACCCGGGTTCCGACTTCCCACTTCTTCACCTGCGCGCCGACTGCGGATATCACACCGGCGAATTCATGCCCCGGCACGTGCGGCAGCGAAACCGGATCGTGGCCCTTCCACGCATGCCAGTCCGACCGGCACACGCCGGTGGCGCGCACGTCGAGCACGACACCGTCGGCCGGGCATTCCGGAACGGCCAGGTCGACCACTTCGAGCGGTCCGTCGATCGCGGCGAATTGCAGCGCCTTCACCGATTGCGCACCATCTCGGCGACGGTACGGCAACGGTCCTCCGATGCGCACCGCGCAGTCCCGCACCAACCTGGATGATGTACTCGACCTCGAGAAATCGGCCAGCCTGGATGACGCTCTCACGGCCGTTCGTAAGAGCGACTCCGCAACGGCTTTCGAGCAACGAGGTGACGAACTCGTTCTGCACTACTGGAATTCCGATCAGGTTGCGGCCACGGTCCGCGGGACCCTGAATTCCTTGGTGACGCAGGCGAACCTGACCGCGACGGGTAGGCCGCCTAAGTTTCGGCTCACCGACCTCCAGGTCGAGGATCAATCGCTCAAGAGCATTCAATACATCGCCCCGCAGATGAACGCCTACGGCGTCTCGGTGGGTGCTGTGTTCGGCGCCGCCATGACGTTGATCAGCTGGCGGGAGAAGAAGGTGTTGCGTCGACTACGCCTGGCGCCGGTCAGCACCGCGACGGTGGTGGGGTCCAGGGTCGCGGTGTCCCTCGGTGTCGCGGTGATTCAACTCATCACCTTCGTCGGGTTCTCGATGCTCCCTTCCCTCGGCCTGCAATTGCGCGGCGCGTGGTAAATGTCGGTGCCGCTGGTGCTCGCCGGCACGCTGGCGTTCCTGTCCATCGGGCTGCTGGTGGGCGCGGTCGCCAAGACCGCGGAGGGCGGCAGCCGGGGTGTTCACCTTCGCGGCCACCAAGCTGTTCCGTTGGGGCAGCACCTGACATCCGGCACTCACATCAGGAAGCGGTACGCCGCAGAATCCGGCTCGATGCGCTCCGAATCCATCGGCGCGTCGGTCATCCGGGTGAGCAGTCCTGATAACCCGTCGGCCGAGCCCAGCTCGATCCCGACCAACGCAGCGCCGGTCTCGCGGTTATTGCGTTTGACGTATTCGAACAACGTGATGTCGTCGTCCTGACCGAGCACATCATCGAGAAACCGGCGCAGCGCCCCCGGCTCCTGCGGAAAGTCCACCAGGAAGTAATGCTTGAGACCGGCATGCACCAGGGATCTTTCGACGATTTCGCCGTATCGCGAAACGTCGTTGTTGCCACCGGAGATCAAGCAGACAACGGTCGACCCTGGTTCCAGATCCAACTGTGCAAGGGCCGCTACCGAAAGCGCTCCGGCCGGCTCGGCGATGATGCCCTCATTCTGGTAGAGGGCCAGCATCTCGGTGCAGATCGCGCCCGGGTCGACACTTCTGACCGCGATACCAGTGCCGGCGACGAGGTCGTACGGCAGATTCCCGATCCGGCGAACGGCGGCTCCGTCCACGAACGGATCCAGCGTGTCGAGCCGCACCGGACCGCCGGCCGCCAGAGCCGCAGTCAGCGACGCGGCACCGACGGGCTCCGCTCCGACGATTCTGCTCTGCGGCGCGCGCTCGCGCAGGTAGGCGGTCAGGCCGGCGACCAATCCGCCGCCGCCGACCGGGACCACCACGACGTCCGGAACCCGGCCGAGGTCTGCCAGGATCTCGGGCGCGATGGTGCCCTGACCGGCGATCGTGCGGGCATCGTCGAACGGCGGCACCATGACGGCACCGGTCGCGCGCGCGTGCCTGGAAGCGGCGTCGGCCGCGTCGTCGAAGGTGTCACCCACCATGATCAGCTCGACCTGATTCCCGCCATGGACCCGGATCCGATCGCGCTTCTGCCGCGGCGTGGTCCGCGGCAGATAAATCGTGCCGTGGATGTGGAGTGCCCGGCAGGCGAACGCCACACCCTGGGCATGATTTCCAGCGCTCGCGCAGACCACCCCGTCGACCCGTTCGTCGGCACGCAGTTGCGCCATCAGGTTGAAGGCGCCCCGCAACTTGTACGACCGCACCACCTGCAGATCTTCGCGCTTGAAGTAGATCTCCGCCCCGGTGTCGTCCGACAGTCTGGCGATCCGCTCGAGGGGGGTGCGGCTCACCACTCCGGCGATGCGGACCGCGGCCTGCTCCACGTCGGCGGCGGAGACGGCCGGACTTCCGGGGGCAGAGATCGGCTGCTGCGAAGGAACTGACACGCACTCATTGTCCGGTAGCGACGGCTCCGCCCGCGACCAGGTGTGAACGCACACAATCCCACAGGCTCTTCCGTCAAACGGTTGACTTGCGGGGGCAATGACGGCAGACTAAACAGCAGTAAACATTCTCGGACAATCTCGCCGCTCACTTTCGGGGCTCTCTTGGCCCGATGACAAAGGAGTTTCCCTGTGCTTGCCCAAGTTCGGCAGGCGCGCATCCTCGACGAGGTGCGCCGGTCCGGCGGTGTGCGGGTGTCCGATCTTACTGCGCTGCTGGGTGTCTCTGACATGACGGTGCGGCGCGACCTCGAGATTCTGGACCGCAAAGGTCTGCTGGCGAAGGTCCACGGAGGTGCCACCGCCGTCGAGACCGCCAGCGCCGTCGAGCCCGACTTCGAAGCCAAAAGCGTGCGCGAGCTACCTGAGAAGGAAGCGATCGCCGAGCGAGCCGCCACCTTGGTGCGCCCCGGCATGGCGATCGCGATCACCGCAGGGACCACCACCTGGACTCTGGCCCGTCACCTGGCGAACGTCGCCGACCTCACCGTCGTCACGAATTCGCTGAAGGTGGCCGAGGTGCTGAACCACCAACAACGCCCTGATCTGACTGTCGTCCTCACCGGTGGCTTGCGAACCCCTTCGGATGGATTGGTCGGACCTGTTGCAGTGCAAGCAATCCGGTCGCTTCGGGTGGACATGGTGATCATGGGCGTGCACGGCATCGACGAACAGGCCGGACTCACCACACCCAATCTGATGGAGGCCGAGACGAACCGCGCATTGGTCGAATCGGCCCGCCGGCTGGTCGTGGTGGCCGACCACACCAAATGGGGCGTCGTAGGTCTCGCACAGATTGCACCTCTGCGGGCGGTCAGCACCCTGATCACCGACGACCGACTGGACCCGCACGCCGCGGCGGTTTTGGCCGATCAGGTAGGAGAAGTGATCATGATTCCTACCTCGGAAGACATGCCCGACGAGCGCGACGACGATCAAAACTTGGAGTATCGGTGACTCTCACACGCACTTCCGCCCGATTGGCCGACGGGCGGGAGATCATCTACTTCGATGAGACTCCACAAGCGCCCAGGGTCCTCACCGATCCGCGCGATCTGCCGACCGTCGAGTCGCTGTCGACTGCCAGATACGACCGACTGACCGGTGAATGGGTGGGGATCGCCGGCCACCGGCAGACGCGGATCTATCATCCTCCGGCGAATGAATGTCCCCTGTGTCCCTCAACGCCCGAGAATCACACCGAGATTCCCTCGCCCGCTTACGATGTGGTGGTTTTCCAGAACCGCTTTCCATCCTTTTCCGGGATCGGTTCCGCGGCGGAGCCGGGTCCTTTGCTCACCTCTGTGCCGGGCATCGGGCGCTGTGAAGTCGTCTGCTTCACCTCCGACCACAATGCGACCTTCTCCCAGCTCGGTCCCGAGCGCGTGGGCACCGTCATCGAGGCCTGGATCGACCGGACCGCGGCGCTGTCGGCGCAGCCGGGCGTGGAACAGGTCTTCTGTTTCGAGAATCGGGGGGCGGAAATCGGCGTGACCCTGGCGCATCCGCACGGTCAGATCTACGGCTACCCGTTCGTCACGCCGCACACCGGCGCCATGCTGAACCAGGTGCGGGCCCATCGGGCCTCGACCGGCCGGAACCTTTTCGGTGACCTGATCGACGGCGAAATTGCCGACGGTTCAAGGATCGTCGCCCAGAGCGAGCACTGGGTCGCCTTTGTTCCTTTCGCTGCTCGGTGGCCGGTGGAGGTGCAACTGTTCCCGCGGGTGAAGCGTGCGGATCTGACAGAACTGAGCGATGAGCAAAAGCAGGCCCTTCCGCCGATCTATCTTGAGGTGCTGCGACGGATGGAGGGTGTCTTCGACGACACGCTGCCGGCCATCACCGCCTGGCACCAGGCGCCGGTGCACGAGGGCCGGGACGACTTCTGGGTGCACCTTCAGATCTTTTCGATCCGGCGGGCAGTCGGGAAGTTGAAGTACCTGGCCGGTTCCGAGTCGGCCATGGGAGCTTTCGTGAACGACATCACACCGGAGACCGCGGCGGAAAGACTGCGAGCCGTTTCCGTGCAAACACCCTGAACCTGTTTCCCACCAACGCTTCTCACCACTGCTTTCGAACCCGAACGTGGCGACAACCGATCAAAGGACAGCACAAGATGAAGACGCTCGTCGTCGGCGGGGCCGGTTACATCGGTTCGGTGGTGACCCGCCTGCTGTTGGCACAGGACCATGAAGTGGTCGTCCTGGACGACTGCTCCACCGGGCACGCAGATTCCGTACCGCAGGGTGTCCGGCATGTTCAGGCCGACATCCGGACGGCCGGCGAGGTGCTAGCCGGCGCCGGTTTCGACGCCGTCCTGCATTTCGCCGCCAAGTCGCTGGTCGGCGAGTCGGTCACGGATCCCTCGTTGTACTGGCACACCAATGTGATCGGTTCCCGGGCCTTGCTGGACGCCATCACCGAGCACCGCGTCCCGCGTCTGGTGTTCTCCTCCACCGCCGCGGTCTACGGCGAGCCGGAGGCGTTCCCGATCACCGAAGATTCGCCGACTCGCCCTACCAGCACCTACGGGTCCACCAAGCTGGCCGTCGACATGATGATCGGCAACGAATGCGCGGCAACCGAACTGGCGGCAGTGTCCCTGCGGTATTTCAACGTGGCCGGCGCTGCCTGGGGAGCCGGCGAAAGGCACACCACCGAAACCCATCTGATTCCCATCGCCCTGGACGCAGCAGCCGGCCGGCGCGACAAACTCGACATCTACGGTGACGACTGGCCGACTCCGGACGGCACGCCGATCCGGGATTACGTGCACGTGGCGGATCTCGCCAGGGCACACGTGCTGGCTCTGGGAGCTGCCGTTCCCGGCGAGCATCTGATCTGCAACCTGGGCAACGGCAATGGGTTCAGCGTTCGCGACGTCATTGCGGAAGTGCAGCGGGTCACCAAGGTCGAGATTCCGGTGGTCAGCGGGCCGCGCCGCCCCGGCGACCCGACTCGTCTGGTCGCTTCCGCCGCTCGCGCGAAAGAGCGGCTGGGCTGGGAGCCGGAACTGGATCTGCACGCCATGGTCGCCGATGCCTGGGCATTCAGCAGCAGCGCCATCGTCCGTGGAGAATCGTGAGCCAGGCAGCGGACCTCTTCGCCTCGGTGTACGGAACCGGCCGCGAGGTGGCGGAATTCTCCGCACCGGGTCGGGTCAATCTCATCGGTGAGCACACCGACTACAACAACGGCCTGGTGTTGCCGTTCGCCATCGATGCGCGAACCCACGTGGCCATCGCCCGCAATGACGACGGCGTGGTGCGGCTGGTGTCGGCACAACGCCCGGAGTCGGTCCGAACGCTTCCGGTCGCCGATGTCGGTCCGGGAGGAGACATGGATTGGGCCAGCTATCCGTTCGGCATTTTCTGGGCGCTCAGCCAGGCCGGTTACGAATTGGGTGGCGCCGATATTGCGGTTGACTCCGATGTCCCGGTGGGCGCCGGGTTGTCGTCGTCTGCGGCCCTTGAATGCGCCGTCGGACTGGCGCTGGCGACCGCATTCGGCCATGGCATTCCACTGGAAGAGATCGCCCGGCTTTCGCAGCGCGCCGAGAATGACTACGTCGGCATGCCGTGCGGCCTGATGGATCAGATGGCCTCAGCGGTGTGCCGGGCCGGTCACGTGCTCTACTTCGACGTGGGCGCGGAAACGATGGAGAACATTCCATTCGATCCGTCCGCCGTCGGCCTGACCGTACTGACGATCGATACGAAGGCCCACCATTCACTGGCCGATGGCGAGTACGCCAAGCGGCGTGCGTCGTGTGAGCGGGCTGCCGGGCTGTTGGGGCTGAACTCGTTGAGCGACATCGCTTTCGACTCTCTGGCTGAGAATCTGGCCCGGTTGGACGACGAGCAATTGGTTCGCCGTGTCCGCCACGTCGTCACCGAGAACGAACGGGTTCGGCGGGTGGTCGCGCGGCTGCGCACCGGCGACACTGCTTCGATCGGGCCCGACCTGACCGCGTCGCACGCCTCTCTGCGGGATGACTACGAAGTGTCCGCGCCAGAACTCGACGTCGCCGTGGACGCGGCCCTAGGCGCAGGTGCCCTCGGCGCCCGCATGACCGGCGGCGGTTTCGGTGGGTCGGTCGTGGCGCTGGTTCCCAGCGCTGCCGTCGAAGAACTCGGCAGGGCCGTCAGTGCAGCATTTGCGGCGAAGGGTCTGACGGCGCCGGTGCTGCGGACCGTCGTTCCCGCCGAGGGCGCGCGCGCCGACGCGTAGCCCGCCCGACGGCGCGGAACCAACTGACTGCGCCTGGCACCCTTGACCGCTTCCGGCACCCAGTCTGGACGAGCCGGTTTGATCCACGCAGCCGATCAGCGCGGAACAATTTCGCTGGATGTGCGGGCGGTGACCTCGATCTCGATCAGCATGCGCGGATCCAGCAATCCGACCTGCATCATGGTCGCGGCCGGCGGAGCCGCGCCGAAATAGCGGCGCAGAACGGGCCAGCAGGCTTCGAAGTCGGCGCGCTCGGGCAGCAGGTAATGCACCCGAACGACGTCGGCGATGGACGCGCCCGCCTGGCCGAGCGCAGATTCCACGTTGCGCATCGTCTGCTCGACCTGCTCCACCACGCCCTCTGCCAGCGTCATTCTCTGGTAGTCGTACCCGGTACAACCGGAGATGAATACCCAGTCGCCGTCGACAACGGCACGTGCGTAACCGATTTCGGTTTCGAAGGTCGAACCGGACTGAATGTGCCGGCGGCTCACCGCTTTCCCTGCACCGGAAAGGTGGCGTCTCGGAGCGCGGCGTATCGGGTCCGCACCCCGGGTGTCGACTCCCCGGTGAATCCGGTCGCGGGCTCCGGTGCCCAAGCGGGCGGGGCCTCCGAACCGGACAGTGCCCAGGCAGCCTGCCGCGCTGCGCCGAGCGCGACGTACTCCCCCGGGTCGAGCACCTGCACCGGTTGACCGAAAACGCTGGGGGCCAATCGTTGTACGGCCGGATTGCGGGCGCCGCCGCCGATCATCAGGATTCTCGTCGCGGTGACGCCGAGCGCATCGACTGCGTCGGCCAGCGAACACAGCAGAGCCTCGACCGCAGCCCTGGCGAAGTTCTCCCTGGTGACACCGGACGTCAGACCGGCGAGAATACCGGTGGCGGAAGGCCGGTTGGGGGTTCGCTCGCCGTCCAGATAGGGCAGCAGGGTCAGACCCCCGGCGCCTGGTTCCCCCGCCAACGCCAGTCGGGCGAACTCGTCGTGATCGACACCCAGAAGTCCGCCGACGACGCCGAGAACCCTGGAGGCATTGATGGTGCAGACCAGGGGTAGGTAGTGGCCGGTGGCATCCACGAATCCCGACACCGAGCCGGTGGGATCCGCACACGCTTCGTCGGCGACGCAGAAGGCCGTTCCCGAGGTGCCGATCGACACCACGACGTCGCCGGGACCGACTCCAAGACCCAGCGCGGCGGCCATGTTGTCGCCGGTTCCAGCAGAAAGCAGGGCAGAACCGAATTGACCCGCCGTGCCGCCCGGCGCGACCAGACGGGGCAGCGCGGGCGGCCGCTCCACGCCGAGCGCCCAAGCGACCAATTCTGGGATCCACGCCCGGCGCCTCGGTGAGTAGTACCCGGTTCCGGAAGCATCGCCGTGGTCTGTCGTCATCTCCCGGCAGCCACCCAGCCGCCAGGTCAGCCAATCGTGCGGAAGCAGCACCGCCGCGGTGGCAGCCGCATTCTCCGGTTCGTGCTCTGCCATCCAGCGCAACTTCGTGATCGTGAAGGATGCCGTCGGCACCGATCCGATCTCGTCGGCGCAAGCCTGCGGGCCGCCGAGATGCTCGACCACGGTCTCACACTGCGGAGCCGAGCGGAGGTCGTTCCATAGCAGCGCTTCGCGGACCACCCCACCATCGGCGTCCAGTGCGACCATGCCGTGCTGCTGGCCGCCGACGCCGATGGCTGCCGCTCGATCGAACAGACCGGCACCCGCCTGCTGCAATGCTTTCCACCACGCTTCTGGATGGACTTCGGTGCCCACCGGGTGCGGCGCCGACGCTTCGTCCACCACCACGCCGTCCGACGCACGCACCAGCAGAACCTTGGTGGATTGCGTCGACGAGTCGACTCCGGCCACAAGTGTTTCGGTCACCGGATCATCCTTTCATTCTTCGGTTCCGCGCGACCGCAGAGCTGAAAACCGCGCTCCGCGCAGGAGGCTGAAAGGGACGAAGGTCAATCGGCGAGGACCAGGGCCGGGTCGTTGACGAGCATGTCGATACCGGCGTGCGCGGCCCCGAGGGCCGGCGCCTCGAAGCCGAGGGTGGAAAATTCCACCCGGCACGTCATCACCGCGCCGCCCAGCACCCTGGACCGCATCTCGGCGGTGACATCGTCCGCCATGTACTGCTGCAGGGCGGCGAAATGACCGCCGAAGATGATCACCTCCGGGTCCAGCAGATTCGCCAGTACCGACGCACCGAGGCCCAATCGACGGCCGGTCTCGCGAAGAGCCGACAGCGTCCGGCCGTCACCGGCGGCGGCCCGCTCCAGGACCTGCGCCAAACCTGCAGCCATGTCTTTCTCCGCCGACCGATCACCAGGCTCCGAGGCGGCGGCGACGACCGCGTTCACCCCGACCGAGGTCTCCCAGCAGCCGCGTCGACCGCAGCCGCACTGCGCCTCCGGCTCACCGATCGGCATGTGGCCTACCTCGCCGGCGAAACCCGTCGCGCCGCGGACGATCCTCCCGTCGATGATCATGCCGGCGCCGACTCCGATCTCGCCGATCAGGTACAGCAGATTCGACGATCCGGCAGATGGGCCGGCCGAGTACTCGGCCATCGCGCCCAGATTCGCGTCGTTGTCCACCGCCACCCGCGTGCCCGGCCAACCAAGGCGACCTATCAGCGAGTGAACGACATCGACCTGCCGCCAGTCGAGATTGGGGCCGTAGGAAAACACTCCGGCATCGATGTCGATCAGGCCGGGTAGGGACAGATGCAGTGTTTCCACCTGCTGCGCCGTGGCACCGCAATCGGCAACCAGCTCGATCGCCAGATCGGCCACCCGACCCATAGCCCTGGCCGGTCCCAGATCGATCATCGGCAGCGACAGTCGCCGGCGGGCGAGCACTCTTCCCGCCAGGTCGGTGATCACGCCGGCCAGATAGTCGACGTTGAGTTCAAGACCGATACAACGAACGAAGCGGGTGTTCAGTTCGATGGTCCGACCGGGTCGGCCGACTCCGCTGCGTTCCGTGATTCCCTCGACCACCAGCCGTCGGTCGACGAGTTCGGTGACCAGGCTCGAGACGGTCGCCTTGTTCAATCCGGTGTCCTGCGCGAGCCTGGCCTTGGATCGAGAACCACCCGCGGCCAGGCTGCGCATCAGCAAGCCCAGATTCAGCCGCCGAACGGTCGCCTGGTCGGCCGGTACATGACTGGACAGACTGCCGCCCCCGAGCCGGGCGCCGGGTCCGGACCGGCTGTCGACTGGGCGCACGTCTGGACTCTCGCTTTCCATCCAATCCGGCGACTGCCGGCCGAACCGTGAGCACCTGCTTCGGATCGATCTCTACACAATGGGCGCGCATCGTGGCCGGCGGGCGGTCAGCGACCGGAGCTGGCCCGCCGACGCCGGGTGATGGCATCGACGCTGGCGGCCAGCAGCAGCACCGCACCGGTGATGATGTAGGTCCAGGTGGAGTTGTCGGTGATCAGGCCGAGCCCATTGGGGATCAGCGCGATGACCAGGCCGCCGATGATGGCGTCCCGTGCTTTTCCGCGGCCACCGAACAGTGAGGTACCGCCGATCACGGCCGCGGCGACGGCGAACAGCAACTGGTTGCCGGTGCCGGAACTGGCAGTCACAGAGCCGATGCGCGACGCCTCGATGATTCCCGAGAGCACCGCCATGGCCGAGCTGATCACGAAACAGGTGATGATGATCCAGGACACCCGGATGCCGGCTCGCCGAGCGGCTTCTTTGTTGCCGCCGATGGCGTACACGTATCGGCCGAAGGCGGTCCGGCTCTGCACGAAGGTCCAGAGGATCAGCAGGATCGCCACGATCGGCACGATCCACGGGATGCCGCGCACCTGCGTGCCGAACAGACCGCGGTTCACCGAGAGGTATGCGGTGGCCAGGACCGCCAGCAGACCTATTCCGCCGACCCGTAGCAGAATCGCTCCCAGCGGCGCGGTGGCCAGCTTCTTGCGCTGGCGATCGCGCCAGACGTAGACGCCGTAGGCGCCCCAGAGCACGATTGCGCCGATCACCATGACCCAGCTCCAGGTCAAAGACATCGAGCTGTTGGTGATGGCGGTGATGACCGAGCTGGTGCGATACGGAATCGAGCCGCCTTCGCTGGCAATTGCCAGCAGCACGCCCTGCCAGGCGAGGAAGAAGGCCAAGGTCACCACGAATGACGGGATGCCGACGATCGAGACCAGGAATCCGGTGAGCAGACCCATCAGGACGCCGACGAGCAGAGCCGCCAGAATCGTTGCCCACCAGGGCAGTCCGGTGTTGGCGATCAACTGGGCTGAGGTCGCCGCACCGACGCCGCCGATGACGCCGGCGGACAGGTCGATCTCGCCGAGCAGCAGAACGAATCCGATCCCCATCGCCAGGACCGTGATCGAGCCGGCCTGCGTCATCAGGTTGGCGAAGTTACCGGCGCTGGTGAAGGTGTCGAAGCGGAGAACGGCGAACACGATGACCAGCACGACGAGACCGGCCAGGGCCGGCAGCGCGCCGAGATCACCCCCGCGAATACGGTTGCGGTACGCCTGGAAGTACGCGCCGAGCGATACAGCGGCGTCGTCCCCGGAGAACGCGGTACGCGCTTCCAGCTCCGAGAGGGTCGCTGCCTCACTGGTGGCGCCGCCGGTGCCGCTCACTGCGTCGCCGCGGCCGGAACCGGTCGCGGCGTTCTTCTGAAAGTCGGGGGAACTCATGCGGACTCCTGCGCGAGGGCTCGGGGTAGACCGACGTCGCCGGTCCGGCCGGTGGTGATCAGTTCGACGATCTGTCCGGTCGTCACCTCGGAGGTCGCGATGTCGGCGGCGATCCGGCCCAGATACAGCGGAACCACTCGATCAGCGACTTCCTTGACGTCGTTCATGTTGTGACTGATCAGCATCACGGCGAGTCCGTTGTCCGCCAGACGCCGCACCAGATCGAGAACCTGGCGGGTCTGGGCAACGCCGAGAGCTGCGGTCGGCTCGTCGAGCATGACCACCTTGGAGTTCCAGAGCACGGCCTTGGCGATGGCCACCGTCTGCCGCTGACCGCCGGAGAGGCTCGAAACGAGTTGGCGCACCGATGAAACGGTGCGAACCGACAGCGAGGCCAGGGTCTCCTTGGCCCGGGTTTCCATGGTGCTCTCGTCCAGCACGACGGAGCCCTTGAGCTCCCGGCCGAGAAACATGTTCTGGACGATGTCGAGGTTGTCGCACAGCGCGAGATCTTGATAGACGATCTCGATGCCCAGATCGGCCGCGGCGCGGGGGCCACTCACCGAGACCGCGCGGCCCTCGAACAGGTAGTCGCCGCTGTCGATCGGATGAATGCCGGCCACGCATTTGACGAGCGTGGACTTACCGGCCCCGTTGTCGCCGACCAACGCAGTCACCTGACCGGGGAACAGCGACAGGTTCACATCGTGCAGGACCTGAACCGCACCGAAGCTCTTGTTCACCCCCCGCAATTGCAGGATCGGCTCGGTCGCTGTGCTCATTCGGCAACTCCCTGAAGTTGGCAAGTCGGTGACACCCCGGAAAACGGCGGCACTGAGAAACGATGACACGGAAATGCGGGAACGGTCAGAAATACGGACGCGGTGAATGCCCGTCGATTGCGACATTCACCGCGTCCGGTACTGCTGGTAGATCTACGCAGCTGCAGTGGTGCGACCAGCTGGACAGCGTCAGCTGACGCCGTTGGCCTTGCAGGCGTCGGCGTACTTGGCGGTGCAGATTGCAGCCGCGGTCGCTGCGCCACCCGTGACGACGTCCTTGACGTTCGTCTTGGTGATCGCTTCGGGAACCAGGAGCACGGCTGGGACATCCTTGCCGGCCTTGGTGTCCTTGACTGTGCTGGTGGTGGCCGGCTTCGCACCCTTGAGCAGGGCGATGGCGGCGGCAGCAAGTGCACCGGCTTCCTTGTTGGCCGACTTGAAGACGGTCATGCACTGATCGCCGGCGAGCACGTTCTGCAGGCCCTGGACGGTGGCATCCTGGCCGGTGACCGGGATCTTCACATTGTTCTTCTGCAGCACGGAGATGGCCGCGTTGCCCAGCCCGTCGTTGGCAGCCAGCACGCCGTCGATCTTGCCGCCGGTCTTGGTGACCATCTGCTCGAAGAGCGTTGCACCGACCTGGTTGTCCCACTTCGGTACAGCCTGCTCAGCGACCACCTTGTAGTTCTTCATCGGGTCGAGGATCTTGTGAGCACCGGCTGCGAACGCGGTCGCGTTCGAATCGTCCGGCGAACCGTTCAAGTAGACGATGTTCTTGTCGCCGGAGCCCAGGCAGGTGGCCAGGCCCTGGCCCTGCAGCTCGCCGACCTTCTCGTTGTCGTAGGAGATGTAGGCCTGGGCGCTACCGCCCAGGGTCAGCCGGTCGTAGTCCAGGGTCTTGACGCCCTTGCTCTTCGCGGTCGCCTCGATCGCGGCACCGGAGTTGTTGTCGAGGTTGACGATCGCCAGGACCTTGACGCCCTGGGTGATCATCTGGTCGGCGATGGTCGACATGTTGCCGGCATCGCCCTGCGCGTTCTGGACGATGGCATCGACGCCGGCGGCCTTGAATGCAGCCTGCAGCACCGGCTTGTCCTGCGTCTCCCAGCGAGCGGAGGACTTGGTGTCGGGAAGGATCACACCGACCTTGCCGCTGATCTTGCCACCGGACGGCATGGCCGAACCGGAGGTCATCGCACCCGAGGTCATCGCACCCGACGTCTTCGCACCCGAGGTCATCGCGCCCGAGGTCATCGCACCCGACGTCTTCGCACCCGACGTCATCGCACCCGACGTCATCGCACCCGACGTCATCGCACCCGAGGTCATCGCGCCCGACGTCATCGCACCCGAGGTCATCGCACCCGAGGTCTTCGCCGGGGACACCGCAGCAGCGCTGGTCGCGGCAGAGGAAGTTGTACCCGGTGCTGCGGGCGTACTGGAGCCACCACATGCTGCAACTACGAGGGTGCCGGCCAATACGAGGCCGAAAGCAGCGGAAGTCTTGAGCCGCATGTACTTTCCTTTCTGTAACACCGCGGACCGGACGGTCCGACGGCAGGAACCAGTCCATGGCCGAGGGCGACCATGGACAGTCGTACTGAATGTGCCGAATCGGCAGAAGTACTAGGTACCAGAGAACGCGGCACCGGAAACCGAACTGGAAAAGGACGATCCACAACGGCAACGCGAGTCGCGCGCATAGGTCGATTCAGACATCGGTGTCCTTCTCTGTACGGCCACTCGACGAGATACGCCGGGTGTCAGGGACCACACTCATGACGGTCGTCACGCGCAAGGTCAGCCGTCCAACAAACTATGGAGCCGCATCGGTGCTTGTCAAGCCACTCGAAGGTCACCTTAGGTCACTGCCTATCCAAATGGTCACGTTTGAGAAACGGACACCGAAGGTCGAGGTCAGTACCTGCGGCAACGCACAAGCGGCCACTGTTTCGGTAAAAGCAGGCAGCTGGATCAATACGAGTACAGCGAACCGCGAACCGGTCCGCCGCCGGTGACTATCCGCACGCCGGATGACGTACCGACCAGATCTGCGCCTGCTGCCAGCACCGCGCGGACCTGCTCGATCGTCTTGATACCGCCGGCCGCCTTGACGCCGATCGAATCAGGAACGGCTGCCCGGAGGTACGAGATGGTCGACGGGTCGGCGATCCCGACAGCGCCGCGAGAAGCGTTCTTGACAAATGCGACGCCGGCGTCGATGGCGGCTTGAACGCATCGTTGACGTTGTCGTGCGTCCAGCAGTGGCAGCTCCAACATCACCTTGACGCCAACTGGCGAGGCCGCCTCGACCACCGCTTTGAGGTCCGCGGCGAACTCGTCATATCGGTTCGACAGCAGGTAACCGATGTTGACGGTTGCATCCAGTTCGTCGACGCCCGCATCCACCAGCGCTCGCGCCTCCGCCACCCGTCCTGCGGTGGTTCCGTTCCCATGGGGATAGTCGATGAACGAGCCCACTCGGCCGGAGGTTCCCCGCATCTCGTTGCGAGCAACCTGGACCCACGACGGGGGCACGACCGCGGCATCGAACCCATTGCTCAGGCACTCCCGCACGTGTGCCCGCACCTGCGTCTCGGTGATGGCCTGGCCGATCAATGTGTGTTGGATGCGTCCGGCCAATTGAGCGGCCGGCAGCACGAGCGCCGCATGCGGCGGTCCGGCATCTGAATCTCCCTGCGGCGGCCAGGACGACTGCGAGGCGGTCGGTGTGGCCATAGTGCTCCTTCTCTGCGAACTGCCCGTGGAAATCGTCCGTCGGTGCTGCCCAATGCTTCCCAATACTGCCCACTGCTGCGCTCGGCGCTTGCGCAGCGGACAACCGGGTCAGCTGCTCACCGTCGCGCGGCTGCCCGCTCGGTAACCGCCGCCAGCTCGACAACGGCCGTCCGGACGGCCCGTCCCGTGGTATTGCGTGGCATCGTCTCACGTCGGACCTCGTCGGCGTCCGGCCGCGCAGGTCGCGGACCTAAGCTGACCGGTCATGCTCATCCTGTCGATCCAGTCCTCGGTCGCATACGGACATGTGGGCAACACCGCCGCCACATTTCCGCTGCAGCGGCTGGGCCACGAGGTGTGGCC
>JAABUJ010003866.1_pt1 | contig 16341 bp, 17 predicted proteins | sample 5559131 | NCBI WGS metagenome assembly JAABUJ01 (sample SAMN10711875, study PRJNA513366) | rock metagenome | isolation source: Antarctica rocks | place: Antarctica: Victoria Land, Mt New Zealand nord | collected 2016-01-07 | reverse complement strand
CTCCCCCACCCACCTCCGACACAACTCCCCAACCGTCCTCTCCAACCCCTCCGTCCGCGCCTCCAGCCTCTCCACCTTCACCTTCACCCCCAACCCCACCCTTCTCCCTTCCTTCCCTCTCTTTCCCGCCCCTCGCTTGTCTTTGTCTCTGTCTTTATTCATTTCCGCATCCGCGTCCGCATCCACGTCCACGTCCACGTCCGCGTCTACATCCCCATCCCGAACCTCCTCGCAACGCATCTCGCCCGCGCCCTCAGCCTGCACCTCAGCCTGCCCCTCAACCTCGACCTCGCCCTCAACCTCGACCTCGCCCTCGCCCTCGCCCTCGCCCTCGCCCTCGCCCTCGGTGTCAATCTCGTCGTCACCTTCAGCGACCTTAAGCCTCTCGCTCAGCCGGTCGACTTCTTCGGCTTTGAGCCAGAGCGCCTGGCGCAGCGAGAGGTTCTCGGCCCGGAGGAGGGTCAGGAGCGTCATTTTCGCGCGGTCGGTTGCGAGGGTGGTGGTGGGGACGAGGGTGGTGGGGCCGAGGAGAGGAGACAAAAGGGGGGGGTGGTTGGTGGTGGTGGCTTGTGGTGGAGTGGTGATGACGGTTGGAGTAATGAGTGAGTGAGTGACGATGATTTCGTGTGCGGTGCGGTTCGATTCGATTCGGGTCGCGACGTGTCGAACGGTTGGTGAGTCGGTGTGTCGAACCGTTGGTGGCGAGAGACGGCGCCAGCCTCCTTCGATTGTCCCTGCCTCTCTCTGTCTCTCCCCCTCTCCTTCCCCTGCTTCTGCCCAGTGCGCACTTGCTGGTTGGCAGTTGTGTCGGCGCGGGCCAAACCCCCTCGATGAATTTCCGGTTTTCCTGCAGGCTGCGCCGTCTACAACGTGACAACAACCTCTCGCGTCTCCTCGCTGAATTCCAATTTCCTATCCGGATTCTCGTTCCCCCGTAGAGACGCCGTACACTTCTGAATTGTGTCCTGTCTACTGCGGCAAATCAAATCTCGTTCCTACCCCTCTCTCCCTCGCACTTCCCCCACCCCTCCGTCCTCATATATACCCCCCCTGGGGTGGTCCAAGCTTCCGCGGAGGATTTTCATTGTTGGTGGGCTTTTCCTTCGTGATTTGCATCCCGACAGGGCTTGGTTGCCTCTCGGGTCAGTGCGTTTTACCGGATAGGGCCTTGAGCGTGACTGGAGGTGGCCGAGATGTGGCTAGAATAGGTCTAGTGCGCTGCGGTCGTGATGGGTAAAGTACGTGGGAATTCGGTCCGTTGGGATGCGGACTGCTCTAGTCGATTGGTGCTAGGCAGCTTGAAGGGTGTAGGTTGGAAGGTGGTATGGGTCGTGAAAGGAAGAGGATTTTTGCGGAGGAAGGGTTGATGGTTGTGTATGTAAGGCGTTCTGATGCTTGCGGCGGACCGGGCTATCTAGTCTTCCGTAATGCGGGTGCGACTGCGGTGCGGTTGTGGTCGCTTTGGGCTTCCGAAGGGGCTCCCTGCCGCATCATCCACAAAGCTGATAGTGCCCAGGATCTTGGCACGGCTCACAAAGATGGAGATAGTGTAAGTATCGAGGAATAATTGAACGCAGATTTGACTCATCGTCTATTCACGAGAATTTGAGATATGCCTCGAAAGGTCTTGACGGTCTTGAGAATATAATTTGACACCTGCAGCGTGCCCTATAGTCAAGAACAACGCAAAGAGCTCCTGACGCCTAAACACCGTTGCTAGTCCGACCCGATCCAGAAAGGAAAGCAAGATATCCAACTCCACAAGCCCAGTACGCCCTCCGTTCATCCTCATCAATATACAAGTACATGATCTTTATTTTACAAATCCTAACCCGAAAACCTGGCGACGCCCGTGCTGAAATAACAGACGGCTTCTCCACCCATCTGCTCAACAGCTCATCAGCTCCAGTGGCGTAGCAGGCAGCGGGCAATTAGGCGGCGGCGCAGTCGGCGGTCCTGCTGGAAACTCTGCTTTGCTCCTGCGATTGCGTATCTTCGTCGCTGAGGCTGCAATTTGCGTATCTGAAGATGGCAAGTCGGTGGTTGGGAGTTTGCAACGGGACTTTGATGAACCGACCTGCATGCTGGCCGGCCGTCTCAACTTCTTCGCGTTGGTCGGAAACGTGTTTGCAGAGGTTTGCTGTGAGGTCGACGGTGAGGGTACGGCGGGAAGAGAGTTGGCTGGCGGCGGGCCTTGGGCTTGGGAGTTGTGATTGCTAGGGAGAAATTGTGATGTAAGACGAGAGTATTCGAGAGAGGAATAGCGGCGAGGGAATTGGTGGGCAGATGAAGAGGACGATGCTTCGGGCGGTGTGAGAGGTCTGCTTGGCGTTTTGGTCAATGTAGTGGCCCAACTCTGAGAATAATCGTTTTTAGGCAGTAACTGTTCGTCCGTGTAAAAGTGTTTCCCGCTAAGATCGGCGCCGTCTTCATTCGTTATTGATAATGTCGGTGGTGGCGGACGATAGTTGGGTGCGAACAGAGGTGGGTTTGGATGATTGGAAGCCTTACTACCGTTTGGGCCGGAGGAATAACGTTTGCTGAAGCTCGGTACGCTAAAGTTCGGCGTGGATGGTGACTGGCCCTTGATGGTCGGACTACCCTCAGTATCTGCATGTGTCGATCGGTGTCCTGATGAATCACGGCGCGTGCAAGGGTCAAAAGACTTGCGTCTGAGGTCCAGGGGAGGTGGAACGGTTTGCATTGACGTTCGCCGAGTGTTCGTCATTGATAATTCACTGGCTGCGTGTATGCTGCTGCATACGTCTGCACTTGTGGGGTCGACTTTAGTGGAAGAAGTGGCTGTCGAAGAACCACGGGACGCCACCAGCGTCCTTGTTCCCGTGGACAGGTATGAAAGCCTCGAGCCCTCTTGGGGTTGATCGAATCGACTTCTTTCGTCTGAGACACTGTTCCTCGACACCGACGGAGTCTCCGTAGAAGGGCGGGTGTGATATGATTGGCGTCTTGAAGACTTTATCGATGCTGCCTCCACTCCTGGGATAACCCAGCTGTTCAAATCAGGCTCGTGGCCACCCCAGACACACGGTGAGAGCCCTTGAGGTGTCTCAGGGTCCGGAAACTGATTGGGATCCCTCTTGATCAAGAATCGACGGCTGGGTTTCTCTCGAAGCTGTTGCACCGCCTCGTCCGTCGTCTTCCTTGAGCCGATTCCGCGCCGGCATTTTCTCCCACCTAGAGCCTCGATTGCTCTCCTCACAGCCACCAGCCAAGCGTCCATCTCTTCCGGGTCGTTCAATATCAGAAGAAAGTTGGATGTCGACGTTCGGTAATCTGCCCTGTGCACTTTCATCCTCGCAAGAACTGCCCTGGTAAGGTTTGTGCTCACCGCCCCTTCGTCAGTCGCCGTTTGGGATATTTGCAACACCCAATGCTTTCCAGGTATGACATCACATGCAAATGCCGCCGAGTCCTTGCCAAGCTGCATCACTTTCTCCGGCAATCTGTCGAAGCTGCCATCCGCAGAGTACTGCAAAAGATATCCGGAGGTATTCAAGACATAGATCTTCTGTGTCCATTCTGATTTGGATGTTGATCCGGACATTCGCCGCTTGTGTTTCTTCTTTGTGTCGTCGTCTTTTCTCCTTTGAACATCCTCTTCCATTACCCTCAGATCTAGACTGCTCGACATCATTTGCTCCCTTGCATTCTTGTTGTCTTTGTTGTTGCTCATGCGTAGTATTGTGTCAGCCGACAAGATCGACGCTTGCAAGCAGGCATGTTTGACAGCTTGCGGATAGGCTTGGAACAGTGGGGGCGACTCCCAGGCTCTGTTCGGCCGCGAAAGTCGTACTCTCAGGAAACCGGCTCCCACGTGTTTCGAGTGTACCGAAAGCTCGACCGGAGGCTGTTCTGTCACGCTGGGCCTCACGTACACGTCTGCGGTCTTCGATCGCGAAGTATCCCCCAGTAGAGGTCTCTGGGTAGGACCCGTAGCCGCGTTCGTGACGAACGATCGCGGTTCCGAGTCAACATGGCCAGCCGATCTTGACCTGTTGAACAGGCCGCGCAGGTTGAACTTGGACTCTCGAAGTAGATTGGCTGTGGCTGCTACAGGAGGTGCTGGGGGAAGATGCTCGTCACGTTTTTCGTAGAGGATCGTTTCAATTGGATGCGGTCTGTGGAGCGTTTGGTTCGGTGTATGGTCGAAGGAGGTCAGGATTGGGGCCAGGTGCCTGCCACGCCGGGAGCCGTCGCCCACCATTGGTTCTTCGCGTCGCTGCATGTCTGCGTAACATACAGCGGAGACGGTATGAAGACTCGTGTACGCCTAATGCAACCTAGCCTTTCGATAAAGATCTCCACGGTCGACGAACAGTTGAGGTCCGTTACTTGCTGATTATTATATTAAAGAATGACCTCGAAGTGCTTGGGTTGCGCGTTCCTCAGTGCCGGAACTCTAGCTTAGACTAGTTACTGAAGAAAGGAGAGTTGCGATGCGTCCGGCGCATCGGTCGTAGATATTAGCTCAGCCTCTGGTCTCGGTGAAACGAGTGACGATGGGAAGGAGCGGTGGATTTGTAGACGTAGAATGAAGTGGTATGATTAGAAGCGCTGGAAGTCAAAGTTGGCTGTGGAACGAGAGGAGTGGTTGCAGCAAGGTGCAACCGTTGTATTCCTATATTTATAATCCAATCTCCCTCCCAGCGAAGATATCTTCGTACCTGAGGCGAAGAACCTCGAGAGAATCCACTTCTATCTAATTTCGGTTAACGTACCAATCACAATCTTCCAGTACCTGCATTACGGCAGGATTAGGGTTTACGGGTTACATAAGGTAAGGTAACTTACCTTATTTCAGATTCCCTCACCCGCAGCTGACTTTTTCTTCCACCGCAGATTACATAAGTGAATAAGTTAATGGCCTTCCAATTGTTTCAGAGGATAGGTCTCTTCCATGAAACGATGTACTGTACTGTATTAGGTTTTGGTGCTGTACTCAATTAAGGTAAGGTATCGATCTGCCCGAGTCCTGCTTTCTAAGGTAAGGTACATACTGCCGCGCTTCTCGTACATAAATTGTGTGACCCTTCCGTAAGGTGCTAACAACCTTATCTCAGGAGCCTCAGCCTCAGCCTTTCCCATCTTCTCTTCATGTAGTCGTTAGACAAGAGCTTAAACCCTTTGCAATACTACCTCCTAGCTGAAGGTAACTCCTATCGTCTTGAAATCGAAGTATATGCCGACGCACCCTTCACGGACCGGCCGAGTTTGCTGTGTGCTTCTTACACCTCTTTTGGCATCATACATCTTCACGAGAGACCATCCTCTCCGGGTGTCGATCGACCGGATCATATTCCAGAGTTGCTATCGTAATGTCCTCGTCTCCCTTGTCTCGTACCATCGTGGTTAGAACCGCTGCCTCGGAATACCTCGGATGGACCAAGCACACAGGCATCCGTTGATATCGCGACGAATCGCACAAGCGCACAAGCACATACCTTAGACACCAAGTTCGATAGCACACTAAGGCCTAGTCCCCACAGAATACCCGAATATCTGTGATCAAGAGATAATCAACGTGGCGTAATGCTGGGGCCCGTGGCTTGGAGCTGTCGGAACGACGCTACCGTCTGAGCGGTGGATACCGCAAGCGACGCAAAGGCCAGGAAGATACTGAGACTTCCGACGACAAAGACTGCCCAGAAGGTGAACCATTGCAGGGAGTCGCGCTTGTCTTTCCACAGCGCCAGGAAGCCGCTACCGCATCAAAGACACATTAGCCAATCCGCTTACCAGCCAGTCAACTCTCATGTAACAGACACACTCACCGAGGCCGGCGGGAGTCCATATATGCCTTGAGCTCTCGCAAACGGTTCTCAAACACCGGATACGTGTTGAAGTCCTCGTACTCTTCCAGACGGTGACTGTACCCCAAGATCCCCTCGATGTGAAGTAGCATACTGGACGGAGACGGCTGGCCCAATTTGATGATTGTTTCGATTCTAGGAGCTTTCTTGCTTTCTTCCGCGAATGGATAGAAAAAGTAGCCGCCAAAGATGCATTCCTCCTCCGGCGGGACGGGGAGCTCCAGATAGGTCTCGAGTACGGACCGTGCAGGTTCATGCAGGAGCTGAATGTCACGCCACTCAATGGAGCCGCTAGGCTGCCGGAAGGTCATGGCAGCTGTGTCTGACGTGCGAACCTGTGACGTCGATGAACCGAATGACTTTTTAGCGGAGGAGTCAGACTCGGCAATCTTCTTTCCGATTCTCCGGACAGAGGAGGAAAGAGGGCCGAATATCAATGCGTATGTTCGCGAGAGTTCCTCGGCTTCGTTTGCATGCAGTCTATTCTCAACCAGTTAGCGTGGCCCTGCTTTGGATTCTTGGTACCGTACTGATAAGTAGTCAAGTTATTGACATCGTATGATGTCCTGTTCCAGAAGATAGACAGTCTTTTCCCTTGGCTGGTTGATGTGAGCTTCAGATGATCGGCATAATTGTCACTCCATTGAAGTTGCAGCCCGCCCAACTCCTTCAACGTTTGGATGTTGATATCCCGGCTTGGAAAAGAGGGTCCTTCGGCACGATCGCATACAGTTGATCGGATGGTTTTATTTGAACAGTACCGAAACAGGTCTTGCAGGGCCAAGTCCACATTCTTTGCTGCCCACTCAGTCGCTTCAGGAGAAGTTAGATCGTCGAATTTGTCCCACAGATTGGTTGCACAAACAACCCAGTAGAGCCACTTGATCTGCTTGGTGACGGTGGCCTCCATTGCTGAATCACTATCTTGCACTCTGCCGTCTATAAAAGAAAGCTCTGGTAAGTGGAAAAGCCGTCGCCGATGGCAGGCTAAGAGTAGGCCCCGCAAAGTCCACGGGCGTGGTGGACTACCATCTTCTGGGGAGAAGTAGCGTGTCTGAAGACACCTCCCAACGATCACTACCCCACGGAGGATGTGGGATAAAGTTTGTGGATGTTTGGACTCGGTGAACCGAATCCGGACAAGTACCTTGAGCACGATCGGACTGAGAAGTGTCTCCGCATGATGACGTGGCACGACACCTTTTGCATTTCGGCAATATGCATAATACAAGGCCTGAAACAGGTCATCCAGTATGAAGGGTGATCTCAGAATCCCCTCGGATGAATTCGGAGGTGCCAGCTCTATCTCCTTCAAGGACATGCCAGTAATTTCAACGACGGAGTCAACATCGAGGTCGGACAAATCCTCGAGTGGGACCATGAAATCTTCACGAGAAGCTGTACGCAGTCGAACTTTACCCTCTCCATAACCGACAAGAGAGGCAGGTTCAATGGGTGCACCGGAACGACACTTCCATGTTCGCACCACCATCCCGGCGTGAGTGTTGCACAAGAAGTGTCTAGACAAGAGGTCCCTGGCGCGAACCCAGTGCTCACGCCAAGGATCGCTCCTCCCAGCTGCGTCCTTCCAAACATCTGCGCTTTCTTAGCATATCTTGTAACGCTCACAGACGATCATATATGTATAGGACGTCCCCGAACAGAAAGAAATACCGGTCCATTTATGACTGTCATCTACAATAAGCCAACATCTCGCGATATGAGGAATATACTTCGACTTTGTTGGATGGAAGAAAAAGCGCCCACCTTCATATTTCTGTCTGTACATTGCGGTTTCTGCGTCAATCTCTTCAAAAGTCATTGGGCGTATATCCTCTCCTAGTAATGTGCCAATAGTTCCACTGGTGTCTCTCACAGAAGCTGAAGGAGATATAGGGTGTGGAACGTATGAAAGTGATAGTGACGATGCGTTCTGATGTTGAGCGTGTGTTCTCCAATCCGACTTTCGAAACGGTTCTCCATAGCTGGCATGGCGCGTTGGATCTTTCAGTAGCTCAACAACGGAGATGACCAATTCGGTCAACGATTCATTGGTCTTCAGAAGCGCTTCATTCGTCCTTATAAACTGCTGCATCTGGCTGGATGACAGAGCTGAAGCGGACAGATTCTCCTCGATTGAATGCACTTCCATGTTGATACCTAGGTAGATGATACGCAATGTGTCGTAGCTGTCTAGAGCTTGGAGACCACATGGAAACCCCCCACCTTTAGTGTGGTGGTCCAAGCTCCTTTGCACAACCACAACACATAGGTAACGTAATCGCCACCCAGTCAAGCCAGCCACCCAGTCAAGCCACCTCACTGTCACTTAATTAACTCTTGTTGAAACATCTTAAATTATTGAGATTATCATCTCTCTAAACTAACTACATGAAAACTGAATTATTCATGAGCATTTTCTTTCAGATCAGCTTCACAAATTTAACTTTGTCTTTTAATGCATAATATTTAGTTATTTTATCAGTCAATTTCTTCATCTTCTTCTTTGTCTTCTACATCATAACTTTACTCTTATCAACAATAAGAACTCAGACATTTTCAATATTCTTTTATAATTACTTTTTTCATTATTACTTTTACTTATTAAACAGCTTTTAATTAGTTCACTGTAGAACTGTTTTATCTGTTATAGCTGTTAAAGCTATGTCTTTTAGATTTAAGACACATATATGTAATGATAATATTATATTTATTATAATTTCATTTACAAATTGATTAATTTGAGTTACTGTATTAAATGTGACAGCAATGTTGACTTAAACTTCATTGAAATTTGTAAAGAAGATATAAAGTAAGATCTTTGATCAAGATAATTTTAAAATAATAATGAAAGAATTAAATAAAATAAAATTTACATTTTATTATGCATTCAGAATGTTTTAAATCATAATTGCTGTTAATTTAATCTTTTAATAATAGTGTAGAAAGTTTAGCTTGTTGATATTGATGATTTTATAATATAAATGAATATAAATACACTTCTTATAAATCTTACTCAATGACTCAAAGACTCTGATATTTAATGACTGTGTTAGATATATAACTCATGATAGCTGTGCTATTAGTGTGATGTCATCTTTTAACAAGTTATGAGCCTGAGTTGGTGTAATGATGTTGAACATGTGTTGACTGCCTTACTTACATAAGCTTAAGGTTGTGAGTTTAAACTATGTTGCATATGCATTCTTTTCACTTATAAGAAGCTAAGTAAGTAACATATGAGCATGCTGGCTAATCATGAGTTAGAGAGAGTGTTAGATATATAACTTACAATAGCTGTGCTATTAGTGTGGTGTCACCTTTTAACAGACTGCAATAAATAAATTAAATGTAAAGAAAAATATAAAATTACAATATTGTGATCATAGCAGTACTGAATAAAGTCAGTAAAGACATAACTTTTATAATCATTTAGTATTAATAATTAATGAGTATCTTAAATCTAAATTTTAATGTGTAAATTAAAGATCTTAAGTCACTGAAGCTTTATTACATTAATAGTTTAGTCATTATTACTGATTTATAAAACAGTTTAATCATTCTTGTTAGATATATAACTTATGATAGCTATGCTATTAGTGTGATGCCACCTTTTAACAGGTTATGAGCTCAGGTTAGTGTGTAATAACTTGTGTAAAGTGGCACCTAGGCCATCTCTGCTGATAGTTCAAGTTTATGGTGAGAAAGTAAGTTCAAAAGATCACAAGTTTGAACTGCTATCTGTGTGCACTCTTTACACCTATGGGTTAGTTGTGAGCCAATCACAGGTTAGAAGAAGTGTTAGATATATAACTCACAATAGCTATGTTATTAGTGTGATGTCACCTTTTAACAATTCTTAATAAAGTTTAGTTATGTCTGCTGTATTAATTTGTTTTTGAAAATAAAGTAAAATGAAAAAGTAATGTTATTAAATGATATATACTTAATGAGAAACACTTAATTTTAATTATTAGTTTAAATACTGAAAGCTTGTACTTCTATGTATTATACTAGAACTTTAAAGTTATCTATAATGTTTATTGTAAATTTCTTTTCATTTATATTATATATGTCTGACTTCAAAATATCATGCTGAATTCATATAAAATTATATAAATTAAATTATTTTTAAATAATTTCAAGATTCTTGACATTCTTTCAATTCTAATTAAGATTGCAGCTATATTATGTCTTAAAATTTAAATGTCAATACAAAAAATTCTTATATCAATGTTGTTTTAAAGAATTTAGATCATCTTTAATCATCATTAAATGCTTTATTATAAATTTCAGCTATTTAATTCATGAAGATCACTCTCAAACTATTATAATATCAATTTATTAAATTAAAACATTCTTCTTATACATTAACAATCATTATTGATCTGTTTAAAAGATCTTTACTGATTATCTTTCTTTTCAATAAGCTTGTAGAGTAGATCAAGATAAATTATAGATTTGAGCAATCTTGTAAAGAAAAACTGATGAATTATTGTTTAAATCAGTTAAGACAAGATTATATTGTGTGAAAATATCAGAAATTGACTTAATTGATTCATCTGAGATCATTGTGAATGTGTGATGATGATGAGGTGAATGACAATGTTGATGAGGATGTTTGTGGCTAATGGGGTGGCTCAACTGGGTGGCTGGCTCGACTGGGTGGCGAAGATGTTACCTACCTTAGGTAGTCACACCTGTTCAGTGCATGTCATCATCAGCCTGAGGAAAGGCACCGATATGGCTGATAAGCTCAGTATGTGTGTTGTGCTCACTTTTCCTGTTAGTTCAAGTATGAAGAGACTGATGTCAGTTACCAGTTGAGAATACTTCTGAACATTGTAAACCTGAGCGACCTGGCCCCGGCAGAAAAAGAAAACAGCCACAAGACACGCAAGCTCTCAATCCATCCACCGTGCCTGCCAAGCGTCCACGTACAGGTACCTCAGCGAAAAAGTCCACTTCACTAGTGAATGGCTCACCAAACCCACAATTAAAGAAAAAGTGAGTTTTTGATCCATGTCCACCTAGTCACGCCTTACTAACGCTGTGCCGCGACTAGAGCGAACAATGACAAGTTTGGATCACCAACGGGTGCGGAAGTCTACGACAAAGTGAGTCGCCTTGCGCCTGGATGTTCACTTTCACAATCAAACGACGATGACGATGTTTTGAAAGCGCTTGCCGATGTCGTTTGCCAAGTCCAAGCAAAATTCCGAGATCACAACCCAAAGCTCCAAGAGGAGAACGCAACGCTCAAAGAGGAGAAGGCAAAGCTTGAGGAGCAGAAGGCAGAGCTTGAGGGGGAGAAGGCAGAGCTTGAGGGGCGGAAGGCAAAGCTCCAAGAGCAGAACGCAACGCTCAAAGAGGAGAAGGCAAAGCTTGAGGAGAAGAAGGCAGAGCTCCAAGAGCAGAACGCAACGCTCAAAGAGGAGAAGGCAAAGCTTGAGGAGAAGAAGGCAGAGCTTGAGGGGGAGAAGGCAAAGCTTGAGGAGGAGAAACGTAAAAAGGAAGTGAAGTTTAGAGGTATTCGCGATTTACTGTCTGAAGAACCATGAGGCTGCAAAACAACTGACAGTGCCACCATGGGCGGTATAGGCAAGTCTTGAATGATGTTTTTAAGTACAGGGTAAGCGACAAAAGTCTTTGGACACTTCGCTAAGTAGTCCTAGTAAATCACCGTACAAGTATGGATTTCAGACCCGAAAGAAACCACGATATGGTTGAATGGGTAACCCCTACAAAGGCTAGAAATAAGGCCCTAATTGAAGAAGGTGCCCCATCAATTAGAGGTGCTGCACGTCGTTTTGGGGTCCCTAAATTGACAATTCATGACTGTATGCATATAAAACTCAACAAACAAGACCGAAGACACCTAATGGCCCAGCGACAACTTCGTACAAGGTCAAAGACTGAAGTGGATAGAATTGGGTCGATTGACTGATTGAATGCCTCTGAGAGGACTATAAAGAGGGCATGTGCAAAGTAAGGATATCAAAAGTGCAAAGCATGCCGGGAGCGATGCATCTCGGTGAAAACTCGCCAGATTCGAAGTCATTTTGCTAGGATTTATAGCAGTATGGGACCGGACTTTTTGGGGAAAATAATGTGGTCAGATGAGTGTCCTTTGGACATGTCAAGAGGCACCACCAAGTGTGTGATTCATACAAAGGGCGAACGCTATCATCCAGCTTGCTGTGAGTCAATTTTCAAGTCAAGTTCGAAGACCATTCCTATTTGGGGGGCCATTGAGTATAACTGGAAGTGGGAAGAAGGAAGCGATTATGATGGCGAACTATAAGAAACTGGTACTAGAGGCTGTTGTGGGGTCAGCAGTTGCTGACCCACATGATTGCACAATGATGGGCTATTTCAAGAGGATAATGCCCAATTCATGGGTTAGGATGTGCAAGGAGTCTTGCAAAGTGGAAAATAAGAGCAGGGTTTTCGCCACTTTGACTGCCACCAAATTCCCGACAAAAGAAAGGTAAGTTTGATTCATAGAGTATTTGAGAAAAGAGCTGATAGGGAAAAGGAATTTTGGAGATTAAGATATGAAGTGCAGAAGATTTATTCTTTCTCTCAAGAATCTTCACAGAAGAATATCTCTTTTCGACTCAGAAAAGTGCTGCAATCGTCAAGATTTCAAGCTCAAGCCATCAAAGACATCAAGGTCCGACGGGTGGTCAAAGATTTGTAAAGTGGAGCCGTAAGCTGAGGCATGACAAGCATCACCTTCAAAGGCGATGCCAACATTTGCTCAGGAGGCTGGACGGGACTATTCATGCCTACTGCCGGCGGCGGCGTGGTGCTTGTACGTCCAATGTAGGGGTTGCATTGCAATTTTGCTAGGAGGAGGACGAGGTGAGGACAGCAGATAGTTGAGGTCATTCTATTTCCCCAGATAGCAGGTCATGTCGATGTGCATCCGGCAAAGCTCTTTCACCATTGCACAATGCTGCAAAGTCGTTGGCCAAATATACCAACGACGAGATAGTGAGACATGACGGCAAAAGTAGATGAGCCAAGTAGAGAGGATGGGGAGATCAGCGAAGATAGAGGACCCGCGAAGTCTTCTACCCGAAAATTTAACCCAGTCCCAGTTGACTGCCCGGAGTCATTCGGTGGGCTGACAACCAAGCAGACATGATCGCACCGAACAATATAAGTAGACGATGCTCCACCACCCAAACACAGCCCTTCTTTACACACGCAACCTCCATAGTTTGCAGTCACGTTCAGCACCTACAAGATCCTACTACTGAATCACTTCTACTCACTCTCTTCTCTCTTTGCCCGCCACCATGTCTAATGCATCCAAGAATAACTATCACACGAGGCTCATCACCTTCTCCTCCGAATTCGAACAGACGAAATCGAATAGACACCTAGCCGAACGTCACGCCTCGATGCCTTGGAACGACACGCTATTTCGATCAATAAACAGCTAGATCACCTTACCGAGTCAATGAACGATGTCCTTCTTGTCCTAAATGCCTCACAAATTAAGCCTCCCCAAGCGGAGAAGTCAGCAACAGTTAGCCCACATTACCCACATCTTTCAGCCTTACACCTACCCCAACAAGACGACGAGCCCCTTCTGAGCCTGATACGAAATGAAATAACGAATATAACGGCTATGATATGAAGGGATTCGGACGATAAGTGCGTCGGTGATAGGAAAGGTGAAGAGCATGAATATGATCACTATCAAGGACCCCCTCCGCGTCCAGCCGTTACGTCGTCGGCCCTAGCCAACGTAACGACAGCCTTTCGGGCCGAAGATATAGGCTATTTCAATTCGCGACTCGACGAAGCCTATGGAAATGGCGACATCGTTCATTTAGGAATTCACCTATTTCTAGGGCAAGCCAAATCCGTCGCCATAGTCAAAGGCCCCTACCTTATTCAAACGGCCTTACATACTTGCCTGCGTGGGGACGCCACTGGTATGTGGCGGAATTGTCAGATTTACAGCGAGATGGCTTGCACGGAGGCCTCGACTTCGACAACTGGATCGAAACCCTAACTGCCCGCTTTAAGCAGTCCAAGCAAGCAGCCTTAGATACCTTACTTTCGCCATGTTATACTCTCGACAATCTACGAAACAACCGCAGCATCACCGCCTACGCTCAGGCTATGGTACATTATGGAAAGAACACAGGCTTACCACATCTAATCAGTTGTCATTGGCCTGGAATAAGCTGGATGCGGAGCTACAACGAATGTCCCACGCCCTAATACCGAGACAACAACGGTGGCTAGTCTTATCGAACAGCTAGAGGAACGCAAGGACATGTGGATTCGCCTGTTTAGCCAGCCCTACCACCAAACTCTGTTCGATATGGAGGACAGCAACCTTACAGCGGGCAGTCTCATGGTCAATTTGATACCTCCACAAATCAGCTGTATGAGGAACAGTCTCGTCAATACAAAACAACTCCAAATGAACAGCCTCCTCGTCGTCCTGGAAACCCACCAGATCGCCGAATCGACGCCCCCAAAGACCCTCCGAATCAAGGCTACAAAACGCAACCATCGAGTCGCACATCACCATATAATTCCGCTGGTAACGACTGACAGCCTTGTCGCATCGAGTACTCTTCAAATTAGGAGCGAAACAACAAGTCCGATGCCTCGCTTGATAACGACGTCGAAAATGAGCCTCCGCACCACGCCGACGTCTTCTTCAACGACTCCGCGCAGCCTACTCGACACGTTGAGCCGCTATATTCGTGTCGTCCATGTGGAATGCCCCTTTAAAACAGCGAAAACCTTTGAAACCACACCCTGGATTGGCATGGAGTGGACACCCATACGAGCACCGCTCAAAACGCCAGCCGCTACACCAATTATGTGGAGCATGCTATCCAGAATGTCGTCGTCGTCCCTCAGCCATTCCCACATAGGTACACCGGTGTCAAAGCAGCCTTGTTTCGGCCTGATAACAGCCCTAAAACGACAACATGCCTTGACACTGCCAGTATGACCACGTTCATTGATCGAGGGGTAGTTGACGAAAAGACTAGAATCAAAAGCATACCCCTATCACGGTGAAGGCTTTTCCGGAAGCCAGATACTGGAATGATTTGTCGATTTGCCTGTCTAGCTTGAAGGAGCACCCTGATGCCACTAGTAGAATCAAACACCAACTCAGCCGTAGGGGTTCCGCAATGGCACTGTTACAATGTAATTACAGGGATATATGCAGAGAAATCATGGTGACAATCACTAAGCTGGGAGAAAGAGCGATACCACAAGCAAGATCGAGAGATCTGCCGCACACATGAGCCCACAGCCCATGTACTGACCCTTGTCACTTCGCACCTCTTGCAGCTTCCCTCACTGGATCATAAGCCCTTGATGTTACTTGCTCCAGCAATGGTGTCAAGGGATTGCTGTTATCTTTAGACGCTTCAGCAACTGACAGTAACAAGAATCAGCTTCTCATTGCTCAATTGAGTGCAGATTGAGTATCAGGAACAGCCTGCTTTGTAGATCTGTTCTTGTTCTTCTCTGTTTTCTGGGCCGTTTTGTGCAACTGGTATAACTTCCATTTGGATAGAGCTTGCAAATCTCCCAAATTCAAATTATCTTTCATACATTCATCTACAATTACAGCTCTAGCCCTCTTTATGTCTGAGCCCAGATTGCTTCAAGGTGTGTTAGAGTTGAATTTGAATTTGAATTTGTAGGTATTTTTGCATTTTTGCTATTGTTCAGTTAGATGATGGCCATGAAAGCAGCAGGGATCGGACATTGATATACCTCAAATTTAGTAAATTTCTTGTCATTCTCAGCACTCTGCAAGCCTTGCTTAACTCGGACCTGGGCCTTGGTATCGCTCAAATTGATAACCATCTTGGAAGATAGTGAGTACTGTAAGCAGTTATTCTCGCTAAGTATAGCTGACACGGCAGAGAAATTTCTCTGCACTAAAAGTTACAGTACCTGTTCGGCGATATGTACACTGCGCTGACTAAGCGCCGACTAAGCAGGCGGTGCGGAGGTCCCGTGACCATAACAATTTACCCCCTCAGTTGACCTGTTTTTAGACTCAGAATCATGCCTTACAAACAGGGCTTTATCGATCTGACTTACCTACCCCTGAAACACTAGAGATTTCTTGATGGCTTACAAGGATTGTGTCAACATCAAGGCTCTTCAGAACAGGGCTGATTCCTGTTGAAGGAAATGATATGTGAAGTGAGTTGATTTATTTAACTGTGTGAGAAGCTGGCTATAGAGTGCTCACTTAGATCTATGACACATGACAGGTATGCAAAGTGCTCTATCTTATGTCTGACACAATTTCCACCTATAGATGCATGATATTATGCAGAGTAAAAGACTTCACTGATTCATGTGACTGCATAAAAGACTCAGATAGTAGTTAACTCATAAAAAAGACTCAGATAGACTCAACACTGAGTGCTAACCTGAATAGTCTTTGTGTCTTAAAATGCATCAACACATTAAAATGTAAATAAACATTAACATCTTCATC
>JAABUJ010003865.1_pt1 | contig 16341 bp, 10 predicted proteins | sample 5559131 | NCBI WGS metagenome assembly JAABUJ01 (sample SAMN10711875, study PRJNA513366) | rock metagenome | isolation source: Antarctica rocks | place: Antarctica: Victoria Land, Mt New Zealand nord | collected 2016-01-07 | reverse complement strand
CGCGCCGGTCGTATCGAAGCCCGGTTAAAGTCGTCGAGCGCCCGGTACGCGTCGAGGCCGAGCGTGAGGCTGGCGCCTGCCCACACGGCGCGGAAAGGCGGCTCGGTGTGTATCCAGTACACCGGTATATCCCGGTCACGCGCCCAGGCCACGACGTCGGCCGTCCCGCCCTGTCCCGCCGCCGGCTGCCCGTCCCACAGGGCAAGCAGCACATCACAGCGCTCGACCACGTATTGACCGGCTTGCTCGTAGGCTTCCTCCCGTGTCTCGACCGCCGGCAACTCCGTCAGCGTGGCGGCGCCGGCCAGCGCCTCGCGAAACTCCTGCCTGGATTCCTCGCTGCTAAAAGTCGTCTGATAGTCAGCCACGGGTAGGGGCAGGACGGCCTCGAGCGTGGCCCCCGGCCGCGCCAGCGCCTGGCGCGCGACCAGGCGGTCGGCACCTTCCGCCAGCGGGGAGACGACCGTGAGCAGGACCGGCGTGGCCGGAGACGTACACACCATATTCTGGATCAGCGGGAGCGCGCGGGCAACCTCCTCGGCCAGGCGATCCGCGTGCGCAAGGACGCGGTGGCCGGTGACGCCGACGCGCACCTGGCACGGGATGGCCACATGGCCGTCGGACTCGGATATAGCATCGCACTGCATCGGCATGACCTCAGAGTTGCGTTTCGCCCGCCCAGGTAACGGTATTGCCAAGCATGTCCGCCCACTGTTCCACCGCTGGCTCCAGCTGTGGGGGGACGGCATGGGAACCTTTGTCCGGCGTGAAGGGACTGACGGCAAGCATCTCCACGGCGGCGCCGTTCCGCACGGCGGCCTCGATGATGACCCGCGTATCCTGCTGTTGCCCGCCCTGTGGAGACACGAGCACATCGTAGACGGTGCCGGAGCCGAGCGTGTAGCCGAGCGCCGCGTCGGGAATGGGGAACACGAGCGTGGCGTTGCCGCCGAGCTGGCTCTGTTGTAGCGCCTGCACAAGCTGCTGGGGGCTGCGGCCATTGGCCGCTTCCCCACGCATCACGATTTGGAACGAACTGCCGTCGTTCAACTGGCCCGACCAGCCAATCGTCTGGCTATCGTTAGTTGAGGGACTTAGAAAATCGGGGTATTCCAGGGAAAAACCGGCGGCGCTGCTGGTGTAGAGATGTGATGGGGGCAGCGGCGGTCCAACCGGCCCCAGCGGAGGCGCTGGGGGCCGGGGCGGTGGGGGCGGTGGGCAGGACACGCCGCACGGCGGCGCGGGACGCTGTATAACAATTTGTGAGACGACGGCCAGGGCGACGGCCGCGACGCCAACCACGGCGACCAGCGCGCCCCAGGACGTTCTACGACCGGCCTTGTGCGGGGCCATGTGAGTGACCTGCGCCTGGGTGGCGGCAAGGAAGGTCGGCGCCGCCGGCGCCTGAGGGGCAACGTAGGCCGGCGCCTGAGGGGCAACGTAGGCCGTTGCGGTAAGCTGCAACGGCTGGCCACAGCGGCGGCAAAACTGAGCGCCTGGCGCATTGGAGGCGCCACAGCGCCCGCAGAATAGACCGTCACCGGCGGCCGGGGCCGCGACAAGCGGCGCCGCGACGGCCGGTAGGGCCGCGACAGACGAGGCCGCGACGGGCAGCGGGGCCGCGACGGCCTGGAACGGCATGCCGCAGCGCCCGCAGAACCGCACGCCCTGCTCGTTAGCCGCGCCACAGCGAGGACAGATCATCGGCGCCATCGTTCAAAACTCCTAACGAACAACACGGTGAGTACGCCCGCTACCTGCCTTGGGGGTGGCGCGCGTAGCGATGCCGCAGTTAGCACAAAAGGCCATGCGCGGGACGACATAGTGGCAGTGCGAGCAGGGCGTGGCCGGCCCGATCGGCGTCTCGACCGCCTCGGTCAGCAGCATCTGATGGATGGCCACGCGTACCCAAACGATCAGTAGGACCAGGGCAATGGCCTGCGCCGCCGCGTTCCGCAGCGGGTCCAGCAGCAGCACGGAGACCAACCCCAGGAACACGCGCACCACAACCACACCGGCCACAACAGCGCCCCATGACACCGCGATGGCATGGAAACGCAAGCGCCGGATCGGCCCGCGCCGCAGCCATAAGGCGCCCGCGAGCAGGCCCGTGGTACTGGCGTTGATCAGTGGCGTAAGCAGCCCACGCTGTAGGATATCCAGCAGATTGCTCCCGACCGGCACGTTGGACTGTAGGCCCTGGTGTAGCGTGGGCAGGAGCGTGACGATAGTGACGGCGAGGGTAAAGCCGAACGCGCCAGCCGCGCCGAAGGTGAAACCGTCTAGCGCCTCATCGTAGCGCCTGCGAGAGTAGAGCGCCAGCGCGCCAAGCAGCATGAGCGCCTGCGCCACCAGAGGAAGCACGACACCGCCAAGCGCGACGTTGCCGGCCGTAACGCCAAACGTATTGTCGCGCAGCAGAATCTGGGTGATGCGCGGGCCGGTGACGTAGGCCCACACGGCGCCCACCACGACCCCAAGGACCAGCGTGGCGCCGACGATCAGCACCGGCTCGTCCTCGTATACTTCCACCTGATAGAGATACAGCAAGTAGATCAACGGTATGGCCAGCGCGGCCACAGCGATAGCAGGGCCGGTCAGGCGCGCCAGGCTCAGCACGATGAGCAGCAGCAGCGTCAGCCCAACCGCGATCTGAAAGGGCCGCCGTTGGCGATGGGGTAAGTGCGGAAACAGCGTGCTGACGATGCTGGGGTGCAGCACATGCTGCGCCGGGTCGGCGGCGTACGCATAGCGGCGATGGGCGCTGGCCGCCGCCGTGCCGCCCAGGTGCGCGCCACACGCGCCGCAGAACGCGCCGTCCGGCACGACGCGTCCACACATCGGGCACTCGACGCGCCCGGCGTCGGGCGCGTCGGGCTCCACATGGGGTTCCAGGGGCGGCTTCGTGTGGGGCGCGTTCACTGTCCACCTCCGCGCTGGTAGGCCTCGAGGTCACGGGCCAAGTTCCAGACATCGGGCGTGCCGAGCCCCGACGCCATATCGTAGCCGGGCGTGGCCGCGTAGTGGAGGTTGGTCCCCATGGTGATGTCATGGAACGCCTGGTAGGGTGACGCACGGGCGGCGATCTGGTAGAGCGCCGGGTTGAGGAAACCGGCGGCGTGCAACCCTTTGCTCTGGAGATATTGATTCAGCAGCGCGGCGACGCCCGCCCAAATGGGCGCCGACTGGCTCGTGCCGCCGCCGGCGGTCCACTGGCCGCTCTGGCCCTGGCCCTCCGATGAGTAGATCGCGACGCCGCTCGCGGGGTCGGCGTCCGCCGAGACATCGGGGATCTCGCGCCGGTCCTGCGGGTTATATTGTGGGTTCTGCACGCCCGGGCCCTGCTGCCAGCTAGGCCGCGGGAAATACGCGGTCACGCCACCGCCCGTGCCGCCCACCTCCGCGGGCTGCTCCCAGACCGTCTCGTTGTACCAGCCGCCGTTGGCGGCTACACTGATACGCGTCCCGCCAACGGCGGTTACGCCGGGCACGGCCGCCGGAAGCGGGACCGCGAGCGTGTCCGGCGAGGGCGGCGTGCCCTTTTTAGCCGGGCGCAGACATTCATAGGCCGCGTTGTCTCCAGTGGAGACAAAAACGCTCTCGCCCAGCGCGTCGGCATGGTCGTACACGTTCTTGAGCGCATCGGCATAAGCCTGGGTGAATAGCTTCTCGCACAGGCCCCAACTCTGGCTGATCACCGCGCCTGGATTATCGGTGACCATGTGGGTCTGCAGATCGAGCATCGCCTGAAAAGCCTGGGCATCGGAGTTGACCGCGTGCAGGTCCAGGTTGTAGATAACGAGCTTGGCGGCGGGGGCGATCTCGTGGACCACTTCCAGGTCCATCTGAGTTTCTCCTCCAGGGGCCAGCGTCGGACCAGCCTTGATCACCGGAGACATGGGCGGCAGGCCGAACTTCTGAGTGAAGGTATCAAGGTTGGCCTGGGCGAACCCATCCGACTCGTAGAACACGATGGTCTGGCCGGCGCCGTCCAGGCCCAACTTACGCAGCGGGGTGATATCGTACGCGGCCAACAGATTGGTGGGCGTCAACCCGCCCGGCGGCACGGCGTACTGTTGCGGCTCATAGAAGCTAGAGAGATGGCCGGCCTCGGTCACCAGCGGGCGCAGCGAGGCCGGGAGCGACGGGTCCTGGGCGCTGGCGTAATAGCGCGTGCCGTGGGGCGAGCGATACCAGCGCGCCCGCACGCCGAAAGCGGCGGAGAAGCCCCGCGCCGCGCCGCCGACCAGCAACCAATCGTTCCCGCGGCGCCAGGTGGCGCGCAGGCCGAAGCGCGCCAGCGCCTGGCGCACCCGCGCGATGACCGCGGGCGACGGGCCGTAGCGTGCGGCCAGCGCGCGGGCGTTGAGGTAGCGGCCGAAGTGTGGCGAACGGGGCGTGTACATGGCGCTCAGATCGGCCGCCTGGCGCGCCGCGCTAGGATCGCGCAGCACCAGCAGCAGAGACAGTTCTTGTCGCGCCGCCACCGGGCCAAGGTCGGCGGACTCTCCTAGCAAGGTGCCGAAGAAGCCCTGCGCCGGGCGCGTCGCCGCTAGGGCGGACGCCGCCGGCACGGGCGCCGTGCGCGGCGTCATCTTCCCTGAGACGCCGAGCGCGAGTGTAGCCGTGACGAGCACGGCCAGCCACGGTAGTGATCCGCGCATCATTGCCCTCCTGTCCACCGCAGCGTGTTCGTCACATGCCCGGCGTTGGTGAAAAAAGCCTGGTTGTCTTGAGCGGCGATTTCCTCTACCACGAAGATCGAGCTACCGCTGGAACTGGTGGCCGCCCAGAGCAGGGCAACGGATTTGATAGCCGCGCCACCCTGCGGCGTAAAGGTGAAGCATACCGGAAGGACTGTCCCCCGCGCGCCGCCAATCGTTAACGATTGCCCCTGTCCGCATGGCTGGGCGTCCGGAGCGTTCTTCTGAAGCTGAGCGAGTAGACCCTGGAGCGCCGCATCCACCGTAACGGGCGAATTGGGGGTACCGCCGGCGATGTCGAGACTGTTTGGCGCGGTGCTCGGGTCCTGAAGCTGAACCTCGGTCCCGCTTTGCTTCGCCTGCCATCCGGACGGTACCACGACCGAAAACAGACTGGTAGTGACGGTCTGGCCGCCACTTGGCGCCGGGCCGGGCCCCGGTCCGGGCGCCGGCTGCGTCGTCGGAGGCGATACGACCGGCGGGGTATCCACCGGCGTCGCCACGTCCGGCGCAGTCGGTTGCGCTTGGGTCGTCGGTTGCGCTTGGGTCGTCGGCTGCGCTTGGGTCGTCGGCTGCGGCGGCGTGGTCGGCTGGACGGGCGCGCTGGTCGATTGCGGCTGTGTCGTCGGCACAGGGAGTGGCGTCGGGCTAGGACTGGTGCGGCCGAAGACGATCGCCCCCGCCGCCAGCAAGCCGAGCACACCAGCGACACTGCCAAGCATCGTGGCCAGCGGCAACCGGTGAGCCGGCGCGACAGGTTGGTAGACCGGCGGCGGCTGGACCGGCGGCGCCGGCTGTTGATAGACCGGAGCGGTTGGCGGCGCCGGCTGTTGATAGACCGGCGGTGGCTGAGTGGGCGGCGGCTGAGTGGGCGGCGCTAGCGGCTGGACCGGAACCGACGCGTCCGGGGCGGCTAGCGGCGCGCCGCACTGCTGGCAAAATGCATTGTCCTGGCCATTCTGAGCGCCACAACGCGAGCACGTACGCGGCATCATCCCACCTCCACTGTTCTTGGCGCTGTGTCCGGTAGAACGTGTGGAGCGTGGCCCCGGTCGCGGCCGCTGCCCAGCGCTCGTCCACACAACGGACAGAAGTTGACCGCGGCGACGCTGTTGTGGCAGTTGGGGCATACATAGTGTTGGAAGCCCATGTGCGTCGCTTCCTCCAACAGGGTGCGGTGCAGCAGGTACCGGATCACGATCAGCAGCGCGCCAACCATCGTCGCTTGCCAGGCCAGGATCAATAGTGATCCTACCCCGCGATCGGCCAATAACTGGCTACCCACATTGAACCCGATGTGCGCGGCGAGCGCACAACCAATCGTCGCCAACTCCCCGACACCGAACGAGCCACGCCCCCGCCGCCACAATGCGGCCGTGATGGCACCCGTCGCACTGCCCTGGAGGAGGGGCAGCAACACCGCCAGGGTAAGCAGATCGGCGGTCCAATTGCCAATCGACGTCTGTATCGACGTTGTCGTAATCACCGAGGAGAACCGGACGAGTGTTTCGGCGATGCTGAAGCCGAGTCCGGCCGCGACGCCAAAAACCAATCCATCCACACGCTCCGGGAAGGCGGGGCGGCCGCGTAACAGCAGGGCGGGGATCGGTTTGAGCACTTCCTGGACGATCGGTACCAGCACGCCGAGTGTGAGCAAGGCGGGAACATCATCTCCAGACAGGAAGCGCAGGGAGAGCGAGCCGGTGAAGGTCTTGACCAAGACGGTCACCACGACGCCCACGATGACCCCACCGCCAATGGTAAAGCCAAGCACGCGCGCGGGCTCATCGCGATAGATCTGCGCCTCGTACAGGTAGAGCAGGTAGAGGATGGGCAATAAGAAAGCCGCGCAGAGCAGCGCCCCGACGATGAGCCCCGCCAGGGCAAGCACGAGGACGCAGCCAACTCCGGCGATCAGCGCCCAACGGAAATCGTGCGCTTTATGGGCGTCGATGTGCGGGAACAGCGTGGTGATGACGGACGGCTGCGCCACATGCTCTCGTGGATGCAGCGCGTAGCTGGTGATCTGCCTGGCATCGGCCAACTGGCGTTTGCCGCACCAGGTGCAGAATGCCCCATCCGGAGCATCTTTCTGGCAATGTATGCATTGCATCGCTCGCCTCCTGTAGGGTTTATACCTTCTCGTATTCGTCCAGCGGGCTGCCGGTTGGCGCGTGATGGTTGGTGAACGGGATAGAGAAACCGGAAAGATAGGTCACGCGCCTCCTTCAGCGTGGCCGCGCATGTGATGGCGCGCAGCGCGGGGCGCATACCAAAGGCCGCCGCACGATGTCGCTGCTGTTCACAACAGTTCCTTTGACGTCGACGGTGGTTATGGTCGAGCTGTCGGCCGTGTTGTTGATATCGATGGTTGCATAGTAAATGCCCCCGCTCGCATCGCCGGGCGGCTGAAAGGTAACGGAGATGGAGCAGCTGCCGCCGCCGGACACAGTGCCGCAGTCGCTCTGCTGCGTGAAATAGTCGGAGTTGGCGCCCTGCAGCGAGATGGATAAGTTGGCGTCGAATTTCCCGTTGTTGGAGACGTTCACGGTCCCCGAAGAACTGGTCTGGTCCAACGCAAGGCTGGCGTTGTCGACACTGATGTCAGGCGTGCTCGCCTGGCCGGTCCCTTTGAGGGCAACGGTCGCGAGAGTGGCGCCCTGCGCGTCCGGGAAGGTGAGGGTGGCGGCGTAATCACCCTCCTTGGACGGTGTGAAGGTCACGTCCACCGTACATCCGCTGGCCGCGGCCAGAGTATCGACGCAGGTATCGACGCCGAGCGCGAACGCGTTGGGGTTGTCGCCGCCCAGGGTGGCCTTGCCCAGCGGTTGGTTCGTCCCGCCCTCGTTGCTCAGGTGGACCGTTTTGGCCGAACTAGTGGACCCAGGGTCCAGCGGATCGAAGGTGAGTGTATCTTCGACCGTCACGATCTTGGCCGGATCGGACGATGACCCGCTCTGGGTGGTCGGGGTAGGCGCCGAAGCGGTCGAGTCAGTCGGGGTGGGCGCCGGAGTGGCGGCGGGAGCGCTCGGGGCGGTTTGATCCGTGGAGTTAGGCACGGGTGTGCCGCCGGCGGCCGGCGCGGTAGCGACGCCCATGGGCGCGACGACCGGCGGGGTGGCATGGCCGCGCATGAAGAGCGCGGCCGCGAGCGCCAGCACGCCGAAGAGCCCGAACAGGATACCCACGCGGGATCCACGTCCCCCGTTCATGCGCCGCCCTCCTCGTGCAGATAGAGGCGCCGCTCCGCCGCAGAGAAGTCACGCGTGACCCGTGCCCTGGCACGGGCAAGCAGCGTCGCGGTCGAGCCGCACACGTCGCAGAGGTACTTCTGAACCGTCCCGCTCGCGTTGGTGGTCACGAGCGACTGTCCATCGGGGGTGAAGGCGGCGCTGATCACCTCGCCGCTCGGGATCCGTAGGGTCGCGATAGACGGCCAGCGCGGCGAGGCCGCTTCCCAGAAACGGGCCGTGCCATCGAAGCTGCCAGACAGCAACCAGGCCCCATCCGGGCTGAAGGCCACACTGTTGACGGCCGCGCTATGTCCGCGCAGAGTTGTCACCGCCTGCCAGGTCCGTGTATCGAAGACACTCACGGTTCCATCATTGTTGGCCGTGGCGAGCAACGCCGCATTGGCGCTGAAGGCCGCGCTCCTGACGCCCCCCGTGTTCTCTGGCAGGCTGGTAAACAGTGTGTCGGTGCGGGCATTCCACACGATGACCGTGTCGCCCGTGCTGGTGGTCGCGCTAGGGGTCACCAGCCAGCGGCCGTCTGGACTGAAGCGCACGTCCACGAGCGCGCTGCCGGCGGGGAGCGCTTTGACCGGCGGCCGTAGGGAGCGGACAAAGCGCCAGGTCGACACATCCCATAACCGCACCGTCCCGTCGGCGCTGGCCGTCGCCAAGGTGTGGCCGGCGGGATCGAACGCCACGCCGTTGACCGTGCCGCTATGCCCGCGCAGGACGGCCACGCTCCGCCAGGTGTGCGTATCCCAGACCCGCGCGGTGTAATCCTGGCTGCCGGTCACCAGCCAGCGTCCGTCCCGGCTGAATGCGGCGGTCTGCACATCCGCGCGATGCCCCGCCAGAGTGGCGATCACGCGCTCCGTGCGCCTATCCAGGATGCGCGTGAGGCAGTCGTCGCCCGGCAAGGCTTCCCAGCGCCCATCGGGGCTGAAAGCCACGACGTTAATAGCGTTGAGGTTCGTGCGCCGCGCCTTGGCCGCGTCGCGGCATCCATCGAGCGCCGGCAGGCTATAGACGTCACGCCCGGCGCCGCTATCCCAGATTCGCGCGGTCCCATCTATGCTGGCCGTCGCGACGCGCGTCCCGTCCGGACTGAAGACCGCCAATCTAACGGCTTTGGTATGCCCGCGCAGCACTGCTATCTCGGTGGCCGACGTCACCGCTGTCAGGGCGCCCCTCGTGATAGACCAGACCCGCGCGGTGTCATCCGCGCTGGCCGTCACCACCAGGCGGCCGTCTCGGCTGAAGACCGCGCTGTAGACCTTGCCCGTGTGACCGTATAGGGTCCACGCCAGGCTACCGGTCGCCGCGTCCCACAGGCGCGCCGTCCCGTCTTCGCCGGCGGTAAGGACCAGATGGCTATCGGGGCTGAAAGAGATCATATAGATATAGCCTTTATGTCCGCTGAGTACCGCGATGGGGCGCCCATCGCGCGCGGACCAGACGCGCGCCGTGCTATCGAAACTGGCCGTGGCGATGTAGCGCCCGTTGGGGCTGAACACCGCGGTGTTCACGATGCCCGTGTGACCGCGCAGCACCGCCAGCATCCGTCCCGTCCGCGCGTCCCACAGCCGCGCCAGTGCGTCGGCGCTGCCGGTGACGATACGCTGACTGTTGGAGCTGAACGCCACGGCCACCACCAGCGTCTGGATACGCAACACCAAGCGCGGGTGCCCGCTCGGCACGTCCCACACACGGGCCGTTCCGTCGTCGCCGGCCGTCGCGACCGCGCCGCTGTCGCGGCTGAACACAGCATCATAAATAGGACCGCGATGGCCGCGCAGCACCGCCAGCAAGCGGCCCGTCCGTGCGTCCCACAGCCGCGCCGTGCCGTCCTGTAAACCAACCGTACATACCACGCGGCCATTCGGACTGAAGATGGCGCCGGTATTGCCGCGCTGACCGCTCAGTGTCGCGAGCAGCCGGCCCGTTAACGCATCCCACAGGCGCGCCGTGCCGTCGGCTCCGGCGGTGAGGATTGTCCGGCCATCGGGACTGAAGACGGCGCCATTGACCGTGCCGCGATGTCCACGCAATACCATACGCACGCGCGACTCACTCAGGGTTGTGCGCAGGGCGTCTAGCGCCTCGCTCGTGGGCGCCTGGCGCACCGCCTCGCGCGCCAATAACAGGCTCAAATCAGGGTTGTTCTGCGACTGGACCGTCGCGTTGGTGGCCAACTCACGGGAGACGGCAACCCCCCGCGCGGCCTCGGCCTGACGCCGCTGCAGGTCAGCCGCGCGTTGTTCCGTCCGCGCCAGGCGCTGTTCCGCCTGCGCCTGGTTGCGCGCCGCCCGCGCCTGATCGCGCTGCTGGAGCGCAAGAGCCGCCGTGACGATAGCGACCACCAACACGACGGCTAACCCGCCGGAGAACACGCGCGCCACACGGCCACGCCGCCGCTCGGAGCGGACCAACGCGCCGGCCGCCTCCGCGCGTTGCTGTTCCGTAGCGGCCAATCGTTGCGCGGCCTCTAACTCGTGTTGTTGACGCGCGCGCTCCGCCTCCTCCTCGCGCGTCGTGAACGCCATGCTGGCGTCAAGGAAGGCGCGCTCCTGGCTGCTCAGGCTGTCTTCCTGGAGCGTCCGCCATTCAAGGGCCTCGGCGAGGCGGGCGCCCCGGTAGAGCAGCCCGTCATCCCGGCGCAGCCGCTCCCACTCGTGGGCGGCCTCGGTCAGCCGTCGCTGCAGCCGTAGCCCGGCGCGGTCTTCGTCAAGCCAGGCGCGCAGACGCGGCCAGCCCCGGATGAGCGCCTCGTGCGCGACCTCTACCACCTGCCCGTGGGTGGGGCTATCCTCACTGGTCGTCAGCAGCCTGGCAGCGACCAAGTCTTGCACCACCACCTCAACCGCGGCGCTCGTGTCACCGCGCGTGACCAACTCACTCAACTCGGCGCGGCGGCGCGTATCGTCGGTGCCCTCGCCGGGCTGAGTCAACCGCAGCAGGGTGCGGCGCGCGATGCGCTGTTCATCGGGCGAGAGCCCACTGTAGATCGCGTCGGCCCGCTTGGCGAGGGCGCCGTGGACGCCGCCGCTCTCGCGATAGCCTTCCAAGGTCAATAGCTGGCCGCGGCGGCGTTCCCACAGTTCGAGCAGCGCGTGCTCCAACAGGGGCAGCGCGCCCGGCTGGCTGCTTACGTCGGCCAAGATGGTTTCGATCAGGCCCTGCTCGAACTCCAGGCCAGACTGCCAAGCCGGCTCCTCGATGGCCAGGCGCAACCCATCGCGGTCCAGGGGGCTGACCAGGAACTGTTGCGCCGCGATGCGCGCGGCCAAGTCGGGGTACGCGGCGCACTTCGGGTAGAAGTCCGCCCGCAAGGTCAAGACCACGGTACACGACCCATCGGCCAGCGCGGCGGCGTAGAGCAGGTTGGATAGGAAAGCGGCCCGCTCCGCATCGTCCTGGCACAGCGTGAACACCTCCTCGAACTGATCCACGACCCAGACGACCTGCGCGGGCGCGCCACCCGGCTGCCCCGACTGCGCCGCCTGCCCCGCGTGTGCCAGCGCCACGGCCAGATGGAGTGTGCGCGGGTCGGCGGCGAGCGCGTCCAGGGTTTTGTGCATAGCCTCGTGCGGGTACAGGCGCGCCAGATGCACGGCCAGACTCGTGAGCGGATGCGCGCCCGGAGTGAAGGTGCAGATCGTCCAGTGCTGGCTATCGGGCAACGCGCCCTGCCGCAGCGCGGGGATCAGACCGGCGCGCACCAGCGATGACTTACCGCTGCCCGAGGGGCCGAGCACGGCCAGGAAGCGCGCCCCTTTGAGCTTCTCCGTCAGGCGCTGGATATCGTTGCCCCGCCCGTAGAAGAGGCCGGCATGCTCCTCGTCGAACGTTTGCAGGCCGCGATAGGGGCAAACATCCGTATTGGGCTCGCTGGGCGTTTGCTGCCCGAACGGCACGCCCTTGATGGCGTTAATCAGATGCTGGAAGGCGCGGGTGTCTTCGATCCCAGAGCGCAGGTCCACCCATGTGCGGGTACTCAGGAACGGCGGAAGCGAGGTGGGGTCGAACGGTTCCGGCAAGCCGGGCAGCAAGACCAGGAAGAGGCGGAAGCCGCGATCCTTGGCCGCGCGATCCAACGCCACGCCCAATTCTTCATGCACCCAATCGCCCATGCCATGCGGTCCGACGAAAACGGCGCAGGCGGTGGAGTCGCGGATGCCCGCGGCCAGCTCCTCCTGCCAGCGTCCGCCGGGAGTCAGATGCCACTTATCCAGCCACGGCTCCAGACCGGCGCGTTTCAGCTTGACGCCAAGCCTCTCGACGGCCGGTTTGTCGCGGCTATTGTGGGACAGGAACACATCAAAACGTGTGGCGTTCATCTCATCACATGTGGACTAATCGCTCGCGCATGGTCAGCCACACCAGCGGCGAACCTATTCGTTCATAAAAGATCGATAAGAAATTGTCGGTGTGGGCGCCGCAGGCGTCTATCATACCCTACGCTGCTACCGTAAGAACCTAAACAACTCATACTGTCATTGATACTGTTTCGTGGATTGACTGATTGGCGGCGCGTTTTAAGATGCGCGGGCACGCACACGCACACGCCGACCGTGCGTAGGGGCAAGGCGAGCCGCTCATTGGGGAGATGGGACATTCGGATCGACGAATAGGGTTAGAGCCGCCCGGAGCGCCAAATCGGCCTCCTGGGCGTGGGTATCCAGGGTACTCTGGTACCGGCGCGCCAACGTGGAGAATGGTGAGAAGTACGGGTACAGGATCGGGGTGGTGTCCTCGCCCGCGCCGAGCACGGTGAGGCCGATGCCGGTCGTGGTGTACAAGCGGTGGCGGTGGGCAGTGGCGACGACGACGACCCGGGCCTGGCCGAGGCCACCGCCCGCCGTGGTCACGCCGGCCCCGCGCGCGAACGCGACAACGTACGTGGCATCGCCGACGTGCACCGTCCGGTGGACCAGGGCGCCCGGGTACGTGGCCACCGTCGCGAGCTGGTGGTCGGCGGCGGAGCGCAGGTCGCCCTCAGATAGCGAGGCGGCGTCGATCTGCGACACGGTGACTCCGACGCCCGCATTGTGATCCGCCGAGCGAGCGAACGCGACCGTCCCGGGCGCGGGGACACGCGCCCACTGCGCGGGATACGCCATGCGGTAGCCCTGCGCCGGATCGGAGATCGACGTGAAGCCATCGACGCCGACCGCGGCGGGGCGGCGGTCGTCCGCCGCGGCCGGGTCGATCGTGAACGTGGATAACATGGTCATCATCGCCTGTGCTTCCGCCCTGAACGCGCAATTGCGGTCGACGACGGCGAGGCCATCGTCCTGCGACGTACGGCAGCGGTTGCCGCGTAAACGGTCGGTAGGGAGCGGCGCGGGGGGATCCGCGGGACGCTCCCAGGGGATCCGTCGGTCCCCGGCGCCTACCGCCATGTCGTACCGCCCGGCGACGGCGGTCGACACGGCCGCCGGCTGTCGGTCTTGCGCGGGCTCGGCGTTCCCGAAGGGCGTGTCCGTCGGCGCGGGCCCCGCGCCCGCTGGCGGCGTCGTATACACTTGCAGGTACACGAGGTTGGCGATGGCGTAGAGGCGATGGTGGCGCTGGGTCACCGCGACTGAAGCGATGGTGGCCATCAGGGGGACGCCAGAGATAAGGTAGCCGAAGGCCGTCTCGTAGGGGACCCCGTTGACGACGACCCGTTTCGTCTGAATCTGCACCAAGGGCGAGATCTGGTTTTCCTGAGAGAGCAACCGGAAGGCAACGTCCTGGAGCTCGGGGCCGGAGTAGACCCTGTTGCCCGTCGGGGCCACGATCACGCCGAGCGCCGCCTGGTGGTCGGGCGTCATGAGGGTCAGGTCGGCCGGTGGCCCCATGGGCGTCCAGCGTACGCCGGGGATGTGTACCCAGGACCCTGGGGCGCGCAGCGAGTAGCCGTAGGCGGTGCTGGTGTAGCGCGGGGCCGTGCGCGTCGTCTGCCCCTGCGCACGGCCGGGGACGGCAGTGGCGATCGCTCCCAGCAGGAGCGTGGCCTGGAGCAGAACGCGGCCAACTCTCGGGACGGACAGTATCATCTTTCGGTCCTCACTAACGGGTGATAGGGCCGCGCGGCCATCTCCACGCACGGCGTTGTTGTTTCTCAGACACACCATCACCCTATGGTGATCTGCACGGGTTCCGTTGGGTCCTGCTGAGGCGGCTGACAGTCATTCGTAGGGGCATCGAGAGCGCGGAAGAACGACGGGGGCAGCACACCGTAGGCGTGCAGGGTCGCGGTGACGCCCGCCCACCCGCACGATGCAGCCAGATCGTAGGCTTGGGCGGCCCGGGCGGTGCGTTCGGCCGTATGCGCGAAGTCGCGGTACACGATGCGGGTATGCGCGGGGAAATAGGCCAGATGCACCGCTGGTTGCACGATGAGCGCGCGCAGGATGGGGCAATCGAGCCTTTCCACGGCCGCGTGCAGCGGCACCGCCATCACCGCCTCCTGCTCGTGACGCCAGGACTGCATGAACACCTCCTTTGTCGTGTGCGGGGCGAGTCGATCGCCCGCGCGGGTTCGCCCATGCACGGCGTTGAGCGCCTGGCACAGGTCGTCGGGTACCGCGGTGTGCGCCGTGAGATCGGCGCCGTGGCGCTTCGTGGCGTGGTAATCCGCGTAGATGCGGGCACAGATGTGGCCATCGATCTCGCGCAGCGCGCCAGCGAACTCCTGGAGCATCGTCAGACGCCGCGCGCGCTCTCTCTCGTCGTAGCAGTAGCGATACTGCAGCACGGTGCCGAGGTGGCCGTCGACGGCGAAGAACGATTGGCGCCAGAGCATCATGTGCAGCGCGATGAGCGGCGCAACGTGGTTGCCCCGGGAGTCGCGATAGATCTCGTACAGCAGGGCGGCGCGCCCGGCGCTCGCATCGGGTCCGCCGACCCTGCGCAGCGCGTCCGCTTGCAGCGCCGCGTGAGCATCGTCGAGGGACGCGGCGCTGTGTGCGGCGCTGCCGGCGTCGCGCATGTCGCCCGTCCCGGCGCTGTGGGCTGTCGGCTCCACGGTCTATCACCTCCTGCTGCTTGGGTCAGGGAGCAGCCAGACGCTGCACTAGTTAGGCGATGGGGGATCGACCGCGATCCCGTAGCCGTTGTCCCCCTTCAGGCCGGTCGTGATGCGGTACTCATACGTGCCCAAGGGGTACGCGTAGACGTCGACGACGCGGTTGCCGTTGACGGTGTCGTCAACGTACAGGGTGCGGTTCGCCGCGTCTAACTTGCCGTACAGGGTACCACCCTGCGCGCCTATCCTTCGCTTCGGCGCGCCCTTGTACGGCGGGGCGTAGACCAGGATGCCGGAGGTCACGTTGAAGACGATGAGGTTGTTGTTGAGGTCAAACTCAAGACCGCGCGGGTCGCTCAAACCGGTGACGCCGAGGACTTTGCTGCCCGTCCGCAGCCCTCCGGGGTACTCGATGAGCGTGTTGTTGACCCGGCACGACTGGAAGACCTTGCCGAAGCGATCGACCGCGACTCCGGCACTGGCGGCGCACGTGGAGCCGGTGAGCACGCGGGTGGGTAAGATCGCTCCCTTGTCGTAGACGTCGATGCCGCCCGACGAATTGTCGGCGACGTACACCGTGTTGTTCTTTGTGTTGTCGAACGCGACGTCCGCCGGGAAACCGTTCGGATCGCTGAGCGTGGGACCCGCTCCGCCACAATTCGGCCGGAAGGTTCTGATTGTTCGGTAGTAAGGTCTCGTAATGTACAGGATGTGCTGTGCGTTCACGCCGATGCCGGTCTCATAGTAGTCCTTCGGAAGGATGTCCTTACACGCCGGCGGCTTGTTGCTCGAATTGGGGAGGGCGTACTCGTTGACATGGTCCGCGCCCTGCTTGACATAGAGGCCGCCCGCTACCCTTGCGCTGTCTTGGTCCGCGCCGGCCAACAGATCGGCAGCCGGCGGGCGTATCTCCGCCACCGACGGCTGGGGTTGCTTCTGCTGGGATTGCGTCTGGGCTGAGACTGAAAGGCTCTGCCGGCCGGCCCCGGAGCAGCCGGCGAACAGCGCAACGGCAATCGCGGCCGCCAGGGCACGATAGGCGGCCGCCCTTTCTAAACCGACGATGGGAAACGAACGTCGCATGACTATCTCCAATTTCTGGAACCGCTACAATAGTATTGGTCCGTCCGTGTTGTCGAGTTGGGGTGCCGGCACGTGTCACTCCACGTCTATCCTACAGCGCGCCGACGCCGCCGACCATGAGAAAACCACAGAATTACCCCACAGGATTGTTGTCGCGGCCGATCCTGTGGGCTGTGGCACGCACGACCAGCACGCCGAACGCGGCCGGCCCAGGGCGCCGCATACGGCGCGATTCCCGTCGTGCGCGCACGGAGGATGGACGCCGACCATGACACAGCCCCCGCTCTTCGCAGACCTTCTCAGGCGACAT